>JAEEGL011951243.1_pt1 | contig 20646 bp, 17 predicted proteins | sample 9134231 | NCBI WGS metagenome assembly JAEEGL01 (sample SAMN16246548, study PRJNA631951) | gut metagenome | biome: gut microbiome; feature: rumen; material: fiber-attached | host: Bos | place: Iran: Karaj | collected 2018-10
CCCTTTTTGGGGGGGGAACTGCTTATTTATTTATTCAAGATACTCGAATCCCGGACACCAAAACGCGAAGCGTTTTTTGAGCGAAGCGGATAAAGCGCGAAGCAAGCCGCTTAGGCGGCGGCTTCGCCGGGGTTCGAGTCCCCGCTGGAGCACCAAATAAGCAGTTACCCCTTTTTGGGGGGAACTGCTTATTTATTTCTTCAAGATACTCGAATCCCGGACACCAAAACGCGAAGCGGCCCGCCCGCAGGCGGGCGAGGCAAGGCGCTAAAAAATATGATAAAAACAGCCGGAGTGCAAAAGACTCCGGCTGTTTTTTCTCCGTTATTCAGACGATTTTATGGCCTCGAGCGCGGATATCTTTACCGCCTTGTTGGCGGGATAATATCCGGAACCTACGCCTATGAGTATCGCAAACAGCACCGCAAAGGCCACGAGCCAGAGCGGGATCACGGAAGTTCTGGTAACGGTCTCCCCTCCCGTGAAGCACAGCAGGATGTTTGCAAAGCTGAAGCCGTTTTTGAACGCGACGAGGTTTATAACTATCATTATTATCAGGCTCACGATAATGCCCACTATGCCTCCTATGAGCCCTATCATGCCGGCCTCCGTAAGGAACATGGCGCGAATGTTTCCCACGTAGCAGCCGAGCGCCTTCATTATGCCTATCTCGCGCGTTCGCTCGGAGATGGACATTATCATCGTGTTTGCTATGCCAATGGCCGCGACGAGAAGCGATATCGCTCCCAGGCCGCCGAGCATGAGCTGCTTCTGCTGCGCTTCCTTCTGCAGCGGCTCGCGGATGGATTCCATCGACCACGTTTCGAAGCCGTAGGTCTTCACTTCGGACTGTACGTCGGCCACGAGATCTATATCCTTTGCTTTGATATAAAACTCATTGTACGAAATATCTTTTTTGATGTTCTCCTGAACCATCATTTTTTCTATGAGCGAGCGCATGGCGCTCACGTCCATAGTTATCCCGTATGACGTTTCGCCGCCGCGGTTCCAGTCTTCCTTGAGGATCCCGGTCACCTTCAGATCATTTGCCACGCTTCTGCCGTCGGAAAGCTGTATTTCAAAGGTGATCGTAGCGCCCAGAGGATCAAAATAAGCGTCGGGAATATTGATTGGATTTCCCTCTTCGTCCCAGCCGCCGCTGTAGCGGTCCACATAGTTCATTCCCTCGGGGCGCATCGAGTCCCTGAACTCATAGGCAAAATACTGTCCCACAAGGATCTCGTCCGCTTTTTTCGGCCAGCTACCCTCAACGAGCTCGTAGCCCATATCCTCGCAGGACGCCGTATCCACGCCGATCACGTTTGCCCAGTACGTGGCGTAGCGTCTGTTTGCGCCGGTATACAGTCTGCCGCCGTAATAGCTGCCCATATCGAGCTTCGGCGTTGCCGCCTTGACTCCCTTAATACTGCGGAACGCGTTTACCGTGGCGTCGTCCAGCTTGCTTTCAGAGCCCGTATTGTAGTTATAGACGTTTATTATGGTGAGGTCGCCCATGTTCGCGAGCATCTTTTCCTGGGCTTCCTGAGTTCCGAAGCCGAGCGAGACCATTATTATTATAGCGCAGCAGCCTATCATGACTCCGAGCACGGTCAGCAAGGTTCTGGACTTTCTCCGTCCCAGATTCTGCAGGCAAAGGTGAAGGATATCGCGCTTGCGCAATGTTATTCCTCCTTACTGCCTGCTTTGGCGTTCTCAGCCGCGTCGTCCGCCCAGGAATCCCATTCGTCGTCTTGCGCCATGGCGGCCTTTTTCTTCTTCTTGTTCTTCTTCACTATGGCAAAAAGTATCGCCAGGGCCAGCAGCACTATTGCCGCGATTATTATCCAGAGCCATATTCCCGGGCCGCTCTTTTCTTCGCCGCCGATCTCGGGCTCGTCTATATAGCCCGGCTCCTCCCAGCCCCAGTTCATTTCCTGCACGTCGAGAGCAAACGGGAATTCCCTCGTGACGCTCCGCAGATTTGCGTCCTCATACGTCACTTTAATGAGAAGATCGGTCTGCCCCGGATTCCATGGCGTTACGACAAAGCTTATATTGCCGCTTTGTCCCGAGGTGAAATTCCCGAGGTACTGGGTAGGCTGCAGAATATCCACGCCTTCTCCCTCTATGCTTACCTCCACGTTGGACATGTCGCTCTTGCCCTTGTTTATATAGCTCATCACTATAGTGGTTTCCATGCCTGCATATGAAACGTCGTAAAGTTTCGGGTCGTCTATCTGAAGTCTGTCCGGCTGAAATACCGGCACCGAAAGCTTAATGTCCGCCGACGTGGACGCTCTTCTTGAATCATCCAGGTATTCATAACGGAACGAGACGTTTACTGTCTGAGCGCCGGTCCTTGCCCCGGCAAGCGTCTGCATGGGCACCGTCTGCGTTATATCTCCGCCCGGGACCAGGGAATTGTAGTAAAACGTATTTGTGGAGCCGTTCATCGTGAAGCTCTCTCCGCCGTCTACTACCACCACTATGTTCTCTACGCTCAGCCTTCCGGTATTGGTGAACGTGAAATAAAGATCAAAGGGCTCTCCCGCGGCGACGGAATCTCCGCCGAAACCGAAATCGCGAATTATAAGGTTCGGCACGGGGCTGTCAGGTCTCACCACTTCTCTGGGCGGCTGGGTAACGTTGGCCGAAATGTTTATGTGCTCCGAGGCACTCGACTGCACGAGCCCGTTCCCGTTATCGTAATAATACTTGATATCCGCGTTTACGGACTGAGTGCTTGAATTGATTTCGCTCGCAGCGCGGAATCTGAGCGTTACGGACGCGCTCTCCCCCGCTTCGATATCCGGAAGCACCACTGTGGACGTCTCATTGAGAAGCAGCAGCGCCTCCGAAGCCGAGAAGGACGCCACCGGGCTCACTATCTTCGTCTTGCCCGCGTTCTGGAAAGTGATGTCCAGGCCGAAGGTCTGGTTCGCAGATATCGGGCTGAGCGCCGAGCGTGTTATGATTACCGGAGGCTCCGGCACCGTTACTGTCGGCTGCTCCTGCGGTCTTGTGACCTTTGCGGGAATATTGATCCTCTCGCTCACGGTGGCGGTCACATTTGAAACGTCATTGTAATAAGTGTATTTCAGCTCTACGCCGACAGTAAGATTTGATGACGTTATTTCATCCATGGCCTTGAGCCGGAACGTAATTGCCGCCGTCTTCTTCCCTCCGATGTTTTCCATGGCAAAGGAAGAAGTGCCGCCCGCCATGAGCAGTGGCTCCGTCGGCGAGCAGGTCGCCACTACGTTTTTGAGAGTCGTATTGCTGAGGTTTTCAAAGGAAACCGTAACGTCAAACTCCTGCCCCGCCTCCACGGGCTCCTCAATATCGCCGCGGTGAACTATTATCGTCGGTTCCGGTATGGGATCGGGCACGTACGGCTCTCCGATCGGCTCGGAATCGTCATAAGGCACCGCCTGCGTTATTTCTACGGAAAGCTCGCTGTAGCTTCCGTTGTAGCCCACCATGAATTTGAGCGTCTGCCCCGTGCCGGAGTATACCAGGTTTTCAAATTTGACTATGTAGGAAAGCTGCGTTCCGATATCGGGGTCGGCCTCTATGCTGACCGTTCCGCCGGTGAAGCTGTCGATAAGATGATCTGCGTCTATCTCTGCCGTCACGTCCGCTATCTCATCCGCCGGCACGCTGGTATCCTTTACGAGCACGGATATATCGGCCGACCTCCCGCGGGTTATCCGCGTCTGGCTGCTTTCATACGAAATGATCACGGGCGTCGGCGCCGTTTCCGCAGCCGCGCCGATATTCAGGGCAAGCATAAACAGCATTGCCGCCATTATTATGCAAACGATTTTTCTGATACTCTGTTTCATTGCTGCTCTCCTTGATTTCTGCGTTCGTCTTTTACTATTTCGCCGTCCTTCAGCGTCACTATCCTGTCGGCAAAGCCGGCCATCTCACTGTCGTGCGAGACCAGGACTATAGTCTGCCCGAGCTTTCTCGCCATGTTTACTATCATTTCCATGACTTCGATCGTGGTGACCGAATCGAGGTTGCCGGTGGGCTCGTCCGCAAAAACGACCTCAGGCTTCGCAATAAAGGCCCTTGCTATTCCCACTCTCTGCTGCTGGCCGCCCGACATCTGATTCGGGAAATGCTCCGCTCTGTTTCCCATGCCCACAAGAGAAAGCAGCGCGCGCGCCGATTTCTCTCTCTTTTCCTTTGGAATCCCGCGGAACATCAGCGGCAGCGCCACGTTTTCCACGGCGGTCATATTCGGCAGAAGATTATACGACTGGAATACGAAACCCAGGTGCCTCTGGCGGAATTCGGCAAGCTCCTTTTCCGTCATCTGCGATATAATCTCTCCTCTTATTTTCACCGTGCCGCGCGTCGGCTTTTCGAGCCCCGCGAGCTGGTTGAGCAGGGTGCTCTTTCCCGAGCCCGACTGGCCGAAGATGCACAGTATTTCCCCCTTGGCGATCTCAAGGTTTATTCTTTTTAACGCGACCACCGCTTCATCGCCCACCGGGTACTCCTTGCGGAGGTTTTTCACCTCGATGATCGCTCTTTTTTTCACTGCCCCATCCGGCATCGGATCAGCTCCCCGTTGAAACCGTATAATCGGCGTTTATGATACTCTAATTATATTTGACGAAAACTTATTTGTTCTGTTCCCTGCTGCAGCCAAATATTTTTAATTTAACGCGCAGCTTTGGCGCATCATATAACTGCGCTGCCGACATGCTGCTACAGTATAAGAGATTTCTTCCGCTTTGGCAAGCGTCTGTCCGAAACAGAGGCCCTCTCCTCTCGTTCGGACTCGCCGTCTGATATCCTGATGATTCCGCTTCTCCTCTGTGCTATAATCTGATAAAAAGCATGGCGCAGATTCCAAAGGCTTGAATCTCCGCAAAAACGGAAAAGCGCAGCGGCTTTTCTTATGCTATCCTATATGCAAGGACGGTGAAACTATGCCTTACCGCGAAGATATGGAGCGCTGCCTCGGCTATATAAAGGCGCACCCGGATACCGACGCGCATTTCCTTGCCGATATGCTGGGATATTCCTTCTTCCACTTCTGCCACGTTTTCCGCAGCATGAACGGAGTGGGCGCAGGCGAATATATCCGCTGCAGCCGGCTGGAGCTTTCGGCCGCGCGGCTTCTGAAGGGCGCGCGCGTTACCGACGAAGCTCTTGAATGCGGCTTCGATACTCCCTCTGGCTACACCCGCGCTTTCCGCCGCCGCTTCGGCATGAGCCCGTCCGAATACAAGAAAAAGAAAGGTGGCTTCTCCGCTGTGAAACCCGAATTCAAAAAACTCGAAAAATTCCAGGCCATAGGTTACGTTTTCAAGCCGGATTCCGAGCCCGACCTCAAGAGCGGGGCCTACTGGGCCGATCTCAAGTTCACCGGCATCGACAAGGAAGAATACGCGAAGCTCTGCCAGCCCAACAACGGCGAGATAGGCACTTGGACTCATCCCGACGAGGGCGGAGACCTGCTCTATTTCTTCGGCCCGATAGTAAAGGACGACCGCCCCGTGCCCAAGGGCGCGGAGAAGATAGAGATCCCGGCGGCGGAATACGCCGTATTCGAGATACCGGCGGCAGGCGATCCCGCCGCGCTGAAGGATAACATTCAGAAGACCTGGCGCTATATCTTCAGCGAGTGGCTCGACTCCTCGGAGTGGAAGTACGACCAGACGAAGGCCGACTTTGAATTCTATCTTGAATCCGGATCCTATATCTATATCCCCGTTGTAAAGAAATAAAAGCATAAAAAAAGAAGCGCCCGAAGCTTTCGGGCGCTTCTTTTTATGCCTTAGTTTTCTCTGAGCAGATGAAGGTAATCCTCCGAGATGGGGTAATTGTAGTATATGCACTCGTAGTAGTAATCGGCCCCCGCGAGGGAGTATACCCGCCCGACTATCATCAGCTCGCCGTATTCGTTTATGTACGGGCGCGCGAGCTTCACGTTTTCCTCGTCTATCGTTTTCATGAGCTGCTCAACGTAAAACGTTTTTTCGTCCTCGCTGTTTTCGAGATAATCCTTCGCGGCTTCATAGCCCCTGCAGTAATAGGAGCCGAGAGCGTTTTTCGCTCCGAGCAGGTATTCGTCGTACTCTATACAGCACACGGCGAGGAATTCCTCGACCGTGAGAACGCGGCCCTGGCTTATGCTGATATTGTAGACCTCGTATTCCGGCCATGAATATGAATACGGCTCGGCGCTTATTATGATGGAAAGCATATCGTCGGCCACGCTCCAGGAATAGTCTATGGTCCCGTATCCCGGCTCGCCGTACTGCTCCATTCCTTCTTTTACTTCTTTTACGTAGCAAGTGTTGTAATACTTCTCGTAGATCGCGTCGTTGAGGGCCTGGATCCTGATGCTGTCTATGTTTATATGCGGGACAGCATACGTCAGCGTCGCGCCGTAGAGCTTCGTCGTCTCGTAAAAAGCATCCGTCACGAGCTCGCTGTACTCCTCGGGCACGGGTTCCGCCATGCGGCGGAAATTCGCCATGAACACCGCCGGGTATTCCTCGCCCTCAAAATACGAGAACACGAGCATCTCTATCTCGTCCGGCCCGGTGAGCGCCGCGCAGAATTCGCGGCTCTCGTCCCCGGTTATGAGGTCCGCGCACCACTTATCGTTGGCGCAGCCGTTGTAAAGGGCGAAATCGTTAAAAACGACGTCCATGCCGATGAACGAAAAATCGTTTTCATCGTTGTACGTGTCTTTCCATATGATGTCCGCCTTATCTTCGCCGTATATTACGAGCTGGACGTCAAGCCCGAGCTCCTTGGCTGTGTCGCGATAGCCCTCTATCTCGCCGGAATACAGCACCCACGAGCCGTAGAAATTATCGTATTCGCTCTGCTCCGGTTTGGTTTCCGTTTCGGGCTCAGGCTCCGGCTCGGCGCTTACGGTCCCGGTAGGCTCCGGCTCGGTATTCTCATTTCCCTCTTCTTCGGGCTCGTTTTCTTTTTCGGCGTTATCTTCCTTGTCCGCTTTTTTATCCTTTTTGTCTGTCTCCTTCGTGCTCTCCGTCTGCTCGGTCTTCTCCCCGGACGGATCTCTTTCCACCGTTTTTACAGTGCAGGCGCACAGCGCGAAGAGCATTGCCGCGGCAATGAAAAAAGCGAATAATCTTTTTTTCATTTACTCTTTTCCTCTCTGGCTACGCAAAGAGCGTTAAAAGCCGAATCTGATATAAAAACATCATTATCTTCTTCATAACGTTTTTCAATTCACCGACCGCGAAAATGATAGTATATTTTGCCCGGAAAGTCAAGGCGCGGAGCCTCGCCGATATATGCGGAGCCCGGCAAGCGTTTCCACCTCCCGCCTGCTGCAGGCGGTGCCGAGAGCAATACGGAAAATATTAGTTATTTTTCACTTGACAACTCATCCGCCTTCGATAGATAATTATTATAATAAAAGGAGGTGCTTGCATGTCATACTTAGGGCAGAACATCGGCAAGCTCGGCTTTGGCCTCATGCGCCTGCCGAAAACGGAGGACAAGCAGATAGACGTTGAGCAGACGAAGGAAATGGTGGACGCCTTCCTTGCGGCCGGCTTCACCTATTTCGACACTGCCTACGGCTACACCGGCTCCGAGGACGCCATTCGTCAGGCTCTCGTCGAGCGCTATCCGCGCGAAAGCTATCAGCTCGCCACCAAGCTCTCCGCCTGGTCCGGCGCAAAGACGGCTGAGGAAGCGAAAGCCATGTTCGATACTTCGCTTGAGCGCACCGGCGCAGGTTATTTCGATTTCTACCTTCTCCATAACGTCGGCGGCAACCGCACGAAGATATTCGACGATTTCGGGATCTGGGATTACGTCCTTTCTCTGCGCGACAAAGGGCTTGTAAAACACGTGGGCTTCTCCTACCACGGCAAGGCCGACGCTCTCGATGAGGTCCTCGCGGCCCACCCCGAGATGGAGTTCGTGCAGCTGCAGATAAACTATGCCGACTGGGAGGATAAAGAGGTCCAGTCCCGTATGTGCCTTGAAACGGCGCAGAAATACGGAAAACCAGTAGTCATAATGGAACCCGTAAAGGGCGGCCTGCTTGCCGCGCCTCCGCAGGTCGCGGCGGATATCCTCTCCGCTGCCGCTCCCGAGGCCGCTCCCGCGTCCTGGGCGCTGCGCTTCGCCGCCTCCCAGAAGGGCATAATAACCGTTCTGAGCGGAATGTCCAACCTGCAGCAGATGCAGGACAACATCGCCACTATGAAGGATTTCAAGCCGCTTGACGAGAAAGAGCTCGAAACCGTAAAGGCCGCCGCGGCCGCCATAGCCGCGCTGCCCTCCATCCCCTGCACGAGCTGCCATTACTGTGAGAAGGGCTGCCCGAATTCCGTGCGCATCCCATCCATCATCTCGGCTCTTAACAGATACCTCATCTACGGTAATCTCGCCTCCTCCAAGGGAAGCTACGGCTTTGCCACCATGAAGGGCGGCAAGGCAAGTGAGTGCGTGCAGTGCATGCAGTGCGAAGAAGTATGCCCGCAGCATATAGACATAACGGGCAATCTCGCCAAAGCCGCAGAGCTTTTTGAATGATCATCCGCTGCGGTCACGGTCTTTCAAAAAGCGCAAATACCGAAAACGATTATTACTTAACCGATACTCTGCGGCAAAACCGCAGAGTATCGGTGCAAAAGGAACAATTTGCCGCAGATCCTGCGGCGTATCACGGCCGATACGGGAACTCTGCCTGAGCGGGCGGAAAGGATGACGGTCAATGCTATTTTCGAGCAGCGTATTTCTGCTTTGTTTTCTGCCGCTGCTGATACTATGCTACTATATCGTCCCCAAGCGCAGTCTTCAGCTGCGGAATATCGTTCTGCTGCTGTTCAGCCTGGCGTTTTACGCTTTCGGCGGGCTGCGCTATTTCTGGCTGCTCTGTTTGTGCATAGCGGTGGATTATGCCGCAGGCCTTGGCCTGGCCCGCGCCGGGTCTCCCAAAACGAAGAAGCTGCTTCTTGTCCTCACCCTGCTGGTAACGCTGGGCATGCTCGGCTATTACAAGTATGCGCGCTTTGCGGCCGCCACGGTTTCATGGTTCGGCATTGCTCTCAGGCTTCCGGATATCGTGCTCCCCATCGGCATATCCTTCTTTACCTTCCAGGGGCTGAGTTATGTGATCGACGTATACCGCGGCGACGCCCCGACGCAGAAGAATCCGCTGCGGATCGCCCTGTATATTTCCCTGTTCCCGCAGCTGGTGGCCGGCCCGATAGTCAGGTATACCGATATTGAGGAGAGTCTCGGCCGGCGCGAGCATGACCTTGAAACCTTCACCCGGGGCCTCGTGCGTTTCTGCTTCGGCTTCGGAAAAAAGATGCTGCTGGCAAACGCCATGGGCGAGATCGCCGACAGGGCCTTTTCCCTTTCCGTTCACCCCAGTCTGACCGCTTCTCTGGCATGGATCGGAGCTATCGCGTATACCTTACAGATCTATTTCGACTTTTCCGGCTATTCTGACATGGCGATCGGCCTGGGCAAGCTCTTCGGTTTCCGCTTTGCGGAAAACTTCGACTACCCCTATGTTTCCTCTTCCATCACCGAATTCTGGCGCAGATGGCATATTTCTCTGTCCTCCTGGTTCAGAGATTACTTATACATCCCTCTCGGCGGCAACCGCTGCTCCTCCGGGCGGAACGTACTGAATCTGCTGCTCGTCTGGCTGCTCACCGGCCTGTGGCACGGCGCGAACTGGACGTTCGTGCTCTGGGGCGTTTATTACGGTCTGCTGCTCCTGCTTGAAAAATACGTCTTCAAAAACGTTCTGAGCCGCGTTCCGAGGCTGATCCGGCATATTATGACTCTTCTTCTTGTCGTGCTGGGGTGGGTGCTGTTCCGCTCCGATTCCATCGGCAGGGCATGGCTCTACCTTACGTCGATGTTCGGCCGCAACGGCGTCGCTTCCGATCAGGCTCTGTACTATCTGCTGGAGTACTGGCCAGAATTTCTCTGCTGCATCCTGGCTTCGATGCCGCTGAAGCGTTTGGCGGAAAAGCTTTTCTCCAAACGCTCTGTCGAGCCGTCGTCGAGCCCGGTGCTGCGGATAGGCGCGATAATCGCGGCCGCGCTTGTCTTCGCTCTCAGCTACATTCGTCTTGAGTACGGCGGCTTCAATCCGTTCATCTATTTCCAATTCTGAACGGAGGGCAGAAAATGAAACATACTGAATCGTCTTCAAAACTGATAAATACTTTATCGATCATATTCGTCGCCGGCATTCTGCTTTTCCTTGCCATCAGCGGCGCCGCAGCGCTTCTGAGGCGGCCGGATGCTGATTCCTATTATGAAAACCGCAGGCTCGCATCAAAGCCGCAGGCCTCGCTTTCCGGAGTCATGGACGGCAGCTATTTCTCCTCCTGGAACTCATACATTCAGGACCATGCTCCCGGCCGCAATACTCTGCTTCGCCTTGAAACGCTGCTCAATCTTAAGGTGCTTCGCCGTCCGGTAGTCAACGACGTCGTTGTCCGCGATGACGTCCTTCTCGGCTGGACAGACTATTGGCTCTACGGTCATCAGGATCTGACCCGTTCCGTGCAGGAGACCGCGGAGCGTATCGCCGGGCACGCCCGCACCGCGGAGCAGTACGGCGGCAGATTCTTTTACGTTGCCGTTCCGCATCAGGCCATGGCGTTTTCCGGCCGCTTCCCCGGCTACATGCAGTCCCACGAGGATTATTACGCGGATATCTCCTCCCTGCTCTTCCCTGCGCTTAAAAGTCTGGATGTGTCCGCTTTGGATATGTGGCAGGTCTTCCGCGATGAGGGAAAACTTGAAGACATATCCTCGCGCACCGACAATCATTTCAATATCACCGGCTCTGTCGAGCTGTACGAAAAGCTCATGGAGCTTATCGCGGCGGATACCGGGTTTGAATTGAGAGCTATGAACTCCGGTGAATACGCGATCGAATGGCTTCCCAACCACTTTATCGGCTCGCGCACACGCAAGCTGTTTGATCTGTGGCATTCGGATGAAAAGCTGGGGATCCTCGTTCCCGAAGACGAAGTCCCGTTCCGAAGAACAGACTGGGCCGACTGGCTCAAAGAGCCGAAAGAAAGCTCTTCCGTTTACGAGCTTCCCCCTTCTCCCGACTCTCCGGTCTCCTACGGGCTGTACATGGGCGGCGACTGGGGAAAAACGATAATCGAAACCGACCGTCCCGAGAAGCCCAGCATACTGATCTACGGAGACAGCTTTACGAATCCCGTCGAATGCATCATCTGGCACGATTTCAACGTAATGTACTCCTTTGATTTTCGGCACTACACCGAAGAGACGCTGGACGAATTGATAGCGCGCTATCAGCCTGACGTCGTCGTATGCATCCGGGATTACGAAGCGATTTTGAGGTCCGAGGGCAACGGACAATGAACCGGCAATAATAAAAGGCGCTGTCCCTCCGCAGCCGTTCCGACTGCTTGAGACAGCGCCTTTTGGTTTTATTCCCTGCTCAGAAGGTTATCGTCTTGGGCTCGCCGGTGAAGGATTCGAACTTCGCCGTGGCATCCTTGAGATAATATACGGCCGTGTTGCCGTCGCCGGGTGCGTAGCGTCCCTTGAGTCCGGGATACGCCTCGAGCATGCTCTCCTGCGCCTCTATGCGCTCGTCGAGAACGAAGGTCGCCGCCAGACGCAGCCAGGTGCCGCCGTCAAACGCGCAGATCTCCGCCTTCGGGTTCGCCGCCAGCTGCTTTGCGGTTGGCTTTGAAAGGCCGGTCTGGATATAGAGCTTGCCGTCAAAAATGTGCGCAGTGCCGAAGGGGCGTACGCGCGGCTGATCGCCTTCTACCGTTGCAAGATAATAGGTCTTGCACTTTTTCAGAAAATCACATACTTCCTGCATAGTCATTATCCTCCTTGTTTTTTTATAGTCTTCTTATGAATTGGCTTTTTCAATGCTGCGGGTTATAAAGTCTTCAAGTTTTTCGGCGTCGCCCTTGTCGATATACCTTTCGAGCTTGCCGATATCGATATCTTCTATGTTCTCCTCGAGCTCCTCGATAGTATCCTCGTCGACGTATTCGGCGAGCTTTTCTATGTATTCATCGTCTATGTATTCCCTGAGGCTGTCGATTATCTCGTCTTCCAGTCCCAAAGAACTCACAACGCCCTTTACCGCGCTTTTCACAAGCTTGTCGCCGTCATGGATAGTTACCGTGCAGCCGGCGAAGCAGGCGGCGAGCAGCAGGGCTGCAAGTATGAAAGCCAAATACTTTTTCATTCAGATCCGTCCTTTCTACCGAAACCAACCGTCAGTCATAATATATCAGCCCGTTTTCAAGGTCGTACTCGCACGCTATGCTGAAAGCTTCAAAGCTGGCGAGGACCTCAAAAAGCCCCTGGTCTATCTTTTCGCGCAGCCCCGTCTCGGTTATATAAAAGGCCACGCAGTAATACTGCTCATTGAGATAATCGTCGAAAATGAACAGCTCGTCATAATATTCTCCGTACATCGCCACTGCCGTTCTGAACAGCACCGCCACGGCGTCGACCTCTCCGGACATCAGCGCCTGGCATAATTCGTCGTACTCATCCTCCGCGAACACCCGTACGTCGCTCCAGTAGTCTCTGGCATAATACTCCGTTTTTTCGCCGTCGAGCACCGCCACCGAGCTGATGTCGGCCCGGTCCTGTATGCCGCTGCCGGCCGCGGTTATGAGCACCGTGCAGTCGTTGTAATAGTCTACGGATTCGATATATATGGCGTCGTCTCCGTATCCCGACGAAAACGCGCTCCAGACGCAGTCTATGCTGCCGTCTTTGAGAAGGTCCTCTTTTTCCTCCCAGTCCATCGGCACGAACTCCGGCGTCAGGCCCGCTGCTTCGCACACGGCCTTGGCAAGGTCTATATCGAAGCCCTTGGCCACACCGTTTTCCTCATAAGTGTAGGGCGGATAATCCCTGTCGTATCCTATTTTTATCACGGCAGAGTCCGTATTATCCGGCTCCGCGGGCTGGACCGGAGTCTCCTCCGCGGGCTTTTCGGGCTCTTCCGTCTCCGGTTCTTCCGTTTTTGCCGGCTCCTCAGTCTCGGCAGGCTTTGCTGCGGTCTCCGAAGACTCGGCCGGAGTTGCCGGGGTCGTTTCTACCTTCTTTCCGAAGAGAGAACCTAAGCCGCCGCTTTTGCCGGACTTTCCGGAGCTCTCGCCCTTATCTTCATCCTCGTCTTTATCTTTATTCTTATCTTTATCTTTGGTCTTATCCTTGCTCTTGCTGCTTTGGGTCTCTTCTGTTTCTTCCTTTTCGGTCTTCTCGGCTGTTTTTACGGCGCAGGCCCCGAATAGAGTGAACAGCAATACTAAAACCAGCACAACTGCAATTATCCTTTTCATAAGGCTTCTCCTTTCTGTTTTTCCTTATATTGTTTATTTTACATTACCCTTAAGCAAAAAGTCAACGAGCAGACACGTTTTTTGCAAAAGGTCTTTATTTTTTTGTCTGCATATGCTATTATAGCATTCGGCAATACATAAAAATGGAGATATAAAATACAGGAGGTCGTTATATGCTCAGCGCAAAAGAAAACTTTCTTGAAACTCTTAAAAGAGACGGCAAGCCCGATCGTCTTTTGAAGCAGTTTGAGGGCACTTTTTTCCTTCCCGGCGATCCGGTAAACCATTACGTCCGCGGCGACCGCTCCCCCGGCATGGACCCGATCAAGGACCTTTGGGGCACCACCATCGTCTGGCCCGTAGGAGTCATCGGCGCTATGCCGCACGTTACGGAAGAAACCAAGGTCATTCGCGATATTACCTGCTGGCGCGATTTCACCAAAGTTCCCGATCTCATAGCCAACTGCTCCGCGCTTGAACTGTGGGAACCCTATCTTGAGCGCGCCGCTCAGGTGGACCGCAGCGAGAACCTGCTCATGATGTTCGGACCGACCGGCCTTTTCGAGCGTCTGCACTTCCTCATGGGCTTTGAAGACACCTTCATCAACCTTATGACGGAAGAAGAGGCCATGGAAGACCTCTGCGCCGCCATAGGCGAATACCGCTACAACGGCTACAAGCTCATGACAGACTCCGTACATCCCGATATCCTCCTCGCTCATGACGACTGGGGCAGCAAGACCAATCTCTTCATGCGTCCGGACGTATGGCGCCATTTCATAAAGGAGAACTACATAAAGTCTTACGACTACCTGCATGACAACGGCGTTATCATCATGCACCACGCGGACTCCTTCATGGAGCCGATAGTAGAGGATATGATCGACCTCCATATCGATATCTGGCAGGGCGCGCTCCCGCAGAACGATATTCCCAAGCTGCAGAAGATAATCGACGGCCGCATGACCATCATGGGCGGCATCGACGCCGCTATAGTCGACCGCGAGGATTCCACCGAGGAAGAGATCCGCGCAGAAACCCGCCGCGCCTGCGAGATGTACGCTCCCGGCGGACACTTCATCCCCTGCATCACCTACGGCGCTCCCGGCACCATCTATCCCGACGCCGACAAGTTCATCAACGACGAGATCGACAGATACAACAAGGAGCATTACGGCATCTGAGCCGTCAGCCGACAAATCAAAAGAGAAGAGGCAAAAGCCTCTTCTCTTTTTTGTCCTTTTATTCCCCTCGAGAGGAGTTTTCACAAAACTCTTTCCATATCGCTTCTGCGACCTTCGCGGGCGAATCGTCATTTTCGATCTGAACGTCGCAGAAAGCCTCGTAAAGCGGCGCTCTTTCCCGCTCCATGGCGGCGAGATCCGCGTTTTCGGAAAGCGGCCTTCCCTCCCGCGCGAGAAGCGATATATCCCGCCGCAGATAGTATATCCTGCCGTTTTGATGCAGAGGCATATAGTTTTTCTCGCTCTTTATTACTCCGCCGCCGGTCATTATTATCCTGCCGCCGAGCTTACCTGCCGCTTCTACTGCTTCGCTCTCGAGTTCGCGGAAGGCGGCTTCGCCGCTTTCTCTGAATATTTCCGGAATGCTTTTGCCGGCAAGCTTTTCGACCTCTGCGTCGGTATCCGCGGCTTCCCTGCCGGAAAGCGCTGCGAGCGCCGCGCCTATCGTGCTCTTTCCCGAACCCGGCATGCCGATTATGACTATATTTTCGCTCTCTCTTCTGAGCGGAGCGATTATTCTCTCCAGCGTGCCCTCCGGCATCTTCACGCCGAAAAACAGCTCGTGCGCCTTGAGCGCCTGAGCCGCCAGCATGAGAAGGCCCGAACCGTGCGCGATTCCGAGCTTTTCGGCCTGACAGATCAGCGCCGTGCGCAGCGGATTATAGACAAGATCTAGCACGCAGCGGCAGGCCGGAAACAGCCGCAGGTCCACGGGCGAGGCCCCGTTTCCGGGGTACATGCCCACGGGAGTCGCATTTATCACATTCACGGCGTCGGCATGGCGGGAGATGTTTTCGTAGTTGTCCTCTCCCCTGCGCGAAATGAGCACGGCCTTTCCGCCCGCGCTTTCAACGGCGTATTTCGCCATAACGGCGGCGCCGCCCGTGCCGAGGACGACCGCCTTTCCCGCCGAGAGATCTGCTCCGGCGCGCTGCGCCATGAGCCTGAAACCAAAAATATCCGTGTTGTACCCGCGCAGCACGCCGTCTTCTCCGCGAACGACGGTGTTCACGCTGCCTATTGCCCGCGCCTCCGGCAGGACCTCGCCGCAAAGCGCCATAACGTCCTTTTTGTAAGGGATGGTGACGTTTACTCCGCCAAGCCTTTCATCCCGGAAAAACTCTTCAAGGCGCTCCGGCTCAAGCTCTATGAGGCGATAGGCCTCGTTTCCCATCGACCTGTGCAGCGGCACGGAGTAGCTGTGAGCCAGCGAGCGGCCCACGAGCCCATATATCTTCTCGCAGTGGGCGTTCATCTGAAGAATCCTCCCTGGAGCATAAGATCGAGTATCACGAGAGCGGCTACGGCCTCGACTACCGGCACGGCCCGCGGCACTATGCAGGCGTCGTGCCTGCCGGCTATGCTTATTTTTCTGTTTTCTCCCGCCTTCAGACTTACCGTATCCTGTTCTTTGCCTATCGAGGGCGTGGGCTTTACGGCTATGCGGAAGACCAGCGGCATACCGGTGCTTATGCCTCCGAGTATCCCTCCGCTGTTATTGGTCTGCGAAATAACCTTTCCGTCCCCAGTGAAGAAGAATCCGTCGTTGTTTTTGCTGCCGCGAAGCTCGGCGGCTCTGAACCCGCTGCCGAATTCCACCCCTTTAACGGCCGGTATGCCGAAAAGTGCGTACGAAAGTGCGCCTTCCACCGTTTCGAACATGGGCTCTCCCACGCCCGCGGGCAGACCGACGACGGCGCATTCTATACTGCCGCCCACGGAATCCTTATCCGCTTTTGCGGCTTCTATCGCCGCACGCATTTTCTCGCCGGCCTCGTCGTTAATGACCGGCAAAAGCTTCCCTGCCGGCGCTTCAAGCTCCTCTTTTGTGGGAAAAAGAGGGTATCTGTCGTCGTTTATCCCCGCTATCGAGCAAAGATGCGCGCCGATTATTATTCCCCGGCGCTCGAGGATCTGCCCGGCTATCCCTCCCGCGGCGCAAAGCGGCGCCGTGAGTCTGCCGGAAAAATGCCCTCCCCCGCGCATATCGGCAAAGCCGGAATACTTCACGGCGGCGGTATAGTCCGCATGGCCCGGCCTCGGTGTATCGTCAAAACCCTTGTAGGCGGAGGAATCGGTATTCGTGTTTTTTATGACGGCGCAGAGCGGCGCTCCGCACGTTTTTCCCTCGCAGAGACCGGATATGAATTCGGGCGCGTCGGCCTCTCTGCGCGGAGTAGAGCCCGGAGCCGAGCCGCCGCGTCGGCGGTCCATAAAGCGCTGAAGGCGCTCAAGGTCTACCTCTTCGCCCGCGGGGAAACCCTCCGCCAAGACTCCTATCGCCTCTCCGTGCGACTGCCCGAAAACGCTGACACGGAGCAATTTTCCGAATGACGACGCCATCTTTCTCCCTCCAAACCTGTCTCGCTTATTTGCGTTCTCTGTCTATCCTCGCGGCCGCCTCCGCTATCGAGCAATCAAGCTTTTCCGCTGCGGCCCTGAGATCTTCATACTCATATTTCGCCCGCTCGATCCCGAAGCCGCGCGATACTTTCTCGCCCACGGTACCGAAGGGCGTTTCTATCGTCCTTTCCTCGCGCGCGAGCACTCTGCGCGGGCAGTTATACTCGCGCAGGCCTATGGTGCTGGTATATTTGAATATCGCCTGCGCGTATTTTTCCTTATCCTCCGGGCGGCAAAGGCAGGAAAATATAAAGCCGCTCCTTCCTTTTTTCATAACGCAGGGGATCATATTCACGTCCAGCGCGCCGAGCTCCATGAGCCTTTCGGCTGCAAATGAAAGCGCCTCGGGCGTCATATCGTCTATATTGCAGCGCAGCTCTGTGACGGCGTTTCCGCTCTCGGCCGCGCTCCCGAGCATGGCCCTCACGCAGTTGAGCCGCTCCGGGAATTCCTTTTTGCCCATGCCGTAGCCGCTTTTTTCAAGCGTCATTGCCGGCATCTGTCCGAAGTCTGAAACAAAGTATCTGAGCAGCGCCGCGCCCGTCGGCGTGCAGAGCTCGGTCCTTATATCTCCCGCAAATACCGGCCCTCCGCGCAGCAATATCTCCGTGGCCGGCGCGGGCACGGGCAGCATGCCGTGCGCGCATTTTACGGTCCCGCTGCCGGTGCAGACCGGCGAGGCGTTTATTTTATCCGGCGCTATCGCGTCCATCAAAACGCAGACGGAAACTATATCCGCCACGGCGTCGAGCGCGCCGACCTCGTGAAGATGCACCTGCTCCACCGACACTCCGTGCACCTCGCTCTCGGCCTGCGTTATGAGGCCGTATATCGCGAGCGCGTCTTTTTTCGCTTTTTCGGATATATCGAGCGAGCGGATGGTATGCTCTATATCGTGCGCGTGAGCGTGGGCGTGTTCGCTCTCCTCGTGCTCTCCATTTATCTTAACGGAAAAGCTTTTGCCGCGCACGCCGCTTTTCACGCTATCCGAAACGCTAATCTCCACCTCAGGTATATGCAGCGCGGCTATGAGCCTCTCCCCTTCGGGAAAAACGTCCAGAAGCGCCGCGGCGAGCATATCTCCCGCGGCTCCCATAGAGCAATCAAAAAACAGAGTCTTCATTCAAATCCTCCACAGCGTTTTATTTCGTTCCCGTGTGGTTTATCAGCGCGGCCATATAGCCGGCGCCGAAGCCGTTGTCTATATTCACGACGCTCACGCCGCTGGCGCAGGAATTGAGCATTGAAAGCAGCGCGGAAATCCCTCCGAACGAGGCGCCGTAGCCCACGCTCGTAGGCACCGCTATCACCGGGCAGGAGGCAAGCCCCCCTATAACGCTGGCAAGCGCGCCCTCCATACCGGCGATCGCTATTATCACAGTCGCCGACATTATCTCTTCCGTGTGGTTCAAAAGCCTGTGCAGCCCGGCGACGCCTACGTCGTAAAGCCGCGTGACTCTGTTTCCCAGCGCCTGGGCAGTCACAGCCGCCTCTTCGGCAACGGGTATATCGCTCGTGCCGCCGGTGGCAACTACTATGTTCCCAACGCCGCTCGGCTCCGGCAAACTGCCTGCGACGGCTATGCGCCCGGCCTCGTTATAATCTAGCGGTATCGTTTTTTTGACGTAATCGGCCGCTTCCCTTGAAAGGCGGGTCATGAGCACCGTCTTTTCCCCGGCGTCGAGCATATTCTGCGCTATCGCCCGTATCTGCTCGGGCGTTTTTCCCGCGCCGTAGATCACCTCCGCCGCGCCCTTTCTTATGCCGCGGTGATGGTCCACCTTCGCAAAGCCCAGGTCGTCGAACGGCTCCCGCTTCAGGCGCAGCAGCGCGGAATCGACCGATTCCTCGCCTTTTGAAACGCGCTCAAGCAGCGCGCGGATCTCATGTGCATCCATTTCTTTTCCTCCGTTGCGGTCTATCTCGGCTCGAGGTCGAGCGTTACCGCCTTGAAATACGGCTTGAGCGCCTTCAATATCTCTTCTCTCCGCTCAAGCGCCAGCGGCAGCTGCTCTTTTTTGAGCTGCAGCTTTGCGCTCGCACCGGAGACTCTTACTCTCAAATCGCTGAAGCCGAGCTCAAAAAGTTCGCCCTCCGCTTTCTCCACCTTTTCGAGCGTTTCGGCTGTTATCCTCTCTCCCGTCGGTATCCTCGTGGCCAGGCAGGCATAGGCAGGCTTGTCCCATACGAAGAGCCCGGCTTCCCGGGCGAGAGCGCGGATCTCCTGCTTTTTTAGGCCGCATTCGCGCAGCGGCGAGCGGACCGAAAGCTCTTTCAGCGCGCGCATTCCCGGCCTGTCCCCGGCGTCGTCCGAGGCGTTCGTACCGTCAAGCAGGAGCTTGTATCCCTCTTTCGCCGCCGCTTCGGCCATAGCCGAAAAGATAACTCTCTTGCAGAAATAGCACCTGTCCGGCGGGTTGGCCGTCACCGCCGGAACGGCCAAAACGTCAAGCTCAACGACCTCAAGCTCTATGCCGAGCAGGTCGCATAACCGCTTCGCGTCCCGCAGCTCGAATTCCGGCTGAAACTGCGTTTTCACGAAAAACGGCTTTATAGCCGCGGCTGCATACTTCTTCGCCGCATAAAGGAGGTAGGACGAATCCACCCCGCCCGACAATCCGAGCGCGGCGCGCGGCGCATTTGCAAAAAACTCTTCGAGCGTCATTGCATAGTCCTCCTATTTTTTACATTCTAACATATAATGCCACAAATTGAAAGCTTGCTTTCTTGACCTGCGGCGTTTTTTATTGCATAATAGGCGCGTGAGGTGTGTGCATTGGATATAACTCAGCTCAAATATTTCATAACGATAGCTCAGACTATGAACTTTTCCGAGGCGGCGAGGCGCTACGGCATATCCCAGCCCTCCATAAGTCACGGCATCAGCGAGCTTGAAAAGCAGCTCGGAGCGCCGCTGTTCCTGCGCTCCCGTCGCGGCGTCGCCATGACGGACGCCGGCCGCGAACTGCTCCCTGCCGCCCTTGAGATAGTGGATACCGCGGAAAAGGCGGCGCTGCGCATAAGGCAGCTGCAGAAGGGAGAGTGCGGCAGCATAAGCATATCCGCGCTCACTACGGCAAGCGCCGTGCTTTCAAAATGCATATCGGAGTTTTCAAAGCGCCATCCCGGCATAACTCCGGATATTTGCTTTACCTCCGCCCGCGACCAGACCATAGCCATGAACGACAAGCGCTTCGACTTCCACTTTGCCCTTCGTGAAATGGTCCCTGCAGGCGAAGAATTCGAAAGCGTCTTCTCACATTACGGGCATCTGTGCATAGTTTTCCCCGCCGATCATCCTCTCGCGCACGAGCCTCTCGATTTCAGGCTGCTGAAGGATGAAAAGTTCATCGGCATATCCGAGCTCGACGGCCCCACGCTTTATAACGACATAATGAACGTCTGCAGCAAGCACGGCTACAAGCCGAATATCGTCTGCAAATACGACAGGGCGGAAGCGGTTTTGCTCTCCGTCGGAGCCGGCCTCGGCATCTCCATTATACCCGAGGAGATATGCCGCGTTTTCTATTCCGAAAACGTGGCCTATACCCGCATTCCCGACGAGGAAGCCGTGCGCACCTACGTAGTGGCCTGGCACAGGAATATGACAAATCCCTCGGCAAAGCTCTTTCTCGACGTCGTAAAGGACG
>JAEEGL014249010.1_pt1 | contig 20646 bp, 19 predicted proteins | sample 9134231 | NCBI WGS metagenome assembly JAEEGL01 (sample SAMN16246548, study PRJNA631951) | gut metagenome | biome: gut microbiome; feature: rumen; material: fiber-attached | host: Bos | place: Iran: Karaj | collected 2018-10
TCAAGCAAGATATCCCTGGGAATCGCAATATGCATTCTGAGCCTTGTGGGACCCATAGGTATGAGCATATTCCTGCCTGACAGATTGGGGTTTATAGGAGCTATCCTGATGTTCCTGATCGCAGGTGCCGGAGTTGTTTCCATAGTATACGGAGGTATTGCTGAGAGCGCATGGAAAGACATTTCCAAAGCCACTCATACCCTTAGCATGGATGCCACAAAGTACGTTGCAAATGAAGGGGCAGTATATGCCAGAAACCACAGCCTCACATTAACTCTAGGAATTCTGCTTTGTGTCCTGAGCTGGATACCAACGGTTATATTCAGTGAATTGATTCCGGGTAAATTTGAGGACGCAGCTGCGGTGGTATTCTTTATCACTCTTGCAATTGGTGTCATGCTGATCGTGTACAGCGGTATGAGAAAGAACGGATATGAAAAGTTACTTGATCTTAACGGTAAGGGAACCATGAAAGCGGAGTACAAGCCGGAAAGTGCTGAATCCGTTAAGTATATCAGCCCTGTTGCAGAGTTCTTTATGTCAGTATACTGGCCCCTTATGACCTGTGTTTATCTGATACTCAGTTTCACCACTTTTAAATGGTGGATCACATGGGTCATCTGGCCCGTAGCAGGCATTCTTCATAAGCCGTTGAAAAATGCTCTTACGGTGAAAGAATAAGCAGGTAAAAGCAGGAGGAATAATGAAATGAAACATAAAAGTTTATTTATAGTATTAATGTTTGTTGTTACAGCCATAATCATTGCTGTCGCACTTTTCCTCAGATTCGGAGCCTTTAAGAGGAATTTCTCCGGCTGGTTTTCGACTGATGCTAAAAACGTCGAAACCAGGGACGTAAAAGTGGAAGCATTCGAGGATATCGATATTGATGCGGATATTATGGCACTTGAGATAGTGAGGGGTGATCATTACCATTTGGAATATACAATACCCGATAATATCGATGCTGATATCGAGGTATCAGGTGATACGCTTGAACTCACTGTAAAGGGAAAGAATATTGCTAATATCGGAAATAAATGGGGAAAGAACAATTTCAAGTTTATCGTGTATGTCCCCGAAGATGCAGTGTTTGGAAAGCTTGAAGGCGATATCGATGCGGGTAGTATAGATATAGCAAATGCAGTTTTTGAAAAGATTGAACTGAAGGCAAGTGCGGCAGATATTCAGCTGAAGGGATTAACCGTTGGTGATTCAAAACTGAAGGCTGATGCAGGAAATATTGAAATTGCCGATTCAACATTCGGAGATATTAATATAGATACCGATGCGGGAAATGTTGAGATGAACGGTGTTAACGCAGAGGATATGATCATCACCACAGCGATGGGAAATATCGAACTTAAGAAAGTTATTTTCAAGACCGGTGAAATGGAGTCTGATCTTGGAAACATCGAAGTCAGAGGAAACTTTGACAGTGTGAAGGCAGATTGCTCGATGGGTGCCATTACCATCTATCCCGACGATCCGGATCATTCCAAGATCGACGCGGATGTCAGCCTTGGATCCATCAATATTTCAGGAATGCAGGTTTCCGGTAAACATTATAAGAACTAAAAAATCGGACGGGCCCTCGGACCCGTCCGTTTTTAGTATTAACAGATTTTACAAGTTTCTTTCCATCATAAAGGTTATACCTGAATATGCATGAAGGAAAAGCAGGAACCAACAGGTTATGATATAGATCATATGGCGCTTTGATCTGTCTTCCTTAAGGGTATCGATCAAAAGCTTTCCGGCAGTGAATGAATACAGAACCACCATGCCGGACATCATACACCATGCAAAGTTTGCAGCCTGCATCTGATATCCTGCATCTTTTAAGAATGTGAATTCAAAAACGCCGATGATGTATGCGAATACAGCAAGTCTTCCCTCTGTGCTTCTTTCAAAGAAACCGGGATTGGTAACGCACACGACAATGGGAAAGAACATGGCGAGAAGTATTGATGTAGGTACGTTCAAACTGTACATGTGCCATACTTCGAAGGGCTTGCTGAAGGAAAATACCACGGTTGAATATACGTCTGCATAATTGGCGCATACGATATTTTCAACAATGACCAGTATCAGTGAAGGGGCAACGGCTATAATGATACATAAAAGAACACTGAAAATATTTTTTAACGGGTAAGATTTTTTCTTAAGGTTAATGAATAGCTCCGAGATCAAAAATACAAATCCGGCAGGGAGTATCATGTACATGAAAGTGGGCTTAACGATCACCGATACGAAAAGGATAATGCCAAACCTTACAAACAGGTTCTTATCTGCGGAAAAGAAGATGGGTTTTTCATTCTTCATGCGTCTGAAAATGTCAACACCTATCATAGTAAGAATAATACCCAGACCTTTTACCGCCATGTGGGTGGGGTTGTGGAAAGGATTGGGACCGTACTGGCCGTGATAAATTCCAAAGGGTGTACGCCAAGGCATCGCATAGGGGCCGACAAAAGAAAGAATGCCGGAAATGATGGCGGAGAGGAATAACTCTTCCCGATTGAGATAATGACGTACGAGGCGGTAGATCAAGTATGTTCCGGCTATAAACGCAAATACTCCGAAGAACGAGTATACAAGGGCTGCTGCTTCATCTGAAGGCATTTTTAAAGCCATGAACAGTCTCACCAGCATATGCCAACCAAGGTGGGGAACCCGTGCCCATGAACGAAGGAAACCTTCACCTGTGGTGAGGTCAAAGTTTTCGGCAAATTCTATATGTGAACCCAGGTCGGATATCCGATTTACGCAGAAATCTTTACAGTAAATATAATATGAAATGAAAATTGCTGCGCCGCAGAGTGCGGTGACTATATATGAAAGTGCTGCGGGAAATATTGATCTTTTGGTGCTTTCACCCGTTTCTTTAGCATCTTCGTATAGATGAATGTTCTTTATGAAAGTGATAAAATGATTCATGGGATTAATCCTTTCTTTCAAATCCTTGTATATAATATCATAAAAGGGCAGTATTATGACACAAAATACAAAAATATAGTTGACTTTTAAGGATTTGAAGCGTATTATGACTTATGTAAATTAATAATGGTAACTAAGAAGAGTGGCTTGCGAGTCACTCTTCTTTATTGGAGAAATTTATGTCACAGAAAGAAGATTACGAAAAGCGCACGGAAGAGCTTTTGAAACCAATTGCGGAGGCCAACGGCGTAAGGATCTATGATGTGGAGTACGTCAAGGAAGGCAGCGACTATTATCTTCGTTCCTACATCGACAAGGATGGGGGAGTGAGCATCGATGACTGTGAGGCAGTCAGCAGGGCGCTGAATGAAGTTCTTGACAAAGAGGATTACATCGAAGACTCCTACATCATGGAAGTATCAAGTCCCGGACTCGGACGTGTCCTCAAAAAGGACAGACATCTTGAGTATTCACTGGGAGAAGAGGTGGAAGTAAAACTATTCAAACCACTTAACGGAAGCAAAGATTTTGAAGGTGTTTTAAAGGCTTACGACAAAGAGACCGTAACCGTGGAAATATCCGGTGAAGACACTGCATTTGTCAGAAAAGAAATTGCGATAATAAGACTTAAATTAGACTTTTGATTCAGTTAATTCAATTTACAGATACGGAGGATAAAAGAAAAATTATGAACACTGAACTGATGGAAGCACTTAACCTTTTGGAGAGAGAAAAAGGCATAAGCCGCGAGGTTCTTCTTGATGCTATCGAGAATTCTCTTATGCAGGCTTGCGAAAAGAATTTCGGCTCCAATGAAAACGTGCGCGTAGAGATCGATCGCGAGACTTGCGATTACAATGTATACGCCCAGAAAGAGGTAGTGGAGACCGCTGCCGATGTAGAGAACAAAGCGCTTCAGATCAGCCTTGCGGATGCAAAGAAGATCTCCAGATCCGCAAAGGTGGGTAATGTTATAAATGTTGAAGTCAAGTCCAAGGAGTTCGGACGTATCGCTGCACAGAACGCAAAGCAGGTTATCGTTCAGAAGATCCGTGAGGAAGAGCGCAACGTTATCTTCAATCAGTATTTTGAAAAGGAAAAGAATGTTGTCACCGGTACAGTTCAGAGATATATCGGTAAGAACGTAAGCCTTAACCTTGGGAAGGCAGACGCAATCCTTTCCGAGAGCGAGATGGCAGAAGGCGAGAAGTTCCGTATCGGACAGAGAGTAAAGGTTTATGTGCTTGATGTTAAGAGTCTTACAAAGGGACCCCGCATCAATGTAAGCCGCACTCATCCGGAACTTGTTAAGAGACTTTTTGAAGAGGAAGTTACCGAGATAGCAGACGGCACCGTAGAGATCAAGAGCATCGCTCGTGAGCCCGGCAGCCGTACAAAGATCGCAGTTTGGAGCAACAATGAAAATGTTGATCCCGTAGGTGCTTGCGTTGGTATGAACGGTGCAAGAGTAAATGCCATCGTGGACGAGCTGGGCGGAGAGAAGATCGATATCGTTAACTGGGATGAGGATCCCGGAAGACTTGTGCAGAATGCACTTTCTCCTGCTACTGTTACCGCAGTATTCGCAGATCCCGATGAAAAGTCCGCAAAGGTTGTAGTACCCAACGATCAGCTTTCACTTGCCATCGGTAAGGAAGGTCAGAATGCAAGACTTGCAGCCAAGCTCACCAACTACAAGATCGATATCAAGTCTGAGGAGCAGGCTGAGAACTCACCCGGATTCCGTTATGAAGATTACATTTATGACGATGAAGAATACGATGAGGAATACGACGAAGAGTACTCCGAGGAGAATCAGGACGAGCAGTAAGGTAAAAAGGATTTATGGCAAAGAATATTCCCTGCAGACAGTGTTTGGGCTGTGGTGAAAAAAAAGAAAAAAATGAGTTGATCCGCATAGTAAGGGAAACCAACGGTTATTATTCCCTGGATGAAAAAGGGCGTATGAACGGACGCGGTGCCTACTTATGCAAGAATCCCGCATGCTTTGATGCAGCAGTTAAGAGAAAGGCTTTTGAGAGATCTTTCAAGGAGAGCATCCCTGCTGATGTCATAAGCAGACTGAAAGGAGAGTTTGATAATCTTGGACAGAACTAAAAAGATTCTCTCCCTTATGGGACTTGCCGTTAGAGGAAGAAATCTTACAAGCGGTGAGGATCAGGTGCTGGATGCGATACGGAGCGGAAAAGCGATGCTGGTTGTGGTGGCGGAGGATGCTTCCGACAATACAAAAAAGCTTTTTACCGACAAATGTACGTATTACGAAGTGCCTGTTCGATTCTTTGGAAAACGGGAAGAATTGGGAGCGGCGATCGGAAAAGAAACGCGGGCTTCCATGGCAGTAACCGAATCCGGCTTTGCCAAAAAACTTGTTACTTTAATTGACGAAGAGGACTCATCTGACGAAAGGATGTTTTGATTATGGCAAAAATGAGAGTATATGAATTAGCAAAAGAACTCGGCATCGAGAATAAGGAAGTTCTTGCTATCGCAGCACAGAAGAATATCAGTGTTACAAGTGCTTCCAGCGGACTCGATGACGATCAGGTAAAAGAAATAAAAGCCGCTTTCGGTAAAGGAAATTCCAAACCCGCAGGCGGAGATGACAAAGCGGAAAAGAAGAAGGAAAAGAAGGCTGAAGAAGTAAAGGCTGAGGAAAAGGCGGAAACAAAGAAAGCTGAGGAACCCAAGAAGGCACCCGCTGCAGAGCCGGCAAAGAGCGAGCAGCATAAGCCCGAGGAGAAGAAGCCTCAGCAGAACCAGCAGTCACAGCAGCAGCCTCCCAAGAAGAAGAGGATCAGTATCGTTCTTAACGATAAGGTTCGTCCCGGAGGAAACGGAAACAGACCTCAGGGCGGCCAGGGCGGAAACCGTCAGGGTGCACCCGGAAACAACTTCGGTAAGCCCCAGCAGGTCGGAAGGATCAAACCCCTTACTCCTCCTTCACCCACACCTACAGTACAGATGGTGCCTGACAACAGAAATGCAGTTAAGAAACCTGCAGAGACTGTAGCAGAAAATGTAAATACAAATAAGAGTCAGACTCCTGTTACCGAAGCTCCCGTAAGAGAGAATCGTGAAGCAGGCGGCTCCGTAAGAGAAGGAATGGGCGCAGGTGCAGCTGCTCGTCATGACCGTCAGCCTGCTCAGGGACGCCCTCAGGGAAACAACAACCAGTTCCAAAACAGAGGAGGTGTAGTCTATGGCAAAAATAAAGCAGAAGGCCAGAGGCCTGGCAGGCAAGAAGGGCCTCAAAGGGATAACAGAGGCGGCAATAGCGGTTCAGGTAATAGCCGTGGCTTTAATAATAGTGGTAGAGATAGCAGGTCTAATGAAAGACAGGGAGCTGGATTTGGAGAAGCTCGGAATCAAAAGAACTTCGCCGGTGGCGCGCCTGCTTCGGAAAACCAGCAGGGCCGCGGAGGAAGACGAGACAAAGGAAAAGACAGAGACAGACGCAAGGATATAGCATACGAGGAAGAGACCGAAGTTAAGCGCGCAGGAAAATTCATCAAACCCGAGAAGAAGCCTGAAGTGCAGGAAGAAGTTATTAAGGTCATTTCCCTTCCCGATACCATAACCATCAAGGAACTTGCTGAGAAGATGAAGCAGCGTCCTGCCGATATCGTAAAGAAGCTTTTCCTTGCGGGAAAGATGGTTACCTTAAATGACGAGCTTTCATTCGAGGATGCCGAGACCATCGCTATGGAGTACGAGATACTCTGTGAGCATGAGGTTAAGGTTGATATCATCGAGGAGCTTCTCAAGGAGGACGAGGAGGATACAAGCCTTCTTAAGGAAAGACCTCCCGTTGTCTGCGTAATGGGTCATGTTGACCATGGTAAGACTTCACTCCTTGATGCCATCAGAAAGACAAGGGTTACCGACCGTGAGGCCGGAGGTATCACACAGGCCATCGGTGCGTACACAGTTAATGTTCAGGACAGAAAGATCACTTTCCTTGATACTCCCGGACATGAAGCTTTCACCGCAATGCGTATGCGTGGTGCAAATTCAACAGATATCGCTATCCTGGTAGTAGCAGCAGATGATGGTGTTATGCCCCAGACAGTCGAGGCTATCAACCATGCAAAGGCTGCAGGAGTAGAGATAATCGTTGCAGTAAACAAGATTGATAAGCCCTCTGCAAATATCGACAGAGTAAAGCAGGAGCTTTCAGAATATGAACGTATCAGCGAGGACTGGGGCGGAAGCACAGTATTTGCACCCGTTTCTGCAAAGACCGGAGAAGGTATCGACAATCTTCTTGATATGATCCTTCTTACCGCAGATGTGCTTGAACTCAAGGCTAATCCCGACAGAAAGGCCAGAGGTCTTGTCATTGAGGCAGAGCTTGATAAGGGACGCGGACCCGTTGCTACCGTACTTGTACAGAAGGGTACTCTTCATGTGGGAGACTTTATTTCCGCAGGTGCTGCATACGGTAAGGTTCGTGCGATGATCGATGATAACGGTCAGCGTGTTAAGGAAGCAACTCCTTCCACTCCCGTTGAGATACTCGGACTCTCCGATGTACCCGAGGCAGGAGAAGTATTTATTGCACATGAGAATGATAAGAGTGCAAGACAGTTTGCCGAGACCTACAGAGCAGAGAACAAAGCTAAGAAGCTTGAGGAGATCAAGGGCCGCATGAGCCTTGAAGATCTGTTCTCCAAGATCAAGGAAGGCAACCTCAAGGAACTCAACATCATCGTTAAAGCCGATGTACAGGGATCCGTTGAGGCCGTTAAGGAGTCACTCACAAAACTCAGTAACGATGAAGTTGTAGTTAAATGTATCCACGGCGGTGTTGGTGCTATCAACGAATCCGACGTGTCACTTGCAAGTGCGTCAAATGCTATCATCATCGGATTTAATGTTCGTCCCGATGCTACCGCAAAGGCCACTGCAGAAGAAGAAAATGTAGACCTCAGACTTTATGATGTCATCTATAAGGCTATTGAAGATATTGAGCTTGCTATGAAGGGTATGCTGGATCCCGTATTCGAGGAGAAGATCATCGGTCACGCAGAGATCCGTCAGATCTTCAAGGCTTCCGCTGTCGGAAACATTTCCGGTTCCTATGTCCTGGATGGAGAAATCCAGAGAGGATGCAAGGTCCGTATCACCCGTGAGGGAGAGCAGATCTTTGAAGGCGCTCTCGCTTCACTTAAGCGTTTCAAGGATGACGTTAAGGAAGTTAAAGCAGGATTCGAGTGCGGTCTCGTATTCGAAGGCTTTGACAAGGTACAGGAACTTGACCAAGTAGAGGCTTACATTATGGTAGAAGTACCGAGGTAATCTTTTATGCGTAAGAATAGTATTAAAAATACCCGTGTTAACGGTGAGGTCCAGAAGGAACTCTCCGTTATTATTCGGGATGAGATCAAGGACCCCAGGATCAGCCCCTGGACAAGTGTTGTAGATGTCCAGGTAGCTCCGGATCTTAAGACCTGCAAGGTGTGGATATCCGTTCTCGGAAGCGAGGAGGATAAAGAGGATACCGCCAAGGGCCTTAAGAGTGCGGCTCCTTATATCAGGAGAGAACTGGCACACAGATTGAATCTCCGCAATACTCCCGAGATCACTTTTGTCATGGATCAGTCCATTGAGTATGGCGTAAATATGACACATTTGATCGACGAAGTTATCGCTCATGACGAGAATGTTGCCAGAGACCGCGGAGATTTTGAGGAAGAGTCCGAAACAGACACGACAGAGGCGTAAAGACATGAGTAGTATAGATATCTTAAAAGAGTGCGAAGGCGCCCGTAAGATAGGCATTAGCGGCCATATAAGACCGGACGGAGATGCCGTCAGCTCCTGCCTTGCGCTTCGCAGATACCTGATGATCAACATGGAGGGAGTTGATGTAAGAGTCAATCTTGAGTATCCTCCTTCGATCTTCAGTGACCTATGGGGTTACAAGGATATTATCCAGGAATTCCCCGAGGATGATGAGCCCTATGATGTTTATTTTGCCCTTGACTGCAATTACGAACGTCTCGGTGGGGCTCAGAAATATTTTGACAAAGCAAAAAAGACGATCAATTTCGACCATCATATCAGCAACGAAGGCGATGGCATGATCAATATCATCGAGCCTGAAATTGCATCCACCACAGAGCTTTTATTCAAGCACATGGATAAGGATAAAGTGGATATGGAGGTGGCTAAAGCGCTCTATGCCGGAATGGTAACGGATACAGGAATATTCCAGTATTCCTGCACATCACCGGATACCATGAGAAGAGCGGCAGACCTGCTGGAATATGGTTTTGATTTTTCAAAGCTTATCAAGAGGGTTTTCTTTGAGAAAACTTATCTTCAATCGCAGATCATGGGACGCTGCATGATGGAGAGTGTAAGGTTTATGGACGAGCGCTGCATAGTCAGCGTCGTAGACCAGAAAACAGCGGATTTCTACGGAGTTAAGCCAAAGGATTACGAGGGAATCGTAAGCCAGCTCAACAATATCCGCGGAATAGATGTGGCAATCTTCATGTACCAGATCGCGCCCCAGACCTTTAAGGTATCACTTCGTTCCTCCGAAAAGGTAAATGTTGCAAAGATAGCAATGAATTTTGGAGGCGGCGGACATGACCGGGCGGCGGGATGCGAGATGAAGGGAACCTTCCACGACTGTGTCAACAATTTAAGCGATAAGATCGCCGAGCAGCTTGATAATTAAAAGAAAGATTCAGATCAAGATTGGAACCTAAAAAGGCGATGTACTGTGTTACATCGCTTTTTGTCTGAAGAGAGAGAAAAAAGAATGAAGAAAAAAATGGACAGAAAAGAACTGTTCGATTTTTTGGTGTACTTGTTTCTGATCTACCTGATCTCGTGTTTCGTAGGATGGTTATACGAAGAGATCTTTTATTGGATTACAGAAGGAATGCTCAGAAACAGAGGGATTTTGTACGGACCCTGGCTTCCTATTTACGGAGTCGGAGCCATGGTGATCTATCTTGCAAAGCCGCTTAAAAAGTGGCCTCCGCTTATTTTCCTGGTTTCCCTTGTGGGAACAGGTCTTGTGGAACTGCTGATAGGATCTGCCGCAATACACTTTTACGATTTAAGGCTTTGGGATTACAGCGGTCTGTTCCTGAATTATAAGGGACTGGTCTGCTTCAGGAGCGTGGTAAGTTTTGCTGTGCTGGGAATACTGTTCCACTATGTTATAGAGCCTTTATCAAACAAGTTTTACAAGAAGATCGAAAACAAAAAAGCGATCTATATCATAGCAGGGATTCTATTGTTCATCTTTGTGGTGGACTGTGTTTTAAGTGCGCTTTTCCGCACTCCCATCACTTACCCTGCTCCGAATCTTTGAGATAAAAATGGAAATAATTGCAGATACAACAGAATTTTATATTGAGAAAGACACCGCCGTTGCCATAGGTAAATTTGACGGTGTACATCTTGGCCACAGACGTCTTTTGGAGGAGATACTTGCGGCGAAGGAGCGTGGCCTTTCGGCATGTGTTTTCACATTTGATATCCCTCCGGCTTCCCTGTTTGGAGGAGACGCCAGAGTCCTTACCACAAACCGCGAAAAGCAAAGAATTTTCGAACGAATGGGAATAGATTTTCTTGTTGAATTTCCCATGACGGCGGATACTGCCGCCACTGCTCCCAATGCTTTTATAATGGACTATCTGGTGAGCCGTATGAACACCAGATTTCTTGCGGCGGGAACCGATGTTTCCTTTGGCAGAAGGGGAGAGGGTAATTCTTCTCTTTTAAAAGCTATGGCAGGTGAGTGCGGTTACGAGTTTAAACTTGTTGATAAGGTTCGCACCGATGACGGAAGGGAGATATCTTCGTCTCTGGTAAGAGAATGTGTTGAAAACGGGGATATGGAGAACGTTACCAAGCTTCTTGGAGAACCTTATTCCGTAAGCGGAACCGTTTTGCACGGAAATCATATCGGACATTCACTGGGCTTTCCCACTGTGAATATTTATCCCGAGGAGAACAAACTTCTCCCCAGATTCGGCGTATATAGCGGACATACATACATCGGAGAGAAGAGATATAATTCCGTCAGCAATGTAGGGTGCAAACCAACGGTTAGCGGAGATAACAAAGCAGGGGTGGAAACGTATATCTACGATTTTGGTGAGGACGTATACGGGCAGGATGTTTTGGTAACCCTTGAACATTTCACACGCCCCGAGCAGAAATTTGAGTCGCTGGATGCCTTAAAAGAGCAACTGTCCCGGGATATAATCGAGAACCGTATAGGGTGAATATGAGCGATAAAAACAGCTATAACGGAATAGTAAACGTATATAAGGATGCGGGGTTCACTTCCTTCGACGTGGTTGCCAAACTCCGTGGCATCTTTGGTATGAGAAAGATCGGCCATACCGGCACCTTGGACCCTGAAGCTACGGGGGTATTGCCTATATGCCTGGGAAACGCCACGAAATGTGTTGAACTCTTAATGGACCACGATAAAGAATATATTGCTACCCTGCAGCTTGGTATCAGGACAGATACACAGGATACTACAGGTGAGGTACTGGAGACAAAGAGCACGGAGGGGATTACTGAAGAAGATGTCCGCAGCGCCATTATGTCTTTTGTGGGTGATATCATGCAGGTCCCTCCCATGTACTCAGCCCTTAAGGTCAACGGACAAAAGCTCTGCGACCTGGCCAGAAAGGGTGTGGAGGTAGAAAGAAAAGCCAGACCTGTCACCATTCATGATATAGAGATAGTAAGCATAGATCTTCCCGAGGCAAGATTCAGAGTTCACTGCTCCAAGGGGACATATATCAGAACTCTTTGCGATGATATCGGAGTTAAACTTGGATGCGGTGGAGCCATGAAGAACTTGGAGCGCACCAGAGTGGGAATATTCGATAAGGCTAGCGCTTTGAAACTTTCCGAACTTCAGGATTTAAAGGATACCGGAAGGCTGGCTGAGGCTGTATCACCGGTGGACGGACTTTTCCCGGACTATCCCAAACTTACCGTGGCCGGAGACGGGATCAAGAAGCTGGAAAACGGAAATAAACTGTCAATCAATGATTATGTAAACCAAAATGCTGTAAATATACACGGATGCGTCAGAGTATACAGAGCTGACGGTACATTTGCGGGAATTTACAAAAGGGAGAAATCGGGAGATCTTTTCGCACCCGAAAAAATGTTTTTATGAAGGCTGTATTCTTTGATATAGACGGAACCATATGGGACAACAAAAGATTTATCCCCGAAAGTGCTGTAAGGGGGATCAGAGAACTTCGTAAGAATGGTCATCTGGCATTTATAAACAGCGGAAGAGCAAGAAGCAATATCCTGGACGAAAATCTTTTGGGAATAGGCTTTGACGGTATAGTTGCTGCCTGCGGTAACTACATAGAGATGAACGGCGATGTGATATTTGATAATTGCCTTACTGATGAGCAGGTACGAAAGATCATTGACGTAGCCGACAGATGCAATATGCCCATCGTGCTGGAAGGCCCGGCGTTTCATTACATCTCACCTGACGGATTTGAGAAGGATCCTTATGTTGATTATCTTTTCGAAAAACTTGGCGACAGGGCAAAGCTTACCACGGAATATGACGGAAAAGAAAAGATAAACAAGTTCTCCGCCGACGTGTTCCCGGATACGGATTATGCTACCATTAAAAAGGAACTCTTTGATTTTGTGGATCCCATAAATCACGACGGAATGGTGTTTGAGTTCGTTCCCAAGAATTCATCAAAAGCCGACGGTATCGGTATGCTGTGTGAAAAACTTGGCATTGCCATTGATGATACCTACGCCATCGGAGACAGCAACAACGATGTGGATATGCTTAGATTCGTGGGCCACGGTATATGCATGGGCGGCGGCATGCCGGCAGCTGTTGCCGTGAGCGAGTATATCACGGATACTCTTGCGAACGATGGATTGTACAAAGCGTTGAAACACTACGGACTTATCTGAAAATACTTGTAGATTTTTTCACTTGAATAATGAGGCCTCTATTAGGTACAATCATAGAGGAAGAAAAAAATCGTGAGTAGAGTGATCTGTCCGGTGAAAAAGGCCGGGTCGAAAAACAGATCGGAAAAGGAAAAATTAATGAGTTTAAGTACTATTGTTTCAATGGCAGGTGGTCTCGGGTTATTCTTATTCGGAATGAAGCTTATGAGCGTTGCTATTGAAAAAGCAGCGGGCGCAAAGCTCAGACGTATTCTTGAAAAACTGACAACAAACCGATTTACCGGAATGCTAGTCGGTATCTTCTTTACAGCAGCCATCCAGTCGTCATCCGCATGTACGGCCATGGTTGTCAGTTTTGTAAACGCAGGTCTTATGAATCTGTATCAGGCTGCAGGCGTGATCTTCGGTGCCAATATCGGTACCACAGTCACTTCACAGCTTGTTTCTTTTAATTTCTCGGCAGTGGCACCGGTCATTCTTCTTATCGGTGTTCTCATAGTAATGTTTTCCAAGAAAGAACAGGTTAAACAGATAGGAGAGATAGTTGTAGGCTTCGGTATTTTGTTCGTAGGCCTTGAAACTATGAAAAATGCCATGGCGGTAGTAAGGGAGAATTCTTTTGTGGTTGATACCCTGAGTTCCCTGAAGAATCCCTTTATTGCCACGTTTATAGGTATGGCACTGACAGCGGTTATCCAGAGTTCTTCCGTTACAGTCAGCATTGCCCTTTTGATGGCTCAGCAGAATCTCCTTGAAGTAAATATCATTTTATATATCATTCTCGGATGTAATATCGGAGCTACCGCTACAGCTCTTCTGGCTTCTCTTTCCGGTAAAAAGGATGCAAAGAGAGCCGCACTCATTCACTTCTGGTTTAACGTGATAGGTACGGTGGTGATCTACATCATACTGGCGGTAAGCAGTATCATTGCAAAGAACGCAAACATGGAAATGGATCCTATTGTCAGGGGACTCATGGCCATATCAAATAATGACAACGGACGTTTCGTTGCGAACGCACATACACTTATCAAGGTATTCCAGGTTATCGTGCTGTTCCCCTTCCTGAAGCCTATCGTAAAGCTTTCATGTGCATGTGTACGCGGCGAGGACAAGAAGGTTGGTTACCGTGCAGCCGGTCAGCTTAAGTTCATCGGAGAGAAAGTGGTATTTAACCCGGCTACGGCTGTTGTGGAAGTTATTAAAGAACTTGACCGCATGGCCTCCCTTGCAAGCGAGAACTTAAACCGTGCCATGAACGCTTTGATCACTCTTGATCAGGATGATATAGATGAGGTTTACGAGGTTGAAAAGAATATCGACTATCTGAACCATGCAATAACCAATTACCTTGTAAAGATCAACCAGACAACCCTTCCCATCGAAGACTTGAAGAGCATCGGTGCTCTGTTCCATGTGGCAAACGATATCGAAAGAATAGGAGACCACGCGGAGAATATTGCGGATGCCGCAGTTATGAGAAAGGAAAACGGTGCCCAGATCTCCAAGGAAGCCCAGCATGAATTGGGTGAGATGCTTGATATGGTAAACACCAATATCCAGTATGCCATAGAAATGTTCTCAAAGGGTGATGATACTCATACAAAGGATATTATCGAGCTGGAGAGAAAGATAGACGCAAAGGAGAAGGAACTTCAGCAGAACCATGTTGAAAGACTTGCAAAGGGAGAATGTACACCTGAGGCAGGTATGATATTCTCCGATATCGTGTCCGGACTTGAAAGAGTGGGAGACCACGCAAACAATATTGCATTTGCAATCATGGAAAACAATAAAAGAATAGAGGCAGAGGAGGATGCTTGATCCCTGCTCTGCCTTTATCGGTGATTAAATATGTATGTGGAAATCCGTTGCTTTATTGCGGCGGATTTTTTTGTGTTTATGGGAAGGATATCCCCGTTATCCAGTATAACGCAAGTGGAGTCCACGCTTTTAACATGGCCGAGGTTTACGATGATACCACGGTTTACTATGCAAAAGTCTTCGTGCTCCGCCAAGGGTTCACACAGAGTGGAGAAGGGACCGCGGCATTTTGTGGGTTCGGGACAGTGGATGATACAGTAGTTTGAATCCGAATTGATGTAAATTATCTCGGAATAGTTTATTGACAGTTCAAGCTTTCCGGTGGTGACTGTGAGATAGGGCTCTTCCTCGGGAGAGAGGATGGAGCGGATATCGTTCATGACCTGGTAAAGCTTATCCGGGAACAGCGGCTTGATCAGATAACCGAAGGCATGTACCGAAAAAGCATCGGGCATGTGATCGGTGGAGGAAGTGAGGAATACAAGAACTAGGTTCTTGTCGGTCTTTCTCATCTCCGTGGCGGTATCGATACCGTTTTTCTTGTCCATAAAGATGTCCATGAAAACTATATCATATTGTTTGTCTTTGAAATCCGCAAGGAATTCGTCGCCACCGTCATATTCCGTCATGTTCAAAGGTAAGTTGTTTTCTGAGTGCCATTTATGAAGGAAATGACGAAGACTTATTCGAATTGTAGGATCGTCGTCAACAATCGCGATATTCATAGATGTCTCTCCTCGAGAGCAACAAATGTTTTAAATCCACTAAAAAAGTATAAATTATTTTAGTAAATAATTCAACTTATATCAAAAATAATTCTCTATTGATCCCGCAGTAATTCGGCCAGATATTGATCAAACATTTTCCTGGTTTCGGGGTCCGTTGCTGCGCGGTCATGAAGGAGCCTTTCGCAGAGATTCTCGTCGGGAGAAATGATAGGGGAGGGCGCTTTTTGTTTTTCTGACTTGCTCCCGGATTCTCTGATGAGTTTCTTGGTCTCCGACACCGCACCCATGATGCCCGCGGTCTCAAGCTTGGTGTATTGCTCGACGAATCCTGCGGATAAGATACCAGTGGGAATGGCTACAACACCAACGCCCAGGATTGCGATCAAGATGGCCATTATCCTGCCCACTACCGTGACGGGATAAATGTCTCCGTATCCAACGGTTAATATGGTGGATACGCTCCACCAAAGTCCGGAGAAGGCGTTCTTGAACACTCCGGGCTGGGCATCTTTTTCGACTGTGTACATACACAGTGAAGATGCAAGCATGAGCATAACTGTCATAAATACGGAAGAGAGGATCTGCTTTCTTTTCCTGTACAATACGGTGGTTATGACATTGAATGAATCATAAGTTGAGTTTACCTTGAAAAGATGGAATATCCTGACCACCCTCAACAACCTGAAGGAGGACATTCCCGACAGGAAAGAGAAGGGCAGGATGGAAAGCAGATCCACAATGCCGTCAAAGGAAACCAGAAAGTGCAGTATTGCGGTAAACTTTCCGTTTGCGGGATACAGAAGGCTGGCGGTCCAGATTCTGAGGATATATTCGATGGTGAAGAAGGCTACAGTCACGATCTCCACTGCGTTCAGAACATCATGCATACCGGGGGTCAGAGTGAAACTGTCTATTATCAGTACCGATATGTTGAGCACGATGGCGATAACCAGAGCTATATCGAATATGCGGCTGGGAATATCGCCACGCTGGCCTATCTGAATGATGTCGAATATTCTTTTTTTGACCTTCAACATTCTGCTTTGCTTCATCTGTTATTTATCCTCGCGGAATACTATTTCACCTGTTTCTGCGTTCATTGAGTCCACAATGGCAAGAGAGTGGAGATTTACATCCATATTTCTGATAAGTGCTCCGCCGTCCTGGAAGCCCTTTTCAATGGCAATTCCGATACCTTCCACAGTGGCACCGGAAGATTTAACGATGTCAATAAGTCCCTGAAGGGCGCATCCGTTAGCAAGGAAGTCATCTATAATAAGAATGTGGTCTTCGGGGGAGAGGTATTTCTTGGAAACTATTACCTGATATTCTCTCTTGTGAGTGAAGGATGTGATGGAGGTGGAATATACATCTCCGTCAATGTTTATGCTCTGGGCCTTTTTTGCAAACACAACGGGTACGTCAAAATATTGAGCCGCAACACAGGCTATACCGATTCCGGATGCTTCGATGGTCAGGATCTTGGTAATGTTTCTGTCAGCGAAGATGCGCTTAAACTCCTTTCCCATCTCATTAAAGAGATTGATATCCATCTGGTGGTTGAGAAAGCTGTCAACCTTGAGCACATTTCCGGGCTTTACTATTCCCTTTTCCCGTATCATATCCTCTAATAACTTCAATTTATTTTCCTCCTAAGATAAACAAATATCTTTTATATTTTATTTTGCCACAGGCGAATAAGCAATCCTGATCCTGGGGAGAGCGGGGATAGTGGCATAATAATTTGTCTGCCAGTCCTTGCCCTGTGAAGGATCGTTCTTTCCGTCCGCAGGCGGTGCAAAGATCTTGAGATCAAGCTTTGCGCTTCCCTTGATGGGATTTTCGAAAAATGCGGGCATGAAGTCGATGAACTTAACTCCCGGAGCTTTGTAGAACCATCTGCCTCCGAGTTCCATCATAAGGTTAAGGTCCGCAAGTTCATCATCAAAATATGCTTCGCAGAATATGGGCGGTGCATCAAAGGTGAGTGGAACCGATAAGCCGTCCGCATCCTCGGAACCACCCCATCTTAATTTAGCGGGAAGTTCTGTTTTCTTACCCTTTTTCATGGTGGGCATGAAAAACTCGTCGTGGATTATTTCTTTATAGGTATCAAAGATGGGCTGCTTTATACCAACATTTTTGTTGTTTGGATCTTCAATCTCCAGACCGAGTCTGCCCTGATCGCGGAACTGGTAAAGTGTGAATGCGCTGAGCCAGTTGTCGGGATCGTTTTTGATCAGCTTGCAGAAGGCCTTAAGCATCTTTGCCTGATCGTAAGGGCCGGTGACATCGCCGTCTGCATTTAACTCCGAAAGAACCATTGGTTTCTTTTTGCCCGTGATTTTGCAGTAACGCTCATAGCTTTTCTTTGCAAGTTTGTAGATACCGTTAACCTTGTAGCGCGCAAAACTGTGTCCCCCGGGTTCGGCCACGTCATAGGGCCAGCCCCAGTGAAGAGCAAGGTATCTGTCTACGGAGTAAATATCTGTAGCTTTGATGGCTGAAATAAATTCATCCTCTTTTTCCATCTTTTCGGATTTCATGTCTTTGTATCCGTCGAGGCAGAGGATAACTTTTACATTGGGAGCTTCGCGGTGGAAGACCTCACAGACTCTTGTGAAAAAGTCTGCAACTTCCTGATAGGAAGCACGCTTGTTAAAGGAGAACCAGTTTCCGGTTGCCTCATGATTGATACGTGCAAGGACACGCCCGTAAACGGAGAGGTCCTTTGCGATGGCAACGAGGTGCTCGTCCCCGACATGGGGATCAATGGTGATGGTAATGAGAACGTCCTGACCGTGGCGTCTAACATCCTTCATCCAGTTAAAGGGTTCTTCGTCGGTGCGTCCTATAAGGCCTCCCTTGTAGGTCTCGTAATCGTCGTAGGGATAATCCCAAGCCCCGTGTATCTCCATATATGCATAAGCTTCATGTGCTCTTGCAGGGAATTCTTTATCAAGAGGATAGTAGCTTGTCATAAGGCTGACACCCCTGTGAGGGCGGCCCAGAGCGTTAAGGATATAATCCTGATCAACGTATTCTCCGCGCTCGCTTCCGTCCCCAAGATCTACGGCACATTTTGCAGGCCCCATGTGAAGATTGTATGCGTTAAGTTTTTTTGCCATGCCTGTTGTACTCCTTGTTGTTTTAGTATTTATTGCTTGACGGGTCGGTGTATGGTTCACCGCCCATTTTTATTGTGTAATAGTAATATTGGTCTGCGGAAGAGGAGAGATTCATGTGGACATTTTCTTTATCTGAAGGATCTACTTCGTAGAAATACATGTGAACAATGTCCTCATTGTAGTATTCGCCGTACATGTATTCCTCGTTTCCTGTCTCGTAGCTTTCTGCATCGCTGTCAATGCCTTCGTCGTCCAAATATTCTTCACGGCCGTCATAGTATTCATACTTAAGTCCTATGCTGTATCCGTGAGGGATTCTGTCGTCTCCGTCAAAGGTAAGGACCATCTTGTTTGTAACGATACAATCAAGATCCGGGGATTGCATGGTGGTGGGGATTATGTAATGATAGTCGGTCCTGCAAAGAGAAGGATCATCAACTTCAAATTTTCTCCAATAGCATACAAAGCCTGATTCGGGCTGGTTTAAAAGATCGTGTTCCCATCCGCCGAGCTCGCCGTTTTCGCCGCCCCAATAGTTTTCAGTCTCATAATCGATCTTATAAATACCTGAAAAATCTTCATTAACTTCAAAGAAACGGTTGCGGCAGAATTCCCAGTTTAACTGATTGTTTGATAGCTTTTCGGATCTTATTACTTCAAAGCGGCCGTTCCTGTTAAGATCAGCCATACAGTATTTCACATAGCTTCCTTCTTCGTACTCGGATTCAGGAAGGAGCCACATGTCCGAATTCTGCATAAACAGATTGACCTGTGCTGATTTTGATGCCTTGTCGGTGATTTCAAAGGAAGTCCACTCAGGGGCTTCTCCGTTTCTGATTTCATCGGTGGCGCCGTAGGCTGCATAGTGGTCGGAGAGGAGTTCTTTCATTTCCGAGTCGCTTACGATCCTGTAACCGAGATTTCCTGCGCGGTAGATATAGTCATCATCGGGCATAACGGAATTGTCATCGATGTCATAGAAGGAGTAAATATATTGTCTGGAGGATGCTGCTTCGTATTCTTCCCAGTCGGGATAGTCTTCTTCGCTTACCGCTTCTTCGAGACGGTATGCAACAAGAGTGTATCCTGCATCCGAATATTCTACGTTTCCGCCGTTAAGCTCATCTGAAACTGTAAAAGGAAGGAAGTTCTGGCTGATCTTGGGCTCTGCCATACCAAAGCAGGAACGACAGGTCATCAGTTCATAGTATTCTCCGTCCGATGTAACAAAGGATTCAGATTCAAATCCCATAGAAGCGCCGGCTCCTCCGGAACTAAGGAAGTATCCGTATTTGTTCATTTGGGTGTATGTGCGGTAATAGCTGTTTTGCGAGGTGATAAGAGTAAGCTCTCCGAAAATGGGACGAATGATCATATAAAAGGTTGAGGGATCGGGGTAATCCGTGACCCTCTCATATACGAGTTTAAGAGCAAGCTCGGGTTCACCGTCGTTGCCGCAGTCTATGAAGGAATAGTATCCTTCGGTTATGATATCGGGCATCATCATACTTGCTTCGGAAACAGCTTTGCTCTGAATGAGTTTTTCAAGGGTATAGTCACCGTCGTCCATGCGGTACAGACCGCTTACATGCACTGTGGAATTTCCGGCAAGGAAATCCTTGTACAGCTTAAGTGTTTCTTTTGCGGATTCCGAAGTAAAACGGGAATCCTCAGGATCTGCTTCTTCAACGGCGGGCTGAGGGTCGGTTTCCGTATTGTCGGAAACTTCTGTCTGCTGATCGGTTGGATCGGTAGTTTCAATTGTATTTGTCTGCTCGGGTTCATCGCTTCCGCTGTTTATGGGACCTGTGGGATTTGCGGCTGAATTACATCCTGCGAGAACCGCAGCTGACAGTATTGCCGACAAAAAGACCGAAAGTTTCTTTTTCATAAATTATCTCCTATACACGCGAGTTTAAGACATGTTTTTCTCCCTTTATAATAATAAATATTAGTATATTTAATGTCAATTATTTAACTTTGGAGAAAAAGATATGATATAATAATGAAACTCGATTGTTAAAGCACTTTATGTGGCTTTGGAGGGATAGTAA
>JAEEGL013280412.1_pt1 | contig 20645 bp, 21 predicted proteins | sample 9134231 | NCBI WGS metagenome assembly JAEEGL01 (sample SAMN16246548, study PRJNA631951) | gut metagenome | biome: gut microbiome; feature: rumen; material: fiber-attached | host: Bos | place: Iran: Karaj | collected 2018-10
AGCATGATGTCGCAGATCCTGCCGCACTCCTCCGTGACGTCCAGGCCGTTTTCATATTTCACCCGCGTGCGCTGGAAGAAGCGCTCCCAGCTGTCCGCGTTCTGGTCCGCATTCTTCGCCGAGGCCAGATTGACCTGCCCGTAATAGCGGCTCATCTCCACGCTTTCCGACAGGGGGCGGAATTCCCCGGTCTCCCGGCGGTAGCCGTGGGGCTGGAACATGGTGGGCGAAGAGCGCCGCCACACCTTGATGGGCCGCACGTAGAGCTCCGCCGTGTTTTCGCCGGGCCCGCAGGGGAACACATCCAGGAAGAGCTGGGTGGTGTTCCGGATCGTCTCAATGGCCTCAAAGGAATGCCTCCCCCGGAGGACCGGGAAGAAGGCGACGGTGTCCAGCTGGAAGAGGAAAGGGCAGGTCAGGTGGAAGAAATCCCCCATGAGCAGGTCCGTCGCCCAGGCCTCCTCCAGCTCGGAAAGGCAGTCGAAGACATAAAAGGCGTCTCTCCCCTCCCGCTCGATCAGGTTGTGGACGTCGATGGTGAAGGTCTCGAACAAATGGGAGAGCTTCATCGTCACGATCTTCAGGCCCTCCATCTCCTCCAGCACAGGTTCATGCTCCGCGAAGCGGACATAGATCAGGTTCCTGCCGTCCTTGATCGCCTGCCTGGCGAAGGGACGGGCAAATTCCCGGAATTCCGCGAGCGAGGACACCCGCCACACCACATTGTCCCCCAGGCGGATGCTGTCCAGGGCTTTGTCCAGGGCAGGGATCCCGGACTCGATTCGTTCAAACGCAGCCATACGGCACCTCCCGACAAATGAATGGAACTCATTGACCGGCAAAACAAAAAAGAGACAGCGACGCCCGGGCAAAGCTGCCCGGAAGACGTCGCTGTCTTTCTTAGTGTTATGTTATACCGGATCGGGGGAGTTGTCAATAGGCTTCACCCGCAAGCTGGCGTTCGACCCTCCTCCCCGATCAGTATGGCTCTGCAGGGCGAACCGTCCGCGCCGGATAGATTCAGCGGTGCGGCATTCAGGAAATAAACGCCTTCCGGGACCTCTGACAGACGGACCCCTTCCAGCAGGACGACACCGGCGCCCAAAAGCAGCTGATGCACGGCCATCGGCGCATCCTCCGGCCCCACGGTCTGAGATTCATTTCCCAGGAGCAGGAGTCCCGGGGAGGCAAAAACCGCCGCGGCTTCCGAAGAGACCTCCGCATCCCCCTTGATCAGGATCCGTTTTGCGGCCTCCGGGCTTACTTTTTTCGCCCTTTCCATGATCCCCGCGGCGTCCTCGCCGGTGACGATCCCATGGTGCGCTGCCACGTAAGCCAAGCCTACAAACGACTCCAGGCGGAGCTCGTCCACCGTTTTTCCGTCTTTCAGGAAATGAAACGGCGCATCGATATGCGTGCCGTTGTGGGCGCACATACGGAACGCCGTCAAGTTGTACAGGCCGCCTTCTTCCATGGAGCTGAGCCGCTTTCTTTCCGGCGCCGGATCGCCGGGATATACACGGCAGCCGAAGACCTCCTGGGAAATATCGTAGATTCTCATTGCTTTTCCTCCCCTGCAAACCAGGTCCGCTGCCGCTGTCAGGGACCGGCGGCACACCACAGATCCGGCGCGTATTCCTTGATCGTCACCGGGCCGCCGCTTTGGAAGTCAGATCGATTTCTCCCGTCCTTTTCGATGCGGACGCGGGGAGGGTGCCGATCGGCTTTCAGGCGTTTTCCTTTTGGGCTTTGCGCGCCGACTTGCGGCGCTCCAGCGCGGAGACGATGATGGCGCAGGAGGCGTCTCCGGTAATGTTGACCGTGGTGCGGCCCATGTCGAAGATGCGGTCGATGCCTGCCACCAGGGCAATGCCTTCCACGGGCAGGCCGACGCTCTGCAAGACCATGGCCAACATGATCATACCCGCACCCGGAACGCCCGCCGTGCCGATGGAAGCCAGCGTTGCGGTGAGGACAATGGTGAGCATCTGCGACAGCGTCAGCGAAATGCCGAAGCAGGAAGCGATGAAGATGGAGCAGACGCCCTGATAAATGGCGGTCCCGTCCATATTGATCGTCGCGCCGAGGGGCAGCACGAAGGACGAAACGTCCTTATCCGCCCCCAGCTTCTCGGAGCACTCGATGTTCAGCGGCAGGGTGCCGACGGAGGAGGCGGAGGAGAAGGCCATCATCATGGCGGGGAACATGCCCTTGAAGAATTTGATGGGGCTCAGTCCCGCGCCGACCTTGACGGCGGCGGAATAGACAAGAAGCATGTGGATGATGTACGCCACATAGGCCACCAGCAGTACCATGGCCAGCGAGCCGAGAATGGCCGGACCGTTTTCCGCGACGACAGGGCAAATGAGGCAGAATACGCCGATGGGAGAAAGCTTGATGATCATTTCCATGACCTTCAGGAACAGCGCGTTGAGCGTATCCACAAGCTTGAACTCGATCTGCTTTTTCTCACCGATAAACAGCAGGGCAAAGCCGACGAGAAGGCTGGCCACGATGATCTGGAGCATGTTGGCTTCCACGAAGGGCTTCAGGAAGTTGGAGGGGAAGATGCCCACCAGCGTATCCATAAAGCTGACGGGAGCGGAGGGCGTGTATTCCAGCCCGGAGGTCTGGAGCACAGGAAAGGTACCCTTGAAGATATTTGCGAAAACGAGGCCGATGATGATGGCACCCGCTGTGGTGCAAATGTAGTAAACAATGGTCTTCACGCCGACGGAGCCGACCTTGCGGATATCGCGCATGGAGATGACGCCTGCCATGATCGAGAAGAAAACCAGCGGCGTGACGACCCACTTGACAAGATTCAGAAAAATCGTGCCGAAGGGCTTGATGTAGGACACGGCGAAGTCCGCGTGTTTCGTCAGCGCGATGCCGACGAGTATGCCGAGCACCAATGCGATAAAGATCTGTGTCGCGAGATTGAGCTTCTTTCCGGCTTTTTTCATTGTGCGAACCTCTCCTTTTTGTGATTTGAGAACGCTTTATCCAAATACGCCCAGGATCTTCAAAAGCAGCAGCGCCAGCACCAGCAGGATGACGGGGCGTGTGAGCTTCGCCCCGGACTTGATGGCGAGCCCTGCGCCGATATAGTTGCCCAGAATGTTGCACACCGCCGCGGCGAGTCCCAGGGTAACGACGACGTTTCCGCTGCGCAGAAAGACGACGAGGCTTGTGACATTGGTAGTGAGGTTGATGGCCTTGCACTGGCCGTTGGCCGTGCGGACATCCATTTTGGCCAGCAGCGAAAAGGCGATGATCAGAAACGTTCCGGTGCCGGGACCGTAAAAGCCATCGTAAACCCCGATGACCAGCGCTGCGGCGGCGGCGATCAGCGCGGTGCGCTTCGGATCGGTCGAGGGGGCGGCATGCTCCCGGAGCGTATCCTTCCGCAGGACCAGCAGGGCCGTCAGCGGCAGGATGATATAGAGCGTTTTCGTCAGCACATCGCTGTCCACCAGAAGCGACAGGTGCGCTCCACACCATGCGCCCACCAGCGCCGCGGCCATACCCGGCAGCGCCATGCGCCATCGGATGTAGCCCTGCCGTGCGAACCGGACCGTCGCCATGGCCGTGCCGCAGCAGGAGGAGAGCTTGTTGGTCGCAATGGCGTTATGCGCGGGTAGTCCCGCAATCAGGTAAGCGGGCAGGGAGATAAGTCCGCCGCCCCCGCCGATGGCGTCCACCAGGCCGGCCAGAAACACAAAGGGGCAGACGATGAGATAGGTTGTGATTACAGGCGTCATGGTGCGTGTATCCTTACAGCATCTGAGAAATCCGGCAAGAAAATACTATAATTTTTCAGTATTGATTATAGCGCAACAACTACCGTTTTTCAACATTCCGCTTGAGTTTGCTCTTTATCGGATTCAGCCGGAGCTTCTCCAATCCGGTCTCTCCGTTTTTCTTTATCTGCTGTGATGCAAAAGCTGATTTTTGACTTATCCTCTCGTCAGGGTTATCATACAAATGCTCCCGGCGGTCTTTGGAAGCCGGAAGCAGTGCTTTTGGATCGCGCCGCTCGGACTGGAACACAGAGCTGATGCAAAAGCACCTGTCACTGTGACGGGTGCTTTTCATCGTTCAACAAATCAGTTCCCACAGGCTTCGGATCAGCAGGATCACAGCATTCCGCCGCTTCCTTCCCCTGCGGTGAGCAGCAGGTGCTCGGAGGTCATGTCATAGTACAGCTCGAGCTTCGCCCTCCCGCCGTCACGCACATAGACGCTGCTCTCCAGCTCCTTCGGGGCTTCCGCGCAGGAGGCCAGGGCATTGGGCGCCGCCTTCATATACTCCCGGTCAAAATGAATCGCAAACTCGATATCCACCGGTTATTCGTACTGCGCCTGAAGGAGGGCCGGCACATCCCGCATGTCCGCCATCAGCCGAGAATTCTGCACCAGCCCGTCGGCGGGAAGCCGCGGCCGCACCTCCTCCGCGGGCAGGCTTTCCACCCTTCCGGCGGAGGCGCTGACCCCGTCGATGAGGCTTTGGGAATACTGGGACCGGCGCGCATGATACGATCCCCCGGCGTCCGAATCGGACACCGGGGGATTCACGCTGTTCGCTGAGGTTTTATTCTGCTCTCCTTGCCGGGAACGGGGGGCGCCCGCAGTCCGCATAGTTCAATACCGGATCCTGACCGTGAGGCTGAGCTTTTCCTGTTCGTCAGAATCGACAGCGGCAACGGTGACCTCGCAAAGCCCGAAATCCAGCGCGTCCAGGGCCCAGGCAGAGTCTTTGCCGTCCAGAAATCCGATATCGGAAACGTCCACACGGCCGGGGATGTCAACGCTCTCATCCAGATACAGCTCATCCCCCGGTGACAGGGAAAGCAGCGCTTCCCGCTTGTCGGGGCGTTCGATGCCGGAAACCCTGCAAAACCGCTCCTTTTCATACACGGGCACCGCATAAAAGGCCAGATAGACGATCCCGGTCCCGTCCTGATTCATCTGGAGAAGATGCGCTGTGACCGGATCGCCGAGATCATGCCAATCCCGGAGCATAGCCTGGACCTGGGGATTGGAAAAAGACCCCGCTGTTTTCCCGGCGATCACGACGGAGCCGTCAGGACGCAGCTCGACAGGGATGCCGGGCTCATAAGCATTGCCGTCGAACACGGCCTCCAGATCCTTGAAGATATATCGCGCCTTGCATTCTCCGATTTTCGGACTGAGTCCGAGAGAAAGGACCGTGGCCTTTTTCGGCCAGGCTGCGGCAGGCTCGGAAGCTGCCGTGCTGCGCTGCGGTTCGCTGGGTCTATTCCCTCCAAGAAAGCGTTGGAAAAAGCCGGATTCCTTCATCGTCATATCTGTCCTCCTTCAGCCGCCGGCCGGATGGCGACGGAAACCGAGGTGGCTTTCGCCGCCCCGGTTTCTTATTCTCCTGCCGTTTCGCCTTACGTCAAAAATCCACGTCGGTATCGTAGTAGCAGCACTTGAGCAGCTTTTCCATCTCTTCCTGCGTCGGCTGGCGGGGGTTCGAGCCGGTGCAGGCGTCAAGGATGGCGTTGGCGGCGATGGAGGGCAGCCGCTCCAGGAACACCTTTTCCGGCACGAAGCCCTGCTCCGTGGGATAGCTGTCCGCCCCGCAGAACTTGATGCCGCGGGGGATGTTCAACTGGTCGTTCAGGCCGCGGACATAAGCGATGAGGGCAGCGACCTTTTCATCGTCGTTCCCGCCGCCGAGATGCATATAGTCCGCGATCACGCCGTAGCGCTTCTTCGCCTCCGGGTCCTTCGCGTTATACGCGATGACCTTGGGCAGATACATGGCGTTGGCCGCGCCGTGGATGATGTGGGCGCCCTGATCTGCGAAGACCGCGCCGGTCTTGTGGGCCATGGAGTGGACGATGCCGAGAAGGCCGGAGGAGAAAGCGATGCCGGCAAGGCACTGGGCGGAATGCATATTGTCGCGGGCGGTCATATTCAGTTTTTTCGATGATACCACAGCTGCGAAGGACTTGCAAGGTTTTTCGCCGGTCGTCAATCCTCCGTGGCCTCGAAGCCCCGCTCAAAGTCCAGAAGGTCAACCATGCAGGAGCTTCCGTCGTTCCTCCGAAGGATGATCCAGTTTTCCACCAGCTCCTCCACCGTGCAGACATCGCCCCTTTCCAGCTTCTTTCCGGGGTCCGTCTTGTCCAGCCTGATCTCATGGAGGGCTTTCACTTTTTTGGCCATCATGCTGCTCCTTTCTCATATTCCCTGCCGCCCGGGGGCGGAAGCGGTCGTTTCGGGAGGAGTTCCGCCAAGGCCAAAACGCATGGCCCCATGTTTCAGGAGTAAGCCATGCGTCTTGGCATGTCGGGCCTGGCCCGACTTTATATAAGGAGACCGAGAAGAATCAAATCACTGTACGGGAGGGCCCGCTCCCCTGCCCCAGGCGGCGGAACACCACCCCCGCAAGGGCCGTCACGTTTTTGGCGGCCACTGCCTCCGCGGCCGGAAGGGTGATCCCCAACTCCCGTTCCATGGCCTGAAGCAGCAGGGCCTTCTTCACCGTGGCGGAGGTGGCCCCCGCGCAGCTGCGGGCGGTATCCAGCTGAGCGGCCAGCTCCGGGGTCACCTTCATCATCCGGGCCAGGCTGGCTTCCGTCAGATCGGCGATACGGTCGCTGCGGCATTCGCCCTCCGGCATCATGTACTTGCTGAGGATATATCCACGGAGATGGGCCCGCACATAGCCGAAGTCCGCCGGGCTGTTTTCCCGGATGCACCGGGCTTCCCAGGCCGCGGCTTTCGTGTATTTCCGGATCGCTTCCCGTACCCTTTGGCGGTCGGCGGCGCTCACACGGAAACCAGGGGCTCCACGCCCAGGACCTCGGCCAGCTGGATGAGCTGCTCGGTGTAGTCGCCGTATACCAGGGCCACATGGTTGCCCACCAGGCACTGCTTCTTGTAGGCGTCCTTCTGGTCGCGCACCCGGTAGATCACCAGGTTGTTGCAGTTGTTGGCGTTGTAGCCGTCGCCGCAGACGATCTCGCCCCGGTTGATGAAGAGCTTGGAGCCGTCGGGGCTGAAGCGGCAGGCGGTCACGACCTGGCCGGCATCCTGGTCGAAGTCATAGCGCAGAACCGCGCCGAACTTCTGATCGTGGGCGAAGTGCCGCATGCCGTATTTGCCCTTCTTGTTGGGATCGCGGTAGCAGCGGTTGGCGACAGAATGCTCCATTACGTAGAGGTTGTGGGGATCGTCGGCGATTAGGCGGGCCTGCACCTCGTCGGAGGGCCAGCGGGCCAGGGACATGAATTCCCCGGTGGAATCCTCGAAGGGCAGCGGGGTGGTGTTGCCCATGTAGGGACGCATGCCGGAGACGGCCAGCAGGGCCTGCTGGCTCAGGACGGAGTCGGCGTCATACTCGCAGGAGGAGGGGATGCCTTCCTCCATGTTGAGGGAGTGGGTCAGGCAGAAGGTGAACTTCATCTCGTTGATCCGCCGGGTGGAGCAGATATCGGGACACGGGGCGGTGAAGCCGTTGCACTCCAGGATATCCAGGTTCTTCCGCACGGTGAGGTAGGCCTTCAGGGAGTTGATGAGGTATTCGCGGCTGATGTCCGCCACCTCAGCGCCGGCCAGCATCTCGTCGGCCATAGCCTCGGCCTGCCTGATCTCTTCCTCGGTGATGTTGGGGGTGATGCGGCCGGGAGTGGTGTGGTTGCCGCCCTCGGGCAGGGGGGACATCTGATCCAGCAGCTCATGGGCGTTGATATAGCGGAAGCGGGCGCCCAGGCGCTTGGTGATCAGTTCATGGTTGGTGAAGGTGTCCGCGCTGCTGAAGGAAACATTGGAATTGAAGCGGCTCACCAGCAGGATGCGGGTGTTGCGGATGACCTTCTTGGCCCGCAGGGCGCTCAGCAGCTTCGTGGTCTCGGACCAGCAGAGGGGCGCATAGAACTCCTTGGCCGGGTCCTTCGCCTTGACGGCGGCGCAGTCGGTGATGGGGCTGAAGGCGCTCTCGCAGTCCACGATCACGGGGGTGTCGAAGCGCATGGCGAAGTCCACCACGATGTCGTCCAGGCCGATGTTGGTGAAGAAGAAGGCCACGTCCGCGTCCACCATGGCAAGGCGCAGATTCTCCCACATCTCCAGGGTGTTCTCCCAGTCGTCGGTCCTTCCGGCGCGGACAGGCTCCAGCACGTCCACCCCCTCGGGCTTCCACTTGTCCAGCTGGCCGAGGAACATGGTGTAGAGGTCCTCGTTGGCGAATTTGTCAAAGCCGGGCTGCAGGGCCTCGCCCTGGCCGAAGCGGCAGGGGCCCTCATAGAAGTACTTGTGCTCCAGCCCCAGCAGCACGGGGCGGACCTTCAGACGGATGTCCTCTGCTTTGATGATGCTCATTGTGTGCCCTCCTAAACTTATTTTTTCGGCGGGTCTCACCCCGTCGGATTTTCCCGCTTCAGCAGTTCCCCCGCGCTTTTACGCAGGGCCGCTGCCACGTAACCGATGCCCTTTTGCCGGTGATCGTCGAAGGAGCCCAGAAGCATGGAGTCCTTCCAGAAATAGAGCTCCGCTTCCGCAGCGGCCTCCAGGGGTCGGTCGTCCAGCACGTTCATCAGAAGATAGAGGAGCCCCTTGAGGATGTAGGTATCGCTGTCCGCCCGAAAGCGGAAACGCCCCTCCTCCGACCAGGATTCCAGCCACACGTGGGACTGGCAGCCCTTCACGGCGTTTTCTTCCCTCTGCGTCTCCTCCGGGCAGGAAGGCAGCAGCGCGGCCAGGGCCAGCAGATAGCTGTAGCAGCCGAAGGCGTCTCCCATTCCCCGGAACTCTTCCAGGATTGCCTCCTGCTCTGCCGTGATCTCATCCATTTTCCCGCCCTTTGCGGAGCCCGCTCTTCCCCGCGCTTTCCAGCGCCCGCTGAAGGGCGGCGGCCAGGCCGTCGATCTCCTCCGCCGTGTTGTAAAAGGCGGGGGACACCCGCACTGAGCCGGAGATGCCCAGGCGCTGATGCAGAGGGATGGCGCAGTGGCTCCCGGAGCGCACCGCGATCCCCTGGCTGTCCAGCAGCAGGGCGATATCCAGAGGCTGGAGGGGCTCCGCCGTGAAGCTCACCAGGCCGAAACGGCGGGCCGGGCTGCCCAGCACCCGGACCCCCGGGATCTCCCGCAGCTTCTTCTCCGTATAGCGCAGCAGGGCGTTTTCCCGGTTGGCGATCCGGCGGCGGCCGATGGCGTGAAGGTATTCCAGGGCAGCGCCCAGGCCGGCGATCCCGCCCAGGTCCAGCGTGCCCGCCTCCAGCTTCAAGGGCCCTTCTTCGTATTCCGGCTCCGCGCCGGAGAAGGCCCGGACCATGCCCCCGCCCGTCCGGGGAGGCGTCAGCCGCTCCAGCCACTCCCGCTTCCCGTAGAGCACGCCCACGCCCGTAGGCCCCATCAGCTTGTGGGCGGAGAAAAACAGGAAATCACAGTCCAGGTCCCGTACCCCGGGAAGCTCCCCCCGCATGGCCTGGGCGGCGTCCACCGCCACGGCGCAGCCCGCCAGGCGGCAGCGGGAGACGATCTCCTTCAGGGGATTCGCCGTACCCAGCACGTTGGACACGGCGCAGAGGGCCAGGAGCTTGGGCTTCCGGGTCAGGAAGCGGTCCAGGGCGGCCAGGTCCAGTTCTCCTTCCTCGGTGACGGGCACCAGGGCGAATTCCGCCCCGGTCCTGCGGCAGGCCTCCCGCCAGGGCAGCAGGTTGGAGTGGTGCTCCATCTCCGTGGCCAGCACCAGGTCCCCGGGCCGCAGCTCCGTCAGGGCGAAGGCATCCGCCAGGAGATTGGCGGAATCCGTGGCCCCGTGGGTGAAGACGATCTCGTCCCGGTCCGCCGCCCCGAGGAATTCCGCGCAGACCTGACGGGTCTCCTCCAGGGTCCGCCCGGCCTGCCGGCCCAGGCAGTACGCTCCCCGGTGGGGGTTGGCGCGCATGCCCTGCCAATAATTCTCCAGCGCCCACTGTACGGGTCGGGCGCATTGGGTAGTAGCGGCGTTGTCCAGATAGATCACGGCGCGTCCGTCACATTCCGCCTGCTCCAGCATGGGGAAATCCCGTTCCCGCACCAAGGTGTGCCAATCAGCCATAGCTTCGTTCCTCCAGCTCCGCTCGAAATCTGTTCGTGGTTTTAAGCTAAAACACAGGCGCCGCGTTTGTCAATGCGGCGCCGTTTCCGTTCCGTAAAGCCCTGTTTTGTTTTCGGTTGACCTCCGGTCTCCGCGGCCCTCCGGCCTCCCTCTTTACCCCGGCGGGTTTCCGCAGAGTTACCGTCCCTGGGCAGACGCTGTACCGGGGAAGCATCCAGCGGGGACCTGTCGGGTTAGTTGAATGGGGTGATATAAATCGGATACAGCAATCAGCCCGTTTTGATTGTCTGACCGGGGCCTCTATGCTATTCTACAAACATCTTCGGCGCAGAATATGTCATCTGACAACAACTATTTGAAACGCAGATAAGGAGGAATCACCGTTGAAGAAAGCTCTGTCTCTGTTCCTGGCCGCGGTACTCCTGGCCGTCCTGCTCCTGGGCTGCGCCCAGCAGGCCCCCGCTCCCACGGCCTCACCCGCTACCCAGGCGCCCGCTGCCCAGGCACCCGCCACTCAGGCGCCTGCTACCCAGGCACCCGCCACTCAGGCGCCTGCCACCCAGGCCCCCGCTCCCGCGGAATACGGCGTCGTGGAGATCCAGAACGGCGACCGCACCGTGGTGTTCACCGAAATGCCCACCGGCGTTCTCTGCGCGAACCTCTACGCTGCGGAAAACATGGTCATGCTCGGCCTGAAGGATTACATTGTGGGTAAAAACGTCCACACGAACCCCGCGGACGTGCCTCTGCCGGAGCTGGAGGAGTTCTTCGTGGACATCCCCGAGATCGCCACCTCCAATGAGAACGCAGTCGCCAGCGGCTGCGACCTGGTGATCGGCCAGATCAGCTCCTTCAAGGACACCTCCTGGGGCACCATGGATCAGCTGGAGGCGGAGGGCATCAACTGCCTGGTCATCACCGGCACCATCGTCGCGGACGAAACCGTGGAGGACATCTATACCGATATCCGCAACCTGGGAAAGATCTTCAAGGTGGAGGACAAGGCCGAGGAGCTCATCCGGCAGATGAAGGAGGAGATCGCCGAGACCCAGGCCATCGTGGCCGGGGTGAAGGAGGAGGACAAGCCCAGGGTCTTCGTCTTCGATATGTATAAGGAGGATCAGATCTATACCACCGCCGCCGGTCTGGAATCCAACCTCATCGAGCTGGCCGGCGGCATCAACACCACCCGGAAGATGGCGGATTCCCGCTGGTTCATGGCTTCCGTGGAGGTGCTGGTCTCCGCCAACCCGGATATCATCATCATCAACGACTACGGCAAACAGAGCGTGGAGGAGAAGATCGACTACATCAAGAGCAACGACGCCTGCTCCGACATCCCCGCCGTGGTGAACGACAACTTCCTCATCATCCCGCTGGTGGCGGTCATGCAGGATATCCGCGCTTCCCGCGCCTGCCGCACGATGGCGGAATACTTCTATCCCGACCTTTTCTGAGGAAAGAATGAATCGGGCGGGCATGAGCCCGCCCGGTTTTCCGCATAGGAGGTTTTATGACGAAACAGAAAACATGGCACCTCTTCCTGTTTATCCTTCTCTCCGTTCTCCTGGTCTTCTCCGTGTTTTTCACCGTCAGCATCGGCGCGACGGAGCTGCCCTTTCAGCAGGTGTATGAGGTGATCCTGGACAAGGTGTTCGCCGGCGGGGCCAAGATCGAGGCCGGGGAGTTCCCCAAGAGCGCCTACAAGATCATCTGGCAGATCCGGCTGCCCCGGACCCTTTTCGCCCTGTTCGTGGGCTCCGGCCTGGCCATCTGCGGCGCGGCCATGCAGTCCCTGGTCCTCAACCCCATCGCGGACCCCTACGTCCTGGGCGTTTCCTCCGGTGCTTCCGCCGGAGCGGCCATCGCCCTGCTTGCCCCCATCGCCATCCTGGAGGGCCAGCGGCAGACCACGGCCTTTGCCTTCATCGGGGCCCTGGCGGCGGCCTTCGTGGTATACTTCCTGGCAAAGCGGGCCGGGGGCGGCAAGCTGCAGCCCGTGACCCTGCTCCTGGCGGGCACCGCCGTGAACGCGGTCATGAGCGCCATCACCAGCTATCTTGTGTTCAAGGCCAGGAGCCCGGAGGGGATTGCCGCCGTTTACAACTGGCAGATGGGCGCCATCTCTGCCGCCCAGTGGAAGACCCTGGCCATTCCCGGCGTCCTGGTCACCGCCGGGGCGGTCGTCTTCACCTGCATGGGCTCCCGCTTCAACATGATGATGATGGGGGACGAGGACGCGGCGGCCATGGGCCTGCGGGTGCGGCTGTTCCGCTCCGTCATGTTCATCGTGGTCTCCATCGTGGTGGCCTCCCTGGTGTCCATCACGGGCATCATCGGCTTTGTGGGTCTGGTGGTGCCCCATGTGGTGCGGCTCTTTGCCCGGACCAGCGACAATCGGATCGTCATGCCCATGAGCGCCCTTTTCGGGGCCTCCTACATCATGTGGGCGGACGCCTACGCCCGGAGCGTACACGGGGCGGCGGAGCTGCCCCTGGGCATCGTCACCGCCTTCATCGGCGCGCCCTTCTTCATGTTCCTGATGATCAAGAACGGGTATGGAGGAAGCAGGAAATGACCATCGAATACGACCAGATCGCGGTAAAGCTGGGGGGCAAGGATATCCTCACCGGCACTACCCTCCGCTCCCACGAGAACAAGATCGTGGGCATCGTGGGGGCCAACGGCTGCGGCAAGTCCACGCTCATCAAGACCACCTTCGGCATCGTCCCCTTTCACGGCGGGGACATCCGCATCGACGGCAGATCCGTCAAGGAATACTCCCCCCGGGAGCTGGCCTCCATGATCGGCTATGTAGGGCAGGACGCCTCCTGCGCTTTCGATTTCTCCGTCACCGACGTGGTGGCCATGGGGCTGTATGCCCGGAAGGGAAAGACGAAACAGCACAAGAAGGAGATCGTGAACGCCGCCCTGCGGGAGCTGGGGATCGAGCACTTCGCGGACCGCAGCATCCAGCGTCTTTCCGGCGGCGAGCGAAAAATGGTGTTCATCGCGCGGGCGGTGGCCCAGGGGGCGGATATGTTCATCCTGGATGAGCCCACGAACCACCTGGACATCAGTCATCAGCTTTTCGTGATGGACTATCTGAAGAAGACCGGCAAGACCACCCTTCTGGTCATCCATGACCTGCGCCTCGCCACCCATTACTGCGATTACCTCTATGTTCTGGCGGACGGCGTGACCTTCGCCGAGGGACCTCCCCTGGAGGTGCTGAGCTGTGACAATGTGCGCCATGTCTTCGGCGTACACGGGTATGCCGGCCGGAGCAGCCAGGGCGTGCTGGATTTCTCCCTCTTTGAGTGCGGCGAACTGGGCTGCATCTCGGAGCTCCGGGAAGAAGCCGGACATCATGACGCATAATGCGGTTTTCATCAGCAGAACGCAATCAGACCGGGGAGACTTTTCAGTCTCCCCGGTCTCTTGTCCACCGGCTGTCAAAGCGGGCCGGACGGCGGGAAGGAAAAGCGCGGGGCGATCCGAAAGGGAGCTGTTTCGCCGCCGTCCGGCTGTACGGAGCGGGTCCGCGGTCAATCGTAGTACTGCGGCGCGAGCTTCTCGTGGGGATGCTTCGAGTCATGGGCGAAGAAGATCTTATACCCGGCGGCGGCCAGATGATTGAGTTTTTGAAGAGAGCGGGCTTCCTGGAAGCTGTCCACGAAGGGACGGCCGGAATAGCCCCGGTCCAGGATCTCCTGATCCGGCGCGGCGTCCACGGCGAGGACCACCTTGCCGGTGTTGGGGAGGTCGAGGACGACGGACTGGTGGCCCCGGGAATGGCCTCGTGTGTCGATCAGCACAATCCTGCCGTCCATAAAAATATCATAGTCCTCGTCCACGTCGGGCTGGATATACTTGAAATCCCGGGTCTTTTCATAGGTGGGCAGGCAGTAGCCGTGCTCATAGGGCTCCGGCCACCAAGCGGCGCGCAGCTCTTCCCTGCGCACGATAAAGGCGGCATGGGGAAAGCTGCTCATATAGCCGGCGTGGTCCAGGTGCATGTGGCTGATCACCACATAGTCGATGTCCTCCGGCGTATAGCCGAGCCTGGCCAGCTGGGGCAGGACCGTCTCCTCTTCCTCCATGACGGCGCTCTCATCCCGCAGCGCATAGGATTCTCCGGTGTCCACAAGGACACGGCCCTTCGGGTGCTCGATCAGGTAGGCGTAGATGGGCATGGGCTCATCCTGGGGAAGGATCTGAATGGCGCCCACCCGAAAACAATAAAGCTTCATTTCCATAGTCGCTTATCTGCCGGCCTTGGTGAGGGTCGCGCCGGTGATCTTCCGGGTGAACCAGGGGCTCTTGGGCGGGTCCTCCCGGAAGCTGTCGTAGGAGCCCATGCAGAAGAAGCCCAGGGTCTGCCCCGCCATGGGGCCGGACACGAAGATGGCCAGCCTGTTCACGTCGTACATGGGCACGGAGCCGCCGGGCGCACAGTCCGCCTCTGTCAGATAGGGCACGTCGCCGCTCCTTGCCAGGACGATCATCGCCTCCTGCAGCTTGGGGCTCAGCTTCTCCCAGGGGCAGCGGCGGTAGTTGGCGATGTATTTCTTCAGGTCCTCCTTGGTCTTCATTCCCGCCGCGTAAAACTGCCTTGCCTCGCCGGGGAAGACGATCAGCGCATAGCCCTTGGTGCTCATGATGCTCTTGGCCAGCCGCTTCTGCTTCGCTTCCGGCGTGGTGGCCCACTTGTCGTAGTAGTCGATATGGTTGACGTTGGTGTCCTCCTCGAAATCCAGATTGACTTCGCCCTGGGCCCGCTCGGCGATGCGGTGCAGGTCGTTCGTGAGGCCGTAGGTCCACACGGAGCCGGAGGGCATGTGGGTGACGTCCTTCCACCAGTAGCCGTCCACGTGCATGACCTCTTCGATGGTGACGGTGCTGTCCTCCCTGTCGAAGCCCAGGGTCACATGGAAGGGCTCCCAGGGACTGAGGTCGTCGTTCTCGCAGAAGGTAAGGTTGCAGTAACGGGAGGGGTTGCCGGTCATGCCGCCGTCGATGTCGAAATCCAGCCAGCCCAGGTTGATGACGCAGAGGCTCACCGCCCGTCCGATGGCGGCGTTGGCCCGGGTGCCGGGCCCCAGGTAGCCCTGCTCGCAGTTCATGCCGATCTCCTTGGCGATGGGGCCGTTCACCGCGATCATCAGCTGGGAGGAGGTGACGGTGCAGAGGGGATGGAAGGCGTCGAACTTGGGGTCGCAGAGCATCTCCACGGCGGTGATGATGACCGGCAGGTATTCGGGCTTCGCCCCGGCCATGACCGCGTTGACGGCGATCTTCTCGATGGTGACGATGCCCCGGGTGGGCGTCATGCGGCCGGTCAGCACCTCGTCGGGCCTGCGGCTGGTGCCGGTGAGCATCTCCGCCACCGCCTCCCGGGTGGGCGGCGCCACCGCCAGGCCGTCAGTGTATTTGTGCTCCATGAAGTAATCCTGGAATTTGGCGTAGGCCTCGGTGTAGTCCCTTCCCTCGAAGCGAAGGTCGCTGATATCGTACTCCAGCTTCTTCGGGTGCTTCTCCTCCTCCGTCAGCGGGTCGGTGAGGAGCTTGATGATGTCGTCCACGGAGTTGTCCGCCATTTTGCGGAACTCCTCCACCTCGCTGATGTCGAACCACTTCTCGCAGGGCACCACATACTGCCGGAAGGGAACGCCGTAGCTCATAGCGTGACGGGCGGTCTGGCCCACGAAAATATCCGTGATGAGGGTGACACCCGGCGTGCCGTTCAGCTCCCATTCGGGGGCGGCCTCCATATTGAAGCCGGCGGTGTTCTTTACGCCGTAGATATAGGCGTCGTAGCCGGGCAGCTTCGGGTCTACGGACACGAAAAGGCCGGTCCTCCCCTCAAAGCGGTCAAAGGTGGAGGTGGGATACCGTTCCTTCAGCAGCTCCGCCAGCCGGTCCATGTAAATGTCGGCGTCCGGCTTGATGGTCATGACCGCGATGCGCTTCCCCTCCAGGGTGTCCAGCCGGGGCGGCAGGGCGTGAGGCTCCTCCCGGCTGATCTCCGCGCGGGGATTGCGCACCTCCAGGACCACGTTTTCACTCATGATCGGCACATCCTTTCCTTACTTCTTGTAATACTGCACCATGCGGACGCCCATGTCAAAGGCGCTCCGGCAATCGACGGGGAACTGCTCCTCCCGCCGCTTCTTCTTTTGGTCCACGTCGAACAGGGTGATGTCATATGCGGCATAATCCTCTACCTGCAGGGTGTCGTAGCAGTAGAGCGTTTCCAGCGGCCCGAAGGTCTTTTCCAGGGAGCTCTCCACAAAGGGAAGGCCGCAGTTCATGAATTTGAGCAGCTGCTCCGTCCAGTTCATCGTATAGACGAAGCCCACCGGGATCCGCCGGGTGAACAGGTTCGTCTGAAACTTGTCGTACTTGGCGTAAGGATACAGCAGCCGCTCGATCAGGGCCCGCATCTCGGCGGTGACGCCGCCGATGTAAATGGGAGAGCCGAGGATGAAGGCGTCGGCCTCCTTGTCGATCTCCTCCAGGATGGGGGTCAGCCCGTCCCTGGCCGCGCACCGGCCGTAGCTCTTGCCGCCCACCTTCTTGCAGGCAAAGCAGCTCCGGCAGCCCTTGAAATCATAATCGATCAAATGATACAGCTTCGTCTCCGCCCCCTGGGAGGCGGCGCCGTCCAGGGCGTTCTGCAGAAGCGTCGCCGTGTTCCAGTTTTTCCGCGGACTCCCATTGATCGCGATGACCTTCACGTTCCATTTCCCCTTTCCAGGTTTCCTGCGTATTCTGCGGACAGATCGCAGCCACAAAATATCTTACCATTGTAGATTATACACAAATTTCTGCCCCGTTTCAACCGTTTTTTGTGTGAAAACGCAGAGAAGCCCGCTGTATCCCGGGAAACGGGCGTTGTCAAACGGGAAAGGATTTGCTATTCTATAGGACGATGAATCCGGGAGGGGGCAGCGCATCATGACGGAGCTGGAAAAAACCAGGAAAAGCATTCAACGGGGCGGCAGGATCCTGTACCGGGTCTGCCGCGTGGGGAAAACCCTGCTGATACTGGCCACGATCCTTCAGGCGGCGCTCCTGGCCGCCGTTTTCTTTGTCCCCCAGGTGACGGAATTCATCGGGGACCAGCTGGACGACAGCTTTCTGTACGAAGCTCTGACGGAGTTCACCGACCTGGAAAGCATCGGCGTCAAATACCAGGCGGCCATCGGCTGTTTCGTCATGCTGATCTCCCACGTGGTCGTCTTCATTCTGCTGAGCATCTTCGCCGAGCTGATGAAGTTTCTGGCGGAGGCCGAAAAGCCCTTTGCCGTGGAAAACGCCAGGAAGCTGCGCCGCCGTTCCTTCTGGCTGCTGCTGTTCATCATCTACAACCCCATGCTGGGCGTCATCTTCTTCGCCCTCATGATGCTGTTTTCCTACGTGATGGAATACGGCGGCTACATCCAGGAGCGGGCGGACGAGACGAACCGGATCCAGGAGGAGATGATCCTCTCCTTCGCGGAGATCACGGAGAACAAATCCGGCCAGACCGGGCAGCATATCAAGCGGGTGTTGGAATACGCCAGGATCCTGGCGGAGGAGCTGGGACTTGAGCCGGAGCGGGTGGAGAACATCCGCATCGCCTCCACCATGCACGATGTGGGTAAGCTCCTCATCCCCTCGGAGATCCTGGAAAAGCCCGGAAAGCTGACCGACGAGGAATACCGGACCATCAAGACCCACGCCACCATGGGCGGGAAGCTGCTGGAAAACGTGAAAGGGGAAGAGATGCAGCTGTCCAGGACCATCGCGCTGCAGCATCACGAGAGGCCGGACAGCTCCGGCTACCCCCAGGGTCTGGACGGCGGCAGCATCAGCCTGGAGGGAAAGATCGTCGCCGTGGCGGACGTATACGACGCCCTGACCAGCAAGCGCAGCTACAAGGACGTCTGGAAGGAGGAGGACGCCTATGGTGAGATCCTCCGGGGACGGGGCACCCAGTTCGATCCTCAGGTGGTGGACGCTTTCGTTTCGGCCCACGACCGCATCCTGGAAGTGAGGCAAAAGTTCCGGGACTGACGGTATGATACGGTTTTCCGGTAAAAAACGACAGTCCCTGCGGGGGTTTCAATCGAAGCATGACAACCGAATAAGGCAGGAAGCCGCGCCGGTTTCCTGCCTTTACTGATATGTGCGGATGATGCTCTCCGCGATCTCCCTCTTGCCGGTACGCTGCTCCATGGCCTGGCGGGTGATATAGCGGTGGGCGTCCGCCTCCGTCATGTGGAGGCATTCGATCAGCAGCCACTTGGCCCGGTTCACCAGCCTCAGCTCTTCTATCTTTTCGTCCACCGTGGCCTGGTGCTGCCGCATAGCGCGCAGCCGCTCCCGGATGGCGCAGAGCACCCGCAGGGTCTGAGAAAGCATCTGGCGGCTCAGGGGCTTGGCCAGGGCGATCACCCCGGCGGGCAGCACCTTGTAATAGGTCTCGTCGTACAGCTCGCCCCGGACCAGCAGCAGCACCCCGGCGTCGGAGTCAGCGCAGGCCTCCACGGCGAAATCCACCCCCATGTCGTCCGGCAGCGGGGCGTTCACCAGGATCAGGTCAAAGGAGGAATTGACCAGTCTGCGCCGGGCTTCGGCCACGCTGGAAGCCTGGGTGATGGGCCAGAAATCCGTGACCGGCAGCAGCGGGAGCGTGGCGGTATTGAATTTTTCGGACGCGGAAACCAGCAGGACGCTGTAAGTTTCCTCTTGAAATACCGTAAACGCTCACCTCCTCGTCAGAAGAAGCCGCCTCCATATCCGTTGGCTCCTTCTTCCTCTCCGGTTCGGACCCGCATCCGCCGGGCTCCGATCCGGCCCCAACTCCATTCCGTTTCCGCGGTTTCCGTCAGCCCCGCGAAAGCTCCCTGTTTCAGTGCGTGACGCACGCATAGCCCGCCAGGACCTGGGCGGGCACGGCCTTGCGGATGAAATCGCTCTGTCCCGCGGCGGCCGCGGCCTCCTCCAGAGAAACGGGGAGGCGCTCGTAGCTGTGCTTTTTCTCGCTTCCGGGCCGCAGCAGGTTCAGCTCGGCGCCCTCCGGCAGAGGGAGCTTGTCCCGGATGCCCTCCAGACAGGCGCGGATGATGAGGCTGAAGGCGAGATAGGGATTGGCCGCGTTGTCGGGGCTGCGCAGCTCCAGCCGCCGGTACTGGCCTTCCGCGGCAGGAAGGCGCAGCAGCTGGGAGCGGTTCTCGGCGGACCAGGAGATGTAGGCGGGGGCTTTGTCCCGGCCCAGACGGGCGTAGGAGCTCTCGACGGGGTTCAGGAAGAAGGTCATCTCCCGGATGCGGTGCAGGAGACCGGGCACCAGCTTCAGGGTGGACAGCTCCTCTCCCCCGTACCGGGCGGAAAGATTGATGTGCATGCCGCTGCCGTCGTTGTCCGGCAGAGGCCGGGGAGAGAAATCCGCCCACAGGCCGTTCTGGGCGGCGATGGTCTTTACCACGCTGCGGAACATGATGGCGTTGTCCGCCGCAGCTATGGGATCCGCATAGCGAAAATCGATCTCGTTCTGACCCGGGCCGCTCTCATGGTGAGAGCTCTCCGGATAGATGCCCATGCGCTCCAGAGTGAGGCAGATCTCCCGGCGGACGTTTTCCCCCTTGTCCTCCGGGGCCACCTCCATGTAACCTGCCCGGTCGAAGGGCTCCTTGGTGGGCTCCCCACGCTCATCCAGCTTGAAGAGATAGAACTCCATCTCCGTGCCGAAGCGGAACTCGTAGCCCTGCCTCATCGCCTCCTCCGCCGTGGTCCGCAGGAGCTGGCGCAGGTCCGCGGCGCAGGGCGTGCCGTCCGGGTGGACGACATCGCAGAACATGTGGGCCACCCGCCCGTGCTGGGGACGCCAGGGCAATTCCTTCAGGGTGGAGGCGTCGGGCTGCAGGAACAGGTCCGAGCGGACGTCCATGTCAAACCCCGCCACGGCGCTGGCGTCAAAGGCGATACCGTGCTCAAAGGCCCGGGGGAGCTCCCCGGCCATGATCGCCACGTTGCGCTGACGGCCGAAGATGTCGCAGAAGGCCATGCGGACGAACTTCACGTCCTCCTCCGAGATATATTCCATTACTTCATCCGGCGTATAGTTCATGGCTGCTTGCTCCTTCCCTGTGAATAGCTGCATTTTACCTGCCGCGGGCCTTCTCCGCAAGAGAAATCGTGAAAATCCCTCATTCCCGGATTGACTTTTTGAGCGGAGAGGCGTAAAATTAAGAAGTTGAGAGACAACGGCGTCTCGCGGTCAATCCCGCGCGCCGCTGTCTCTTTTTTTGTTTTCGGAAAGGGTGGTTTCAATGGCGAAGTATATCTTTGTGACCGGCGGCGTGGTCTCCGGCCTGGGGAAGGGCATCACCGCCGCGTCCCTGGGAAGGCTGCTGAAGGCCCGGGGGCTGAAGGTGGCGGCCCAGAAGCTGGACCCCTACATCAACGTGGATCCCGGCACCATGAGCCCTTATCAGCACGGGGAGGTCTACGTCACGGAGGACGGGGCGGAGACGGACCTGGACCTGGGCCATTACGAGCGCTTCATCGACGAGGACCTGA
>JAEEGL013715992.1_pt1 | contig 20645 bp, 21 predicted proteins | sample 9134231 | NCBI WGS metagenome assembly JAEEGL01 (sample SAMN16246548, study PRJNA631951) | gut metagenome | biome: gut microbiome; feature: rumen; material: fiber-attached | host: Bos | place: Iran: Karaj | collected 2018-10
GGAGCCATAACACCGGCGACAAACCCTTCGGAAACAGTCATCTGTAATTCGATAGGCATGATAGCCGGTGGGAATACAGTTGTGTTCAATCCGCATCCGAATGCCAAGAAAACAACGATATTCACGATAAACATGATAAACGAAGCGTCTTTAGAGGCTGGTGGACCGGATAATATCGCCTGCACAGTAGATAACCCTACTATGGAGACAAGCAGCATTATGATGAAACATCCTAAAATCCCTCTTCTTGTGGCAACCGGAGGACCGGGAGTTGTTACTGCTGTTCTCTCGTCCGGAAAGCGTGCCATCGGGGCTGGGGCAGGTAATCCTCCTGCAATGGTGGATGAGACTGCTGATGTGAGGAAAGCGGCAAGGGACATAGTGAACGGCTGCACGTTTGATAATAATCTGCCTTGTATTGCAGAGAAAGAGGTAGTGGCAGTTGACAGCATATGTGATGAACTGATGAGCTGCTTTATCAATGAGAACGGATGCTATCTCGCAAGCAGAGAAATACAGGACAAGCTGATCAATACGGTTATAACTCCTAAGGGAGCATTAAACCGCAAGTGTGTAGGTCGTGATGCCAGAACTCTTCTTTCGATGGTGGGAGTCGAGGTAGGAGCTGACATAAGATGCATTGTGTTTGAAGGACCTAAAGAGCATCCCTTGATCACCACTGAGCTTATGATGCCCATTCTTGGCGTAGTAAGGGTGAAGGACTTTAAGGAAGGGGTAGAGACTGCGGTTTGGCTTGAGCATGGCAACCGCCACTCGGCACATATTCATTCAAAGAATGTCGACAATATTACCGAATATGCCAGGGCGCTGGATACCGCTATTCTGGTCAAGAACGGACCCAGCTACGCTGCATTGGGTTTCGGGGGCGAGGGCTATCCCACTTTTACGATAGCTTCAAGAACCGGTGAAGGCTTAACCAGCGCGTCAACATTTACGAAACGCAGACGCTGTGTGATGACGGACAGCCTTTGCATAAGATAGAGGAGGGGGAGTCAATGTCAGTAAATGAAAAAGATGTTGAGCTTATAGTGAAGCAGATACTGAACCAGATGGGAGGATCTTCTGCACTCAATACGGGATCAGAATCCGGAAATTCATATAGCCGGACATACGGGACGTCTGTGCCGGAAAAGGCGCGTGTCGCCATGCTGGTTGATAAGGAACGCTTTGAGATAAAAGAGTTTCCCATACCTGAGGTTGGTGATGATGATATCCTTGTCAAGGTAGAAGGCTGTGGTGTATGCGGTACGGATGCCCACGAATTCAAGAGGGATCCCTTCGGCCTTATTCCTGTGGCTTTGGGACACGAAGGTACCGGCGAAATAATAAAGATGGGAAAGAATGTAAAGAAGGATTCCGCGGGAAAGGACCTTCACGTTGGGGACAAGGTAGTAACCTGCATGATCTTTCAGGATGATCCGGAGATCACTATGTTTGATCTGAATAAGCAGAATGTAGGTGCGGCGGATGTTTACGGACTGCTGCCGGATGATGATTACCATTTAAATGGCTGGTTTTCGGATTACATCTTCGTTCGTGGCGGATCGACGATTTTCAATGTCAGTGATCTGGATTTGGACAGCAGGGTGCTGATAGAGCCCTGCGCTGTGCTGGTCCACGCGGTGGAGCGGGCTAAAACAACCGGGATACTTCGCTTTAACAGCAGGGTAGTGGTACAGGGATGCGGTCCCATAGGACTTATCTGCATAGCAGTTTTAAGGACTATGGGCATCCAGAATATAACAGCGGTGGATGGCAATGCCAAGCGCCTTGAATTTGCCAAAAGACTTGGGGCTGACAAGACAGTGGATTTCAATGATCATCAGGGTATCGAGGCGTTGACAAAAGCAGTAGAGGATTCTTTCGGAGGACATCTTGCGGACTTTGCTTTCCAGTGTACTGGAAACCCTAAAGCTCATGCGAATATATATAAATTCATCCGAAACGGAGGGGGATTATGTGAGCTTGGATTTTTCGTAAACGGAGGTGACGCGACGATCAATCCGCATTTTGATCTCTGCTCAAAGGAGATAAACCTCGTAGGATCGTGGGTTTATACCCTGCGGGATTACGGCACGACTTTTGACTTTTTGAAAAGAGCAAAGGCTATAGGACTTCCTCTGAGTGAATTGATCACTCATAGATTTCCTTTGGAGGAAATAAATGAGGCATTGAAGACCAATCTGGCTATGACGGGTCTTAAGATAGCGATAATAACACCTCCCGGCAGGTAATGATGTACAGAAAATGAAGGTACAGACGTACCTTGCAGATGACAGAGGATGATATGGCACTAAATGAAACTGGAGACAATGTGGGATATGCTGTTGGACTGCTGGAGGTATATGGGCTGGTATGCGCTTTCCTTGCAGCAGATGCGGGTTGCAAGGCTGGAAATGTAGCACTTGAAGTGTTTGATAAAAATAAGCCCGCTAATGCCGATGAGCTTCCTGTTCCGCTTCTTGTAACGGTGAAATTCCGTGGCAGGGTATCGGATGTGGAGGAGGCAATGAGGGCAGCAGAGGAGGTTGCAAAAGCACAGACCGGTATTGTATGTTCCCACATCATCCCGAATCCGACAGAGGATACGGAAAAAATGCTGACTATCAGCGCATTGGATAAAGACTAAGGAGGAAAAAACTATGTCACAGTCACTTGAAGCATTAGGAATGGTGGAGACCAGAGGACTCACGGCAGCTATTGAGGCAGCAGATGCCATGACAAAGGCCGCAGAGGTCACATTGATAGGCACTGAAAAGATCGGATCCGGTCTGGTCACGGTCATGGTACGTGGCGACGTCGGTGCGGTGAAGGCCTCTGTAGAGGCGGGAACACAGGCAGCAAGCAGACTCGGCGAGTTGGTTGCGACACATGTGATACCCAGACCACATAACGATGTTGAGATGATTTTACCTAAGTTTAAGGGTTAAATCACGGGAGAAAAGAATGAAGGCGTACGGGTTTATAGAGATAACAGGAGTTGTTGCCGCAGTCGATGCATTGGATATTATGTGCAAGGCAGCGAATGTAACGTTGTCCACTTGGGAAAGAAAGCTGGGCGGCAGACTTGTGACTCTCGTAATAGAAGGAGATGTGTCCGCAGTAAAGCAGGCTATAGAAGCCGGCAGCACCAAGGCAATCAAGAAACCCGTGTCAGTTGGAGTGCTTGCAAATCCGCATCCTGAGATACAGAGGATAGTAGCGATATCCGCAAGCAGATTTAAGGAAAAAGAATCTTCCGGGATCCTTGATGATCATAAGATGCTTGGACAGGATCCGCCAGATTTCAATATTAAAGAGCAGATGAAACAGTAATACAGTTAACAAGATCAAACATTTAATTTTAAGGAGGAAACAAAAATGTCACAGTCACTTGAAGCTTTAGGATTAGTAGAAACCAGAGGACTTGTAGCAGCTATTGAAGCGGCTGATCAGATGTGCAAGGCAGCAAACGTCACGCTTATCGGAACAGAAAAGATTGGATCTGGATTGGTCACGGTAATGGTACGCGGAGACGTAGGTGCGGTAAAGTCATCTGTAGAGGCCGGAAGTAATGCTGCCGGAAGGCTTGGGGAACTTATTGCGACTCACGTGATACCCAGACCTCACAACGATGTAGAGATGATACTCCCGAAGGTCAAGTAATATCTCCGGTAAAGCATAGGAGGTACCACAATTGGACATTAACAATGTGGAAGTGATTACCAGGGCCGTGCTACAGGCACTTGAAAGCACTGATAAAGAGGGGGCTGTGATGAAGGTTCCGGTGGGTGTGTCTGCCAGACATATCCACCTGTCTGCAGAACATGTGGAGACACTCTTCGGCCCGGGATATCATCTGACAAAAAAGAAAGACCTTATGGGTGGGCAGTTCGCGGCCAACGAGCAGTGTACGATAGTTGGCCTGAAGCTTCGCGCAATAGAGAATGTGCGCATACTCGGACCTGTCCGCAAAGCATCTCAGGTAGAAATATCAGCGACGGATGCCAGAACTCTGGGGATAAATGCTCCATTAAGGGAGTCAGGGGATGTGGAGGGATCAGCTCCGATATCTTTGGTTGGCCCCAAAGGGGTACTGTACCTTAAGGAGGGATGCATAGTGGCTGCAAGACACATCCATATGACACCTGTAGAGGCGCAAAGCGCAGGGCTGAAGGATGGAGACTATGTATCCGTAAAGATGGGTAACGAAAGAGGGGCTGTCCTTGACAAGGTGAAGATCCGTGTAGATCCTTCATTTTCGCTGGAGATGCATATAGATACTGATGAAGCAAATGCCTGTCAGGTAAAGCAGGGCGACATCGCGGAGATACTTCGATGATAATTGGAAAAGTAGTGGGAAGCATATTTTCCACAAGAAAAAGTGAAAAACTTGTCGGGAACAAATTTATGATAGTGCGTCCCGAGGAATCAATGAGAGCTGACGGGAATGACCTGGTCGCTATAGATATCATAGGCGCGGGTATAGGAGAGAAGGTTCTTGTAGCACAGGGGTCTGCAGCACGTATAGGCTGTGATATGAAAGACGCTCCGGTTGATGCTGCCATCGTGGGAATCATAGATGAGGGTCAGGAGTTTACAGATCAGTAATGAATCTTGAAACATTAAAAAAAACAGCCAGAGAGTGTGGAATAGTGGGAGCCGGAGGGGCGGGCTTTCCGGCTTATGCTAAGATGACAGACAAGGCGGATACTGTCATACTCAACTGTGTGGAATGCGAACCGCTGTTAAAGCTGCACAGGCAGCTTCTTGCGTCTCACCCGGAAGAGATAGTATCCATGCTTGATGAGGTAAGGGAGACTTTAGGAGCAAAAGAAGCTGTGATCGGTATCAAGAGCGAGTATACCGAGACGATAAAGGCTCTTTCCGGCGTGCTTAGTGATCATACTTCTGTAAGGATGGAGCAGGTGCGGCCGGCCTATCCTATGGGGGACGAAGTGGTGCTGATATATGAAGCTACCGGCAGGATTGTACGCCCTGGAGGTCTTCCGATAGAGCAGAATGTCGTAGTATACAATGTAGAAACCATGTACAATCTTTATCAGGCGGTACATAAAGGAAAGCCCGTCACGAGCAAGATGGTTTCCATAGTCGGGGAGATTGATAAGCCAGCTACTGTCAGAGTTCCCGTGGGCACTTTGGTAAAGGATGCTATAGTACTGGCGGGAAAAGTAACAACAGGGACGCCCGCCTACCTTATGGGCGGTCCTATGATGGGACGACTTGGCGATGAGAATACCATCATAACCAAGACGACAAATGCGATCATAATACTTGACAGAGCTCACGAGCTCATCATGAAGATGGATAAGAATCTTGATGTGGAGAGGAGAAGGGCATCTTCGGCGTGTTGTCAGTGCAGAACTTGTACAGATCTTTGCTCACGGCATGCGTTGGGACATCCGATAGAGCCTCATCGTATCATGAGGGCAGTAGCAAATCAGGATGTAAGCGACCTTTCTGTTTTTCAGAATTCGGCATTTTGCAGCGGATGCGGAATATGTGAGAAGTATGCGTGCCCTCAGGGACTTTCGCCGAAGAGCATTATACAGGAATTTAAGGCGGGATTAAGAAGTGCAGGGATCAATGCCGGGAAACCGGATCCGGCGCCCGTAAGCGAAGACAGGGAGTACAGAAAGGTTCCGGTTCACAGGCTGACAGCAAAGCTGGGACTTTCAAAATATGATGTACCTTCTTCTTTTGATGATGAGGTATGTAAGGTGTCAAGAGTAAGGATACCAATGAGTCAGCACATCGGAGCGCCTGCAAATCCGGTGGTACAAACAGGGGATATGGTTAGAGAAGGGCAGATCATTGGAAGTCCGTCAGAGGGATTGTCTGCGGGAGTGCATGCTTCTATCAGCGGAACTGTAACCAATGTGACGGAAAAATATATAGAAATAAGCAGTCTGAGATAAGTCCGGACTGGAAATGCGGCAGAGGAGAACAGGAACAAGTGGCAAGAGCGATCGGAATGGTAGAGTGTACAACAGTGTCTACGGGATTTAAGGCGGCTGATGATATGGCCAAGGCGGCAAATGTGGACCTGCTTCAGGCTGAAGCAACCTGTCCGGGAAAATTCGTGATACTGATAGCCGGTGAGATAGCGGCGGTAAGAGCTTCGGTAGACAGGGCCGCAGCGGCATACGGAGATAAGGTTATTGACACCTTTGTGCTGGGCAATCCTCACGATTCCATTTTTCCTGCGATCTACGGGACAGCTCAGCCCGAGAATATCGATGCTTTGGGTGTGCTGGAAACCTATGATGTGGCCGCCATGATCGTGGCAGCGGATATTGCCGCAAAGACAGCGATAGTTGAGCTTTTGGAGCTGCGTCTGGCCAAGGGTATGTGTGGCAAGAGTTATATGACTATTACAGGAAGTGTCTCTGCAGTTCAGGCTGCGATAGATGCGGCTAAACAATCAGCCGGAGATAAAGGCATGTTCCTGGATGAATCAGTCATAGCGAGCCCCTCGGAGCAGCTTATGAAATTTCTGAATTAATGAAATAATGCTTGCAGCAGAACGAAGAAATATAATACTTGCAAAGATACAGGAAGAAAAAAAAGTCGTGGTTTCCGAACTCAGCCGAATATATGAGGTGTCGGAAGAGACGATAAGGAGAGATCTGGACAGGCTTGAGGATGAGGGCTACATCGTAAAGAGCTACGGCGGTGCAGTGCTGAATGAATCAAACGTCACAGAACTGCCTCATAATGTAAGGAGAGGCGTTAATATTTCGGCTAAGCAGAAGATAGCGGAGCTTGCATGCGGTGAGATAGAAGAAAATGATCATATTTTTTTGGATGCATCCACAACCTCTGTCTTTATTGCAAAGTGGATAAAGCAGAAGGAACATCTCACGGTTATAACTAATTCGATTGAGAATCTTTTGGAGCTCTCCACTGTGACAGGGTGGGATATCATCTCTACCGGAGGACAGTTAAGATCAGGGACAATGTCTCTTACTGGCTGGAAAACCGCAGAGGCGCTTTCTGCCTATCATGTAGATAAAGTTTTTATGTCGTGCAAGGGGCTTTCCATGGAACGGGGTATTACGGATGGGAATGATGAGACTGCGGGCATAAAACAGGCAATGATAGCGTCGGCTGATAAGGTTTATCTAGCAGCTGATCTTTCAAAATTCGGAAAGAAAGCTTTTTCACAGATATGTGGTTTTGACAGAATAGATACCGTGATAACGGATGCCGAGCCGGATACGGTCTGGAAGGATTATTTCACGGCAAATCGTATAGGATTGGTATATCCGAAGGCATAAAGGGTACGGATATATTTTGCGCTGAAGTCTCAGCGAAAAGAGGAGCATAGAATATAATGGGAAAAAAAGGATTTGACAGCACGCCTGTGCCTAAAACAGAGCGTATTACAGGACTGGTCGCAGATCTTTTTGCAAAGATGCCTGAGATAGAGCCTGCGAGAGCCGAGCTCATTACGGAATCGTTTATGTCCACAGAAGGACTTCCCATAGTCACAAGGAAGGCCCTGGCTTTTCGTCATATATTAAACGGGCTTCCTATTGTGATACGGCCGGGTGAACTTATAGTAGGAAGCACTACTCTTGCACCCAGAGGATGTCAGACTTATCCTGAGTTTTCATACGAATGGCTTGAGGCAGAATTTGATACAGTGGAACATAGGACTGCTGATCCATTTTATATCTCTGATGATACAAAGCGGAGATTGAAAAAGGTGAATCACTACTGGAAGGGAAAGACTACCAGCGAGCTGGCAAGATCCTACATGGCTCCAGAGACAATAAGGGCAATGGATCACAACTTCTTTACTCCCGGAAACTATTATTATAATGGAGTCGGACATGTTAATGTTCATTATGACAGGGTTATATACGAGGGACTTAAAGGGATAATGGAGCAGACCGCCGGTGAGCTTAAGAAGGTGGATGTAGGAGATCCGAATTACGGAGATAAAAAAAGATTTTTGGAAGCGGTTATAATCTCTTGTCAGGCTGTTATTGATTACGCAAAAAGATATGCAAAGCTTGCCGAGGAAGAGGCTGCAAAGGAAAAAGACGAAGGACGGAAGCAGGAGCTTTTGAAGATAGCGAAGACCTGTTCTTATGTACCTGAGAATCCGGCAAGAACCTTTGAAGAAGGACTTCAGGCTTTCTGGTTTGTCCAGCAGACTATCCAGATAGAATCTTCGGGACATTCCATATCACCCGGAAGATTTGATCAGTATATGTATCCCCTATATGAAAAAGATATTGAAGAGGGGATTCTTACAAGGGAATATGCTCAGGAGCTTTTGGATTGTGTATGGGTAAAACTGAATGATCTGAATAAATGTCGTGATGCAGTTTCGGCAGAGGGGTTTTCGGGATATTCTCTCTTTCAAAATCTAATAGTCGGAGGACAGACAAAGGATGGAAGAGACGCAACGAATGATCTGTCCTTTATGTGTCTTGATGCAACGAAGCATGTATTCCTTCCCCAGCCCTCCATATCCATCAGAGTATGGAATGGATCAGCAAAGGAGCTGCTGATAAGGGCGGCTGAGGTTACGCGTACCGGCATAGGATTTCCGGCTTACTATAACGACGAGATAATCATTCCATCAATGGAAAACCGTGGTATAGGTATAGAGGATGCCAGAAATTATGCCATCATAGGCTGTGTGGAGCCTCATGTCCCAGGAAAAGAGGATGGATGGCATGATGCAGCATTCTTTAATATGTGCAGACCTCTGGAGATGGTATTTACAAATGGAGTCGATAACGGTGAGATCGCCAGTATACAGACGGGAGACATAGATAATATAACCTCCTATGAAGAGTTCAAAGCTGCGTACAAAAGGCAGATGGATTATAACATTGCGCTTCTCGTGAACGCTGATAATGCCATAGATCGTGCTCATGCAGAACGATGCCCTCTTCCTTTTGAGTCGGCGCTGATAGATGACTGTATATCAAAGGGCGTACCGCTTCAGCAGGGCGGAGCTCACTATAACTTTACTGGTCCTCAGGGTTTCGGTATAGCAAATGTGGCTGATTCTCTTTACACAGTAAAGACTCTCGTTTTTGAGCAACACAGGTTTACGCTAAAGGAGCTCGCGCGAGCTATGGAGATGAACTACGGTCAGGGCTTTGATGAAACTACAGCGAAGGAAGCCGCGCTTCAGGCTGCAAAAGTCATGGAAGCAAAAGGAGAAGAGATAAGTCCGGATTTTATTGCATCAATAATAAAAAAAGTACTGACAATGGAGCTTCCGGAAGAAGAAAGGAAGCGCTATGTGGAGATCCGGGATATGATAATAGACCTGCCCCATTACGGAAATGACGTTGATGAGGTAGATGAAATAGCAAGAGAAGCTGCGTATTTCTATACCAGACCTTTGCCGGAGTACAGGAATCCTCGCGGAGGTATTTTTCAGGCGGGACTATATCCGGTATCGGCGAATGTGCCTCTTGGAGCGCAGACCGGAGCTACACCCGACGGCAGACTCGCTCATACTCCGGTGGCTGATGGAGTGTCTCCTACCAGCGGATATGATCTGAACGGTCCTACAGCATCCTGCAATTCAGTGGCACGTCTTGATCACGCTGATGCCTCAAATGGTACATTGTTTAATATGAAGATCCATCCGACTGCTATGAGCACGGACAAGGATTTGGAAGATTTCGTTTCTCTTGTACGGGGGTATTTTGACCAGAAGGGCATGCATATGCAGTTTAATGTAGTGGACAGGGAGACGCTGATAGATGCTCAAAAGCATCCGGAGAAGTATGCAGGACTTGTGGTCCGGGTCGCGGGATACTCTGCGTTGTTTACTACACTCTCGAAATCACTGCAGGATGACATTATCAGGAGAACAGAGCAGGGCCTTTACAGGTAAAGCGGAAGAAAGGAAGGCGTCTGACGTATATAACGGATAAGAAATGGATGATCACAGCTATCTCAATGTAAAAGGAAGGATATTTGATATCCAACGGTATTCTATACATGACGGTATAGGAATACGGACCATCGTATTCCTTAAGGGATGCGCTCTGCGGTGTCGATGGTGCTGCAATCCGGAGTCCCAGAGTTATGACATAGAGACTATGACGATAAATGGAAAGCCCAAGGTGTATGGGCAGGATGTGACCGTACGTGAAGTGATGCAGACAGTGAGGCGTGATATGCCATACTACAGCAGATCATCCGGTGGATTGACACTTTCGGGGGGAGAGAGCCTGCTGCAGCCGGAGTTTGCTAAAGCACTGCTCCAGGCGGGCAAGGCTCTCGGTGTCAACACAGCTCTGGAGAGCATGGGATTTGCAAAGTATGAAACAATAGAAATGATATTACCGTATCTGGATAACTATCTCATGGACATTAAGCACATGGATCCCGTGAAGCATAAGGAGTGGTGTGGTCTGGAAAACACTCTGATGAAGGAGAATGCAAGGAAGATCGCAGCATCCGGGATGACCAGACTTATTATCAGAGTGCCCGTGATACCTGGGTTTAATGATACCGAAAAAGAGCTTTTGGATATCGCGAGATTTGCAGAGTCGCTTCAGGGAGTGGACGAAATAGATCTTCTGCCTTATCATAATTTCGGTGAAGGGAAATACAGAGGATTGGGCAGGGACTATCCCATGGGGGATACCGAACGACCATCCGGGGATAAAATGAGAGGATTTAAAGAGATAATCGAAAGATTAACTTCACTTTATTGTCAGATTGGCGGCTGACGTAAAGAATCAGGCAAGGAGGACGGTTTATGGGAAAATATTTTCTGGCAGTGGATATAGGCGCCAGCAGCGGCCGGCATATTTTAGGGTGTCTGAAAGATGGAAAGATTGAGCTGGAAGAGGTTTACCGTTTCCCAAACGGTATGGATGAAAAAAATGGTTCTTTGTGCTGGGATACGGACAGACTGTTTGAAGAGATACTTAACGGAATGAAAAAATGCAGGGAGATAGGAAAGATTCCCATGAGCATCGGTGTGGATACCTGGGGTGTGGATTTTGTGCTGCTGGATAAGGATGACAGGATGATCGGTGAAGCAGTTGGATATCGTGACAGCAGGACCGATGATATGGACCAGGCGGTCTTTGAGATCGTCCCTGAGCGTGAGCTTTATGCAAGGACCGGGATCCAGAAGGCCATATATAATACCATATACCAGCTTATGGCGATAAAGAAAAACCATCCGGAGTATCTGGAAAAAGCCGAGGCGCTTCTTATGATGCCGGATTTTTTTCATTTTCGGCTTTCGGGAAAGAAGGTACAGGAATACTCGGAAGCTACAACCAGTCAACTGGTAGATCCTAAGACCAGAAACTGGGATTATGAACTGGTGGAAAAGCTGGGATTTCCCGGAAAGATCCTCCAGCAGATAGAGATGCCCGGAACAAATATAGGATGCTTAAAGGAGGATATTCAAAGAGAGGTTGGCTTTAACTGTGATGTGATCCTTCCTCCGACCCACGATACGGCAAGTGCTGTGATGGCTGTTCCTACTGATGCTAAGGATACATGCTATATAAGTTCAGGCACCTGGTCACTAATGGGGGTGGAAAGGGAAGAGCCGGACTGTTCTGACAAGAGCAGAGAGAGAAATTTCACGAACGAGGGCGGTTACGACGGAAGCATAACATATCTTACAAATATCATGGGGCTGTGGATGATTCAGTCTGTCAGGAATAAGCTTGCTCCTGATAAAGGCTACGGTGAAATATGTGAAGAGGCATCAAAGGAGACGATCAGCTCTATAGTTGACGCTCAGGATGATGCGTTTCTTGCGCCGGATGATATGGCAGAAGCTATTCGGGATAAGTGCCGAAGCACCGGACAGGAGATACCGGAGACTCTACCGCAGCTAGCGGCAGTGATCTACAGGAGTTTGGCAAAATGTTATGCGGATAAGCTTAAGGAAATAGAGGAGCTTACCGGGAAAAAATATGACAGGATACATATAATAGGCGGCGGATCGAATGCCGGATGGCTCAACGAGCTCAGTGCAAAGCAGGCCGGTGTTAAGGTATATGCCGGGCCGGGAGAAGCTACAGCTCTGGGAAACATATTAAGTCAGATGATAGAAAACGGACTTTTCGGAAGTCTGGAACAGGCGAGAAGATGCGTGGCGGATTCGTTTGAGATAAAGGAATATGGCTGAGTCATGGTTAGCTTTATTGTACCTGTATACCAGGCTGTAAGGACCCTGGATCAGTGTGTAGAAAGCATATTATCGCAGAGCAATACCGATTTTGAACTGATCCTGGTTGACGACGGATCAGAGGACGGCTCGGGAGTGCTCTGCGATTCTTATACAGACAGACGTATACGTGTGCTTCATGAAAAAAACGGCGGTGCTGCCGCTGCAAGGAATGCAGGGCTCAAAGCTGCGAACGGGGAATGGATTGCCTTTGTGGACAGCGATGATGTGATATCTCCGAGGTATCTTGCCGCATTACTTAAAGCAGCAGGTGATAAAAGAGCGGATATTGTCTCCTGTTCATATTCAAAATGCAGCAGGGATGATGTTTATGATATCAAAGCTTATTTTGAAGGTATAAGCAAGCCCCGTTCATCGGTCTGTGTATATGAGGGAGAAGAAGGAGTGAAAGCACTCCTTTATCAAAAGGGGTTCATAAGCGCCCCGTGGGGAATGATATCAAAAAGAGAGCTTTGGAATGACCTTTCTTTTCCCGAGGGAACGGGAGCAGAGGATATGGGAACCATATATCGGTTGTTTCTTAATGCTTCACGTATAGTGCGTTTTGATGAAATATTATACGGATATGTTCAGAGTGCATCAAATACTGTCTTTTCCACTTCGTCCAAAAGAAACCCTGATTATTTTTTGCACAGCAGGCAGATGCTGGTATATATCAAAAAGAATCATCCTGACTGTCTTAAAGCTGCTGCCAGCAGGCATTTGTCCACCTGTTTTCAGATTCTTTCTGAGACGGATATGAATCCTGAGACAGAAACGGAAAAGAGGCTTATCAGGAAGATATATTCAGATATAAAGTCCGTTCGACGCATCGTTCTTCGGGATAGCCGGGCAAGACTGAAAAACAGGATCGCTGCAGGGTGCAGTTACATAAGCATTTCCTATATACACAGAAAGCTGCATGCGAGATATCTGCGTGATATTCCTGTACAGGGCGGAAGACACGTGTGTATGGCAGAATATCAGGGTCGATGTGATGAGGAAGGCAAGGCAGTAGGACATGCTCCTAAGGTGCTTTCAGAATATTATGACCTGATATCGGAAGATAATAAGATCAGCATATTTGTTCCTAAACCCATATCAGACGAGATTTCTGATAATATCAGGGAAAGGAGCAGAATATGTATTTTGCCTCATAATATTGTGATGAAGGGGCACTCATCCCTAAGCGAAAAAATAACTAATAAACTCAGGATGTTTGGTAATATAAGGAGAATCCTGAAACGGAGCGATGCGGATGTAATATGGTTTTTTAATGTAGAGTTTTATTTTTTCCTGTACTTGGCACTTTTTGGGAACAGTCATAAAAAGATAGTTGTGACTTTGTTTTTTGAAGGATATCATACCGGAAGCCTTGCCGGGATCAAACAGAGGATTTTTGAAGCCGGACAGAAGAAGGTATATAAGTGTATTTCGACAGGGGCTGCCTTCAGGTTCAGGAATATGCCGTCGGTGTTTGTTCCAGATTATATTTGCGATGATGTAACCTATGCACCGCTCAGAAAGAATAAAAAAGAACCCTATGCCGTTTGCCTTGGTACAATGGATAAAGGGAAACAGCTTGATGAGCTTGTGGATGCATTCTGCAGGATCTCATACAGGCTTGTGATCGCGGGAAGGTTTTACGACAAAGAATGGTACAATGAATTAAAAGCAAAGGCGTCCTCCAATATCGAGATTAGGGACGAATATCCGGAAAATAATGAGTATCTGGATCTGCTATCCCGGGCAACTTATGCTGTGCTGCCTTATAATGAGGGAAGATATTCTTTTCAGACTTCAGGAGTAATGCAGGAGGCTGTATTTACCGACACCATAGTTCTGACGCATAAAGACATACTTGGAGGGAACGGTATCCCGGGTATAGGTTATTCATCCTATGATGATATAGAAGACGAAATGCTGATATACGGAGCAAATGACAATTACGACAGAAACCGGGCCATACTTTCTGAATATGACCGTCTAAGACGCGATACCTACAGCAGGGAAAGCATAAAGAATAAAATAAAAAACAGCCTGTCGGGATGACCGACAGGCTGTGACTTACAGATCAGAATTATTCTACTACATATGGAAGCAAAGCAAGGTGACGGGCACGTTTGATGGCTACTGTGATTTCTCTCTGGTGCCTTGCACAAGTACCGGTTACCCTTCTCGGAAGGATCTTACCTCTTTCTGAAATGAACTTGCTTAGCCTTACTATATCCTTGTAGTCGATGTCACAATCCTTACCGCAGAATGCACATACTTTCTTTTTTCTACGCATTCCACCGGGTCTTCTGGGTCTGTCTGAATGATCATTGTTTCTTGTATATGGCATTATCTCTCTCCTCACTCTGTACTAAATAAAAGCATTAATTGAAAGGTAATTCGTCATCAATCTCGTCAGGAACGTTCATGAAACCGTCATCTGCAGGCTGGGGAGCAGGTGCGCTGCCTCCCTGAGTATTTGCTGGTGCCTGATAATCGGAAGGTGCATTGCCTTGAGCCTTCTTGCTTTCGCCAAATTCAATGTCCTCAATGACAACTTCGGTCGTATACACTGTCTGGCCCTCTTTGTTTTGATAGCTTCCCGTCTGTATACGTCCTACAACATCAAATTTCATGCCCTTTCTGGCATATTTTTCAACGAATTCTCCTGTCTTCCCGAAAGCGACGCAGCTGATAAAATCAGCTGTCTGAGCGTTTCCGTCCTGATTTCTTGATCTCCTGCGTTCAACAGCCAATGTGAAACGAGAAATACACATCTGATTTTCACCTTGGGAATAACGTACGTCAGGATCTCTTGTAAGGCGCCCCGTTAACATAGCTTTATTCATTTATTCTGCCCTACACTTTCTGTGGCTTTGCCACTGGTTACTATGCCTCTGTTGCAGCCTCTTCAGTGGACTCATCGGCAACAGGTGCCTCCGCAGGTGCTGAAGCCTTTTCTGCAGTGAAATCTCTTTCAGGCGATTCTGTCGAAGGCTCGCTCTTTTCTTCCTCGTGCTTCACCGAGAGTTCCTTCTCATCCGATACTATGAGATATCTGTATACATTTTCTACTATCCGGATACGATTTTCGATTTCGGCGATGGCCTCAGGGCCTGCCTGGAACTTGATGAAGACATAATAGCCTTCCTTGACTTTGTGCACCTCGTAAGCAAATCTTTTTCTGCCCCAATCATCTTCCGATGTTATGGTGCCTCCGAAACGCGTGATGAGTCCTCTCACCTTCTCGAGAACGGCGTTTTTTGCATCCGCCTCAAGCTGTCCGTTGACTGCAACGGCCAATTCATACTTGTTCATTATTAACCTCCTTATGGTCATTTTGGCTCATTCTTAAAAATGAGCAAGGTGGATTGTCACGGATTACTAAGATATCACAAAAGGAGCAGATGTTCAAGTGTCAGTTGAAGTTTTCTATTGAATCAAGTAATATATTGTTACTGTTTTTGACATAACACTTGTAGTAAGACATGCTTAGGATAATCATAAACGCAGACGATCTTGGAAAATCAGTTGATGTAAACAATGCCATTGCCGAGTGCTTTGCAGAGCGTTTTATTACGAGCACTACCCTGATGGTAAACATGGATTGTGCAGATGATGCCGTTGTTATGGCTCAAAGGTACGGCTGGCACGAAAGGGTAGGGCTGCATTTGAACCTCACAAGCGGAGTCCCCCTGACAAAAGGAATAATGAGATGCAAGAGGTTTTGCAGAGAGGATGGAAGCTTTAATGCCTCTTTTGCGAAGAATCTGTATGCAAGAATGCACCTTTCGAAGAACGAGATACAGGCTGTCAGAGAGGAGGCTGAGGCCCAGATAAGGAAATATATTTCCTATGGGTTACCGGATAAGCATCTGGATTCGCATCATTATGTGCATACGGATGCTTCCATATGGAAGGCAGTAGAGCCTCTTATTACTTCCTATGGCATCAGATCAGTCAGATTGACAAGAAATCTGTATCGAAACATGTCCTTTGCGAAAGAGTTTTATAAGGTGAGATATAACCGTAAGCTCAAGGCTTTACCCATCAATACCACTGATTATTTCGGTTCATTTAAGGATTTTATGGAATGCAGAGAGCAAATCAAGGACGGCTCTCTGGTAGAGATAATGGTTCACCCACTGTATGACGATGAAGGACGGCTGGTTGACCGGCTTGACAGGGATAAGCCTGTAGAGGAAGAAAAGGATTATCTTTCAAAGATAAAGCATATAAAGGAATTTTACTGATCCGGCAGGATCCTTAAGAAAAGATGGAAAGAACAGACGAAAAGGGCGGGAAATTAAAGGGTACACTCAGGCTGTATGTGAGATGGCCATTGATATTTGCGGTGTTTATCGCGTTATGTGCAGCAGGAATGTTCCTTATTGATAAAAGGGCGGGTCTGGCAGCAAGCATAGTCGCTATAATATGTGTTGCAGCTGCTTTGGCAATAAGGTTTTATAATCAAACCAAGATCACCAACGATATGATCTACTTTGCCATAAGTTTTGGGCAGGTGCAGAAGCAATTATTGAAGGGGCTTCCGCTCCCTTATGCGATTCTGGATGAAAATGGGCGTTTTGTATGGTGTAATAATGAATTCCAGAAGCTCATAGTTAAAGACTCACCAGTTGGAAAATCCATTACTACATATGTACCCGAGCTGACTAAGGACAGACTTCCTTCGGATGGGGAGAACACAGGAATCGAATTCTCCCTGAGCGGGCGGGATTTCAGGGCCGACATCAGACGTACTTCTCTGGATGAGATGGCGCGTTCTTCTTTGATCATAAATAATGGAAAAGGCTTTACCGGATCAATAATTACTATGTTTCTTTTTGATGAGACGGAGGTCAACGCATTAAAGCGGAGGAACATGGAGCAGACTATAGTGACCGGATACATATTTATGGACAACTATGATGAGGCTATGGAAAATGTAGAAGAAGTCAGAAGATCTCTTCTTGTAGCGCTGATAGACAGAAAGATAAAAAAATATTTTTCTGATTTTGATGCGGTTGTCAAGAATATGGAAAGAGACAAGTACTTTATCACCATGAAAAAGGTCTCTTTTGACAGACTTGTGGAAAACCGGTTTGATATTCTGGAAGATGTGAAAACAGTAAAGGTCGGAAATGAGATGTCCGTCACACTATCCATGGGATTTGGACTGGATACTGGCTCGCTCGCAGAGGATACATCCTATGCAAGAAGCGCCATAGATCTTGCTTTGGGCAGGGGCGGAGATCAGGCCGTCGTAAAAACACTAAACAAGACTACATACTACGGCGGAAAGAGTATGCAGCTTGAAAAAAATACCCGTGTAAAGGCAAGAGTAAAGGCACAGGCATTAAGAGAGATAATAGAGCAGAAAGAGCGGGTGATCTGTATGGGACATCAGATCACGGATATAGATACCTTCGGAGCTGCGGTCGGAATATACAGAGTTACCAGGCAGCTTGATAAGAAGTGCCATATTGTTATTAATACGGTGACCCAGTCCATAAAACCTTTCATGGATGCTTATTCCAATGAAGCGGATTTTGATCCGGATATGTTTGTGACCAGCGCAGAAGCGTTGCAGCTCGCTGACAGCGACAGTTCAGTTTTGGTGGTCGTTGATACAAATAAGCCATCCATAACTGAGTGCCCCGAGCTATTAAGACGTGTCAGGACTATAGTATTACTTGACCACCATCGTATAGGAACCGAGACTATAGATAACGCGACATTGTCATATATTGAACCCTTTGCCTCGAGCGCCTGTGAGATGGTTGCAGAGATACTGCAGTATATTTCCGACAATATACGTATAAAAGCGGTGGAAGCAGACAGCCTGTATGCAGGAATTATGATCGATACGAATAACTTTATGACCAAAGCCGGGGTAAGGACCTTTGAAGCAGCGGCCTTTTTGAGAAGAAGTGGAGCGGACATTACCCGAGTAAGGAAACTCTTTAGGAATGATATGGATTCATTCAAGGCAAGGGCTGAGATAGTCAGAGCAGCAGAGCTTTTTCATGATAAATATGCAATATCGGCTTGCAATGGTAACGGTCTTTCAAGTCCTACTGTTGTAGGCTCCCAGGCAGCAAATGAGCTGCTAAATATCAATTCCGTAAAGGCTTCTTTTGTTCTTACGGAATATCAGAACCGTATCTTTGTCTCGGCCAGATCGATCGATGAGATAAATGTTCAGATCATTATGGAACGTCTGGGAGGGGGTGGCCATATGAATATCGCTGGAGCTCAGCTTACAGATATGAATACAGATACGGCGAAGCAGAAGCTGAAAAATGTGATAGACGAAATGGAAAAGGAAGGAGAGATCATATAATGAAGGTTATTTTGCTGGAGGATGTAAAGTCTCTCGGGAAAAAAGATGACATAGTGGAAGTAAAGGAAGGGTATGCAAGGAACTTTCTGTTTACGAAAAATCTCGGAGTTCCGGCCGATTCGAAGAATCTTAACGATGTAAAGCTTAGAAAAGCAAGGGACGAGAAGATAGCTGCCGAAAAGCTGGCAGACGCAAAAGAACTTGCGGAAAAGCTGGAGAAAAACAGCCTGACATGCAAAGTAAAGGCGGGAAAAGACGGAAAGGTGTTCGGCTCTGTGTCTTCAAAGGAGATAGTTGCGGAGATGAAGAAGCAGAACGGTATTGATATAGATAAAAAGAAACTGGTGCTGGATGAGCCGATAAAAAAACTGGGAACTTACAAGATAAACGTCAAGCTCCATCCGGAAGTGACGGCTTATCTAAATGTAGAAGTGGTCTCTGAAGAGTGAAACGATGCCTCCAGAAGAAAAGACTATAAAAAGGATCCCTCCGCATTCATCTGAAGCGGAACGGTCTGTTATAGGAGCCATGATCCTTGACGATACGCGCGAGGCTGTTTTTGCTGCAACCGAGATCCTTAACAGAAGCGACTTTTATGAGGAAAGATACGGACTCTTATTTGAGGCCATAGTAGAGCTTTTTGATGAAAAGAAGCCTGCTGACTCAGTTGTGATACAGGAGAAACTTAGGGAGAAAGGAGCCCCTTCAGATATCACCAATCCTGCATTTCTGGCAGATATAGTAGACTCTGTACCTACATCAGCAAATGTAAGACATTATGCTGAGATCGTAAGGGAGAAATCCATACTAAGGTCTGTCATAAGAGTTAATGCCGATATCGAAAATGATTGCTACAGAGGAGAACGCGAGACAGCGGATATTCTTCAGGATACGGAAAAGAGAATATTTGATCTCGTTCAGAATCAGGGTCGTACGGATATTACTCCGATAAAGAACATTGTCATAAGTGCGTTGCAGCGGATACAGGAAGTTGCCAAGGCAGACCAGAAGATAACCGGCATAGCCTCAGGGTTTGATGATCTGGATCTTCTTACGGCAGGTTTCCAAAAGTCAGATCTTATTCTTATAGCTGCAAGACCGTCCATGGGAAAGACCGCTCTGGTCTTAAATATTGCTCAGCACGCCTGTTTTAAGGAGAACTGCAAGTGCCTTTTTTTCTCATTGGAGATGTCGAAGGAACAGCTGGTAAACAGGCTTTTGGCCATGGAATCAAGAGTTGATTCACAGAATATCAGGATTGGCCATTTAAATGATGATGAGTGGCGTGGTATCATAGAAAGCGCCGGAGTCATAGGGATGTCCAATCTCGCAATTGATGATACCGCGGCCATTTCGGTTGCAGAGATGCGGAGTAAATGCAGAAGGTATAAGCTGGAGCATGGTCTGGATATGGTGATTATCGATTATCTTCAGCTTATGAGCGGATCGGCATCAGGAAAGAGAGAGGTGTCAAGACAACAGGAGATATCGGATATCTCGAGAGGTCTGAAGGCGCTTGCCAGGGAGTTGCAATGCCCGGTCATTGCACTTTCGCAGTTGTCCAGAGCAGTAGAGCAAAGGCCCGATCACAGACCGATGCTGTCCGATCTTCGCGAATCCGGGGCTATCGAACAGGACGCGGATGTGGTAATGTTTATATACAGGGAAGACTATTACGACAAAGAGACAGAACGTAAAGGTGTAGCAGATATTATACTTGCTAAGCAGAGGAACGGATCCATTGGAACAGTTAGTCTTGCCTGGATATCGGCATTGACAAAGTTTGAAAACCTGGTGCGAGAGCAGTAAAAGCCGCAGGGAGAAAGTCCATGAAAATAGAAAAAGTAAATGATAAACAGATAAGATGCACACTAACGAAGAATGACCTTATTTCAAGAAATCTAAAGATGAGCGAGCTGGCGTATGGTACGGATAAGGCGAAAAATCTCTTCAAGGATATGATGAGAGAGGCGCATCACAGGTTTGGCTTTGATGTAGAGGATATACCCCTTATGATAGAAGCGATACCATTGTCCAATGATGCCATAGTCCTTGTTCTTACAAAGGTCGAGGATCCGGAGGCGCTTGATACAAGGTTTTCCA
>JAEEGL014690629.1_pt1 | contig 20644 bp, 22 predicted proteins | sample 9134231 | NCBI WGS metagenome assembly JAEEGL01 (sample SAMN16246548, study PRJNA631951) | gut metagenome | biome: gut microbiome; feature: rumen; material: fiber-attached | host: Bos | place: Iran: Karaj | collected 2018-10
GACGGTCACCATATACCAGTCGGAATCTCCCAGGCGATAACTGGTGGCATAGACATCCTCTTCCATCACGGTCTTTTCCGTGTAACCGTTCTTTTCCGAAGACAATCCCCGGACGGTGTCGTAGCTCATAAAATACAGACCTACCTGATTCTCGTCGGAGGAGGATACGATGGAGTCACGCTCGTTGATGATATAGGAAGCACCCTGATGGGTGGATACATCCTGTTCCAAAACGGTCTTTAATTTTTCCGAAGAAAAATAGATCACCAGATAAGAGGGAGACACATCGGAGATCCTGGCGTTGGGATAGAGCTTTTGCACATAAGCCAGGTCTCCGTATTCTTCGATCTCCTGCTTGGTCAGATAAAAAGACGGACAATACAGTTCGGTCTTGTTGGTGGAGACCATGATGCCGTGCCAATAGGAACTGGAAATACTGCTCTCCGGCAAAAAGAAATTCCCCGTAATGACATTGTGATACATGGTGGAAGGCACCAGTTCCGAATAGACATGAATGGAGGTGACCAGACTGCGGTCGATGTCATTGTACAAAACAGAATTCAATTCCGTAAGCTGCGCCTCATCCCTGGACAGCCGGATCTTTTCCTCCGTGGAGGCCGCACCGGTACACATCTGCCGGATCAATGCATTTCGCTGAAGGACGGAGCCCATGGTGGGCAGCGGGTTGATAATGGCCTCCAGTGCGGAAGCACTCTGCTTGGAGAGGGCAAAGGACTGATCGATGGTGTCTCCCGTTACCAGATCCAGCATGGTAGTCCGGGCCAGATACAGGACCAAAAGGGAAGGCACGATGATCAAGAGCATATAGGAGATCAAAAGCTTCACCTGAATGGAAGCATCATGCATTTTTCGAATGATCACAACAAGCCTCCTCTGTATTCCGAAGGGGAACTGCCGGTGTATTTCTTAAAGATCTTACCGAAATAATTCACGTCGTTATAACCGCAGCGGGATGCCACCTCGGTGATCTTGTAACGGGGATCCCCCAGCATCTCCTTTGCGTTTTCCAGACGATATTTGGTGATATACTGATTCAGCGTCATTCCGCTTTCATTTTTAAACAAAGTGCATACATAAGAAGTGGAGCGGTTCACATAATCACTGATGGATTTAACGGAAAGGGACTCATTCTGATAATTCATATGCACAAATTCCTCGATGGCATATACAAGGCTGTTGTCCTCTCTGTGATTTTCCGACTGGTCGAAAAAGTCCGCCACCCGCTCCCGCAACAACCGATGTAACGCAGGACAGGAGGGTGCCTCGTTTACCATATCAAACAGGGAATTCTTTTCCTCGATGAGAAATGAAGCGATCCTGGACTGTTCCGCCGCCTTCTGCAGTTGGATGAAAAGCTTATAATAAATGTCCCTAGTCTGACTGGGCAGGAGCATACAAGGCATCATGAACTGTTTTTCCACTTCGGAAAGAATCCGGTCACAACCGGCCCGGTCTCTTTTTTTCAATGCCTCGGAAAACTCCGCCGAGTGATCCGATATGGCCGGAGGCGTATACCGGGGTTCCTCCAGTTCAAAAAGATCCGAATTTTCCTCACAGTAAAAGGCCTGCTGTAATAGGGCCACCGCCGATGTGTAGGAAAGGTAGGCATTTCCCATACCGGAAACCACCGTGCCCAAAGCCTGGGTGAAATTTCCCAGATAGTCACAGCTTTTCCGCATGAAGCGGATCACCTCCGCCATGTTCTCCTTATTTACGGATACACCGTATACGAACAGGCATAAGAGATGCCCTTCCCTGACGGCGTATATGATATTTTGTTTCTTGTCCTTTAGAAGCAGAGAAAGCTCGGACAACACCTTGGTGGACAGCTCCGCAAAGCTGATGCGTTCGCTTTTTTCAAACTCAGTCACCAGGGCACAAAAAGAATCCGTCTCGTGCATATCCCTTGGCAGGGAAAGGTCAGAAAAATCCTTTGGCCGGATGCCGTGCATGATCCGTTCGCAGAGTTTTACCTTTTCCTCCGTCTCCCGGGCCTTTTGTCCCCGGGCCGCCATCTGCTTTTCCTCGATCTGCATGGAGGCTTCTCGCACCGCATCAACAACTTCCTTTAGGTTAATGGGTTTCTCCACATAGCTGACGGCATTTAATTTGATGGCTGCCTTCAGATACTCCTTGTCCGAATATCCGCTCATAAAAATAACGGCAGTATCGGGATAGATCTGCTGCAGCTCCTCTGCCATCTCGATCCCCGTCATGCGGGGCATCCGAACGTCCGTTAAGACCATGTCGGGGTGAAAGGTCTTTCCTATGGAAAGGCCCTCCTCTCCGTTGGCTGCAGTGTCTATCTCGGTAATGCCGAGTTCTTCCCAGTTTACGGCTGTCAAAAGCCCTTCCCGGGTCAGTTTTTCATCATCTACGATCAAAAGTTTCATTATCAGCCGCCGATCTGACAATACAGATCGGTCTTCCCCTCCACCTGAGATTTCAGGGCTTGCATGAAGTCATCCGTCGGCCGTTTCGCATCTCCCATGGGATAGGGTCGTCCCAGTCCCGCATACTTTCCTTCACCGAAATTATGATAGGGTAAGAGGTCGATCTCCTCCACTCCCGGAAGGGAATCCGCAAAACGGGCAATGTCTAAGATCTCCTGTTCGGTATCATTGAATCCCGGGATCACCGGCACCCGGATCACCAGCTTCGTCTGGCGGGATGCAGCGATCTTTTTGGCATTCTCCGTCATGAGAGTATTTTCCTTGCCGCACCATTCCTTGTGCTTGATGGGATCCATATGTTTGATGTCCATCAGATAGGTATCCAAAAAAGGAAGGATCCGTCGGATATCGGAAAAATCAGCATAGCCCATGCTTTCCAGTGCCGTATTGACCCCCAGATCTTTGCCGGCCCGAAGGAGGGCTTCCGCAAATTTGATCTGCAAAAGACTCTCTCCGCCGGATAAGGTAAGTCCCCCGTCCGAACGGTTGTAGTACGGCATGTCCCGCCGTACGGTCTCCATGACTTCCCGAACGGTGACATCCTGTCCGTAGGTACGGGGACGTCCGTTTACCATCATGGTCTCGATCTCATAACTCTGAGATTCCGGATTACAGCACCATCTGCATCTTAACACGCAACCCTTCAAAAAGACAATGGTCCGTATGCCGATACCGTCATGTATGGAATATCTCTGGATATCAAATATCCTGCCTTTAACGTTTAAATAGGAATTATCGATCATGTTATCTGTACTGGCCCTGGGCCGTTCTCCTGATTATATCGTCCTGCAGTGACTTGGAAAGTGTGGTAAAGAGTGCCGAATATCCGGCTACCCGGACCACGAGCCCCTGGTAGCGTTCCGGATGTGCCTGGGCATCCAAAAGGGTCTCCTTATCCACCACGTTAAACTGCATGTGCATCCCCTTCTGATCAAAGAAGCCCCGCACCAGCGAAACAAAATCCGCAAGTCCCTTTTCACCGCTCATGGCAGTGGGATGGATCTTCATATTGAACAGCGTACCGTTGGAAGCATCCCCGTGATCCAGTCTGGCAACGGAATTGCAGGATGCCGTGGGACCATGGAGGTCCTTTCCGTTGGTGGGGGAAACTCCGTCCGCCACCGGCATATGGGCCAGACGTCCGTCAGGGGTGGCACCGGTCTGTGCTCCCAAAGGAACGTTTGCGGATACGGGATAGAGTCCCGCCTGGAAGATACCCCCTCTGGGGTTTTTATAATTCGGCAGCGGTTTCGTATAAAAATGTGCCGCTTCCCGAGCGATCTCATCCACCTCGTCAATATCATTTCCGTATTTGGGCAGATCGTCGATCATCTGCCAGATCTCCTCCATCCGGTTTTTCTCTTCCGGAGGGAGCTCCATGGTCAGTACCTGTCGGATGGTGCCGGAAATGATATCTTCCGTGGCAACTTTTCCTTGCCTTTTCATTTCCCGGGCCACCTGCGCCGCTGTTTCCCGGGCGGTGATCTCGTCAAATCCCTTTCCGAAATTCATCTCCATGGCCCGCTTTAATTCCCCTAAGGTAAAGCGTTTTTCTTCGAATACGAGCTTTTTTACGGTGTAGAGGGAATCCGCCACATTGGCAATACCAAAGCCCTGGGGGCCGGTAAAATTATAAACGGCTCCGCCGCTCTGTAAAGGTTTTCCCTTCCCGATGCAGTCGTCGATCAACGCCGACTCAAAGGGCAGAGGGCTTCTCTCCGCATGGGCCCGGTCAATGGCATTATTGGCATTGACCAAAAGAGCGATGTTATATTCCATCTGCTTTTTATAAGCCGCTTTGAATTCCTCGTAGGAGGTAAAGTTTTCCACATTTCCGGTATGGATCGATGCTTCCTCACCCTGGTCATAACCGTTGTAGAAGACCATCTCCAAAGGACGCACCATATTAAAGAATGCGGCGTCGTGCCATCCGTCCTCCTTACCCGGAACATGGGGTTCCACACAGCCGATGATGCTGTAGTTTCTGGCGTCGGAAAGGGGAATGCCCCGGTTTTCCATGGAAGGGATGATGATCTCATCGTTGTAATATGCAGGGAAACCAATACCGGTCCTGGTCACCTCCGCCGCCCGGATCAAAAGCTCCTGGGCGGAACCGTTCCATACCCGGATGGAAATGGAAGGCTGGGGTAAAAATACATGCTTGGTGGCGTCTAAGCACATGAAGGAAAGATCATTGGTGGCATCCTCTCCCTCCGGTGTCTGCCCTCCCACGATGAGGTTCTGGAACAGGGAATACCCCGCAAAGCCTTCTGCAGAGACCGCATCCCGCACCTTGTTCAAGTCGTTTAATTTCACCCATACACAGTCGATGAGTTCCTGGGCTTCCTCCCGTGTCATGGTACCGGCTTTTAAATCCGCCGCATAGTAAGGATACATATACTGGTCAAAGCGTCCGGGAGAAATGGAATGTCCGGAGGACTCGATCTGTATGGTCTGCTGCACAAACCAGAATGCCTGACATGCTTCCCAGAAATTTCTGGCAGGATGCAGGGGCACATGGTCGCATACTTCGGATATTTTTAAAAGCTCTGCTTTTCTCTTTGCGTCCTTCTCTTTTTTCGCTTCCTCTTTTGCCAGTCTGCTGTAGCGCTTCGCATAATTTATGACAGCGCTGCAGGAAATGATGACCGCTTCTAAGAAGCGCCGTTTGGTGGCGTACTCCGGATCACAGAAGGTGAGGGCATCCAAGGCCTCTTTGGTCTGCGCGATGATACCGGACAGGCCTTCATTTATCACCCTGTCGTAGTGCACATTGACATGGCCCACCCCATTGTAATAATAATTTCCCGGGGTAAACACATTGTGATCCATGGCCCGTAAGGTTTCGGGTGCCATATAGGCTCTGGCCAGTTCCGAGGTGGTCTTTCCTTTCCAATAGGGATTCACAGCCTTTAAGCGCGCTTTGGTATCTTCGGAGATGTAAAAAGGATCTGCCGAACGATGCTCCACCGTATCAAACTCTGCCTCCAACCACTCATAGGAAAACTCCGGATAGGTCTGACATCCCCGGGGTGCGATGGTGGTACTTCCCACGATCAGCTCCTCCGGACGGATGATGATGGGCAGATTCTTTAAAATATGATCGAAAGCTAAAGCTTTCCGCGTGGTCTCCGGCAGTCCCTCCGTGGAACGGTAGGACTCGGTGATCAGCTCTGCCCTTACAGGCTCGATCTCCGGCATCTTTTCGAACAGATGTCGGACCAGTCTGGTGATACGCTCGGATTTTTGCACCGGTGTGCTGTCAAAGTCTTTCATATGACATTACTCCCAAATAATAAAACTTACGCCTGTGTTTCTTCCGGACAGATGAGCCGGATATTTCTCTCATAAAGAGTGGTCTCCCAGTTTTCATTCGGTCTTTCATCCGTGATCAGGGTGTGGATCTTTCCCAACTCACAGGTCTTTGCAAAGGAAACCTGGTCCAATTTATCTTTGTCTGCCAAGAGATAAATGTTGTCTGCGTTTTTGATCACCGCCTGCTTGATGCCGGCGATCTCATCACTGCCTTCCGTCACGCCGTGGTTTAAGTCGATGCCGCGGCAGGAAATGAAGGCTTTGCTCACATGATATGCGCTGATAAAATCCAGGGCCTTCGGTCCCATCAGGGACATGGATTCGGATCGAAGGGATCCGCCGGAAAGAACGATCTCACATCCGGGGTGGGACCCCAAGATCACCGCATTTTCAATGGAGTTGGTGATCACCGTGAGTTTTTCGAATTCTTTTTTCCGGAGGGCCTGGGATAAAAAGATGGTGGTGGAAGACGCATCCATGAATATATAGTCATTGTCCCGGATCTCTTCCGCCGCCAGCCGGGCGATCAAAGCTTTCCCCTCCGGATTCATCCGGTAGCGTACGTTAAAGGGAAGGTCTCTGCCGATGTCCTCTTTTAAGATGGCTCCGCCGTAGCTTTTTACCACGTAGCCCTCTTCCTCCAGTTTTTCCAAGTCTCTTCGGATGGTCTCTTCGGAAACATCAAAGGTGCGGCTCAACTGACTTACCACTACCTTTTTTTCTTCCTGCACCTGCTTTAAGATCAGATTTCTGCGTTCCGCACTCAGCATAGATCAATCTCCTGTTTAAATGCTTCGATCAAAATATATAAGGCATCAGTTCCGCAGAAGGTCTGGGGATCACTGCCTCGTCCAAGAACATCCCCTTGTCGCCCGCTGCTGCCTTTGCACTGTCGATAGCCGCCTGTACCGCGGAAACGGAGCCCGTCAGGGTCATGTAACTCTTGCCGCACATGCCTTTTGCCAGCCGGATCTCCAAAAGATCCACGATGGCTGTCTTTGCCGCCACATCCGCCGCTACGATGAGAGCCGCCACGTCATAGGTCTCCAATACGCCCAAGGCTTCGAGATCCGCTCTCTCCGCCGTTCCGTAGATCGCCGGAAAGATGGATTCATGGGGATTTCCCAAAACAAAGGTATCAATCACCTTGTCCGCATATGCGTTTTGGGCTCTGTCTACGGAGGCCCGTACGGCGGAAAGTTCTCCGGTGATGAGGATCACGAACTTACCGGGGCAGGTCACTTCTGCCATCAGCAGCTCCACCTCTGCGGTCTTTGACATTTCATCCGCAGCCCTGTAACCTGTGGAAACCGTGGTACATTCTACCATTCCTATTGCTCTTGCCATCTGTCCGACTCCTTACCTTTTTTCTATCTTTATGTCCGTCTCACTGACGGATAGGATGACTCCGTCTATGGAACTGTGTATGCCTACGGACAATCCCTCTGCCGCTTGGGCGATCAGCTGTCCCTTTTTCACTTGGTCACCTTTTTTTACCACTGCCTTTGCCGGTGCACCGATATGCTGTCCCAAAGGGATGCTTACAGTTCCTGCCTCTGTGCAGCTGTCATAAAGGGGAGCTTCCTTATCATACTGTGAAAGTCCCAAACGCATGGCCAGACGATGTACCGGAACCTTTCGCTCCTCGCGACCTTCTGCCACCGGAGAAGATTCTATGGCTTCCGGCTTGATACCGCCTTTTCGAAGGGCTCCCTTAAACTCCTGGATGATGGTCTTTGGAGAAAGTCCCTGGGGACATGCATACATCTCACAGATACCGCAGCCGCTGCAGTACATGGTGTTTACAAATACGGAAAGGTCCGCACTGTCTCCGCCCGATACGGCACGCATCACCCTGTGGGGTTCGATGGGGTGTCCCAGCGCATGCCGGCTGCAAAGATCCGTACAGGTCCTGCACTGGCAGCACGCCGAGGAAGCTCTTCTCTTTTCCGTCCGAAGATCCTTATTGGCCTTCTGTTTCAATTTATGTCCTTCGGGCAATATGATGATGGCATTGGTGGTCTTTGTGATCACCGTATCTTTGCTGCCGAAACGTCCCATCATGGGGCCGCCCATGAGATAGACGGGATGGGGTGTGGTCACCTTTCCCGCCAGTCTTACCGCATCCTCCACTCGCATTCCTAAGGGAAGCCGCAGGGTCTTCGGGGTATCGATCTCTCCCACGATGGACACTACCTTGTCCGAAACCGGAGTTCCTTCGAAAGCCGCCCGATAGAGATTGTACATGGTCTCCACGTTGTAGACCACCACATTTTCGTCAATGGGCAGTCCGCCGGGACGGATCACTCTCCCCGTCACTTCATATATCAACACCACTTCGTCCCCCATGGGATAAGCGGAACGAAGGGTGTGTATTCTCACATTTTCATATTGATCCACAACGCCACTGATGGCGTCGATGGTCTCTTTGTATTCACTTTTGATGCCGATGACTGCCTCTTTGGCTCCCATGGCATCCCGCACCAGATCCAGCATCTTTACGATATCCTGCCCGTGAGCCGCCAAAAGCTGTCTGTGCAGTTTCAAAAGCGGTTCGCATTCCACGCAGTTTAGGATCACCGTGTCTGCTTTTTCCGTCATTTTGGCGTAGGACGGAAAGCCGGCACCGCCGGCTCCCACTACACCGTTTTCTCTTGCAATTGTTTTTAACTCGTCCAAAGTCATTGGGAAATGACCTCCATACCGTCCTGTCCTTCGTCTACGATACCAACAATAGCGGCATCTACCGGCGCATCTGCTTTGTCACAACCGATCCGTGCCGCGGAGCCCGTGGCCACCAAAACCTTTTCGCCGATGCCGGCGCCGATGATATCGATTGCGATGAGATCATTGCCGTTTCCTGCCATGGTCTTTTCCGGACGAACGATCATAAATTTGTTCCCGACCAGTTTTTCACTTTTTCGGGTAGAAAAGATGCTACCCATCACTGTTCCGATAATCATGATTCGATCCCTCGCTAAATGATGTATGCCACATCGCCCTGTCGGATCTGGCAGGCATTTGCCTCATCCGTGTCGATGTGCATTTCCAGAGAAAAAGACTCGTCCACGCGGATCTTGACATTATCCAGTACCGCGCCGCGTTCATTTCCCATTTTCACGGACACGTAATCTCCATCCTTTAGACCCGCCTGAGATGCTTCCACAGGGGTCATATGAATGTGACGTGCCGCTACGATGCATCCTTCTTCGAGATAAATGGCTCCTTTCGGTCCCACCAGTGCGATGGGTGCGGATCCCTTGGTATCTCCACTCTGTCGAAGCGGTGCGTTGATCCCTAAGGTTCTGGCATCCGTGGCGGAGATCTCCACCTGGGAGGCCTTTCGCACCGGCCCTAAGATCCGGACGTTTTCGATGGCGCGGAGCTTCAGGCCCACCAGTGTGCACTGCTCATTGGCTGCCCATTGACCACCCATCAATTCCTTCTTTTTGGTGAGCTGATAGCCCGGCCCAAAAAGCTTCTCCACATCGGACTGGGTCAGATGTATGTGTCTGGCGGATACCCCAACAGGCACCGCCATTTTGACATCATCATCTGCACTGTTCATGGCCGAAAGAACCAGCCTTGTAATGTATTCTACACTGCTTGCGTCCAATCAAAGCCTTCCTTTCTCTTCCTTAAGCCTTTACCTTAGGCAGGATCATCTCAACGTCATTGTGAGGTCTGGGGATCACGTGAGTAGCTACCAGTTCTCCGAGAGCGGATGCTGCGGAAGAGCCGGCTTCTACGGAAGACTTAACAGCTCCTACATCGCCTCTTACCATTACGGTTACGAGACCGGATCCGATCTTCTCCGTACCTACCAGTGTTACGTTCGCTGCCTTGCACATCTGGTCAGCTGCCTCAATGGCTGCAACCAAACCTCTGGTTTCCACCAATCCTAATGCTTCAAGTGACTGTGCCATAATCATTACCTCCTTTGATCTGTAACTTTTTGTTTATTTATCCATTTGTTCCTTAACATTGAAATCCGGGGGATCCTGTCCGAGCATCTTTGCATCGGAGGGAAGTTCTCCCTTTCCTTTGAAACGGCTTGCGGAAATGGCCACGATCTTACGGATCTCCTCATGGGGATTGGGGATCACTCCGGAAGCCACGGGCTTTCGGATATTGGCATGCTCGACTCCGGCGGCTACCGCTGTCTTTACTGCCTCTACTTCTCCCTCTACCACCAGCGTCACCAACCGACCGCCCAGTTTTCTCTCCCAGGTGGCCAGGGTCACATCCGCGGCTTTGCACATGGTATCCAGCACATCGATGGCTGCCACCACACCGCTAATTTCTATAAATCCGTAGGCACTGCTCATTTCTTAGCCTTCTCCTCTTTTCGTTCCTTTTCTTAGCCCTTAAACTTGGGTAAGATCATCTCTACGTCATTGTGGGGTCTGGGGATCACGTGGGTCGCTACCAGCTCGCCCAGTCTGGAAGCTGCGGTAGTACCTGCTTCCACAGCAGCCTTAACAGCTCCTACATCGCCTCTTACCATTACGGTTACGAGACCGGATCCGATCTTTTCCGTGCCGATCAGAGTTACCTCTGCCGCCTTGGTCATTGCATCAGCTGCCTCAATAGCTGCTGTAAGACCTCTGGTCTCTACCATTCCTAATGCTTCAAGTGACTGTGACATCTTTTTTTCCTCCTGTTATCTTTAATTTTTATCCAATGCACTGATCTTTAACATTTTTTCCGTATCTTCCGTGGGAGACGGTATGATGTGGGAACAGACGATCCCCGTGGTCTTTTTTGCCATCTCGGATGCGGCGGCCATGGCCTCCTTGACATCCGAAACCGCACCGCGGAATTTGATGGTGACCAAAAGAGGCACCGGAAGAGAGTCGGCGTTTGCGGGTTTGTTTTTGTCAAAGACCTCCAGGGTCACATTCCCTGCCTTGCATCCGGCATCTGCTGCCAAGAATGCACAAACCAATCCGTATACTTCCAATAGTCCTACTGCCTGATGTTCCATAATCTGCTCCGTTTACCCGTGCAAGTGTTACCTGTTACTCTTTGTCGCCATGCGACTTACTGATTTACGATGGCGATCTTTAATCCGGTCATAGCCAGGTTTGTCTTTAACGCCTCGTTGATATCATCCAACTTAAATTTGTGTGTGATCAACTCCGAAACCGGAAGTCCGATGGCCTTTGCTCTCTTTAAGAAATCAAATGTGGTACCGTAGTCTCTTAAGGTGTATACCCAGGAGCCCACCAGATTGATCTCCTTTGAGCAAAGATCGAAGTGGGGATTGATCTGGGCGTCACCGCCGTTGACGAAGAATCCCAGCTCACAAAGACCGCCGCCGTTGCGGATGAACTTGTAGATGTTCGCGTGTGCCTTGGGATTACCCGTGCACTGGAATGCGAAATCCGCCAAATGTCCGCCGAAGGAATCGTACACCGCCTTTGTCAAGGCTTCGATCCCCTGATGCTCCATGAAGTTTACGGTCTGGTCAGCACCTAAGCGCTTGGCAAATGCAAGTCTTTGTTCATTGCCGTCCACCGCCGTGATGTTCTCGATCCCCATGGTGCGCAGCACTGCGATACACAAAAGTCCGATGGGACCGCAGCCCTGTACGGCTACCCGGGAGTTGAACCGTAAGATGTTGGTGCTCTTGGCTCTCTCCACCGCATGTACCAAAACCGCTGCCGGTTCGATCAGGATCCGGCTGTCCAAGTCCAGATCGCTGACGTTAAAGATGGTGGAACCTTTGCGGATAAAGATGTAGTCAGAGAACCATCCGTTCAAATGAACATCATCATCCGGAAGAAGACCGTATACATCCGCATCTCCTACGTTTTGTTTGTTCAAGTCAAACATGGTGATCTCCGGGTCGTCGTGGAAGATCATGCAGGTCACCACCTTGTCTCCGATGTGGAGATCTTTTCCGGCGCTGTCCTTTTTCACGTTCTTGCCCATGGCTACGATCTCGCCCGTTCCCTCATGTCCCAAAGCTACCGGGATCAGATTGAAGGGATCTCTCTTGAACTCGTGGGCATCGGTACCGCAGACACCGCAGCCCTCCACCCGGACTAGAATATCGTCATCTCCTACCGGAGGGATGGGATATTCCTTTACCTCGAACCGTTCCTTCTCCACCAGTACCGCAACATGAGCGGTCTTGGGGATCTGTCCGGCAGAGGCGTTTCCTAAGGATGTATAAGAGGTAAACGCTCCCCTTGCGGGTTCGGCCCCGGCGGAAGTATTTCCCATCTCGCTCAAGATCTGTCTGACGATCTTTTGTACATCCTGCTCGTTTACTGCCATACGTTTTCACCTCCTATCGTATGCATAAGCTGTCGCTCATTACGCAGCGACGTCGTTTTGTGAATGTGGATGCGCTGGTCAGGCCCTCCCCGGTCCGGGATGCGATGGTAAAGGTAGGGAAGCCTTCCCCTCCGAAACCAAGCGCCGCATAACTGGGTCCGTTTTTCACCAGGATCGCCGTATCCAGTGCTCTGGCATACTCTGTGATATGATCCACATTTTTGGAATGGATATGTGCGGAGTGGCGGTTGCCATGTTCCAGCCACTTGGCTGTCTCCACACCTTCCTTGAAATCTTTTACTCTGACCACCCCTAAGATGGGCATCATCAGCTCCTCCGTGATCAGCGGGTGCTCCTTCGGTCCTTCGAAGGTGATGCAGCGGATGTCCGCGCTCACATTGATCCCCACCATGGAAAGCAAGGTCTTTGCATCGCGACCCACGCAATCTCTGTTTAAGGCGCCTTTTTCCGTCAGTACCGTGGCAATGAGCTTGTCCTGTACGCTCTTGTCCGCCAGGTAGCATCCATTCTCGCTGACCATATAATTCATGAGCTCGTCACAGATGGAATCCACTGCCACGATCTCCTTTTCCGCGATACAGGGCAGATTGTTGTCAAAGGTACATCCGTTTACGATATCCCTTGCTGCCTTACGCACGTCTGCGGTCTCATCCACAAAGGCCGGCGGATTTCCGGCTCCCGCGCCGATGGCTCTCTTTCCGGAGGAGAGTACCGCTGTTACCACACCGGGACCTCCGGTGGCGCACAGAAGCGGGATCTTTTTATGTTTCATCATCACATTGGAAGTATCCAGTGTGGGATGCTCCACGGTTACGGCGATATTGTCGGGACCGCCTCCCTCCAAAGATGCCTCATTCATCAAATTGATGGCAAAGATGGAGGTTTTGATGGCCTTCGGATGGGGGTTGAATACGACCGTATTCCCTGCTGCAAACATACCGATGGTGTTGCAGATCACCGTCTCCGAAGGATTGGTGGTGGGAGTGATGGATCCGATGACTCCAAAGGGTCCCATCTCCACCAGCGTCAGCCCCCGGTCACCGGACCAGGCTGTGGTGGTGATATCCTCCGTGCCCGGCGTCTTGTCTGCCACCAGCTGATGCTTCAGGATCTTATCTCCCACATTTCCCATCTTTGTTTCCGTCACACCCATGTTTGCCAGGATCTCGGCATTCTCACGGGTCTTTCTGCGCATGATGGAAATGATCTTTTCTCTTTGGTCCAGGGTCATGACCCGAACCTTTTTCTGTGCCTCATAGGCAGCTTCCACGGCGGAATCCATATCTTTAAACACACCGTGTGCCTGTGTCGGTTCGCCGTCCAACTGAACAGAGGCCATTACTTTTTGTACGATCTCGCGTACAACTCTTTCATCAACAGCCAATTTCCTTACTTCCTTTCTGCTTACGCTTTAAAGCCTTGCTCGCTGCTTATTTACCAAGAGAAGCCAAAACTTTTCTGGTGATCTCGGAGATCATCTCTTCGGAAGCACCGCCGTTTGCGCCGGAGGAAGATGAACAGCTACCGCAGTTATGGCAGTTAGCCTGTCCCTTGTTCTGGCAAAGGTCAGCAGGATGTCTGCCCGGCAGACCCATCTGACGACGGATCTCATACAGTCTCTGTACCGTCTTTTCATCGAATTCCTTCGGTCCGCCCAACTGTCTGGCCTTGTATAAAAGTTCTGCATAGAACTCTACGGATTCCATTTTGTAATATGCTGTCTGCAGGTCCTGGCCCCAGGTCAGAGCGCCGTGGCTCTCCAAAAGCACCTGATCAAAGTGCTCCAGATAAGGCTCCACCGCATCCGGGATCTCCATGGTGGAAGGTGTGCCGTAAGGTGCGATGGGTACGCAGCCAAGGGCGATCACTGCTTCCGGCATGATGGGCTGTGTCAGCGGGATCCCCGCAATGGCAAATGCCGTTGCAAAAGTAGGATGCGCATGCACTACGGATCCTACGTCCGGGCGCTTCTGATATACCCGCATATGCATCTTGATCTCGGAAGAAGGACGGAAGCCTTTATTCGCCTGCAGTACCTTTCCTTCTGCGTCTACCTTACAGATAAACTCCGGTGTCATGAATCCCTTGGACACGCCGGTAGGGGTGCAGAGGAACTCATTGTCGTTCAACTTAACGGAGATGTTTCCGTCGTTGGCCGCAACCATGTTACGGTCGTAGATCCGCTTTCCGATGTCACAGATCTGTTTTTTGATTTCGTACTCGTTCAATGCCATGTTTTTTCTCCTTCTTTATTATGATTGTTTTAAGAACCGTTTTTTATGTCCGAGTTACGGGCACGGTAGTGTAACCAAGCTTTTCCTCCACATAGGAAAGGATCGCATTTACGGAGGCTTCTACGGAAGAAACGGAGCCTGTGATAATCAAAGACCCGGACAGGCGATCCACAAATCCCAGCTCCACATCTGCTGCCTTTAAGGCGATATCCGCCATGATGATGGCTGTCTCCGCAGGGCTTACGGTCAGAACGCCGATGGCCGACCGCGTAAGCGATGTCTGGGGATCCAATCCCAGTTTCACATATAGAATCTCATCGGGACTGGCAATGATATGAGCCAGGGTAACCTGTTTACCGGGCACCAGTTCCTGAATGATCCTCTGTTTTGTTGCACTCATTTCGTTCATAAAACCACTCCTTTGGCGTTGATTATATAGCCATTTTTTTGGAATGTCAACATAATCCCACATAATTTATGTGGTTTTTGTTGTTTCTTTGTGGTTTTCTGTTGACATCTTATAAAAAGGTTTATAAAATAACACCATGAATACAAGTTCTTTGGAGTATACAACCGATCTGCATATCCACACCGTTGCCTCCGGTCACGGAACGACGGATCCCGCCACCGAGGTGATCCGGCAGGCAGCTGCACGGGGGATGACTGCCATCGGGATCACAGATCATGCACCCGCTTTTCCGGGTTCCTGCAAAGCGTCCTATTTTCGCAGCCTGTTTCTGGCTCCCAAAATACGCTACGGCCTTCGGGTATACTACGGTGCAGAACTGAATATCCTGGATGCAAAGGGAAAAGTGGATCTGCCGGAGGACATTTTAGAAAAGCTGGACTATTCCATCATCAGTCTTCATAATAAGGTGATCACCCCGGATCCCCACAGGGACTACACCGATGCCTATATCGGTGCGATGGATCATCCAAAGGTATTGATCCTGGGGCATCCGGATGATGGCACATTTCCGGCGGACTATGAAAGACTCCTTGCCGTCGCAAAGAAAAAAGCCGTTTTCCCGGAACTGAACAATGCTTCTTTGATGCCGGACGCTTACCGAAAGGACTGCGCAAAAAACGACCGGATCATTTTGGAGATCTGTCGCAGGATATCGCTGCCCATCTTTCTGTCCAGTGACAGCCACGGAGGAAAAGGGGTTGGTGACTTTGGCTATGGGTTATCTTTACTGCGAGAGACGAACTTTCCCAAAGAGCTGATCTTAAACGGATCGGATCTAAATCGGGTGCATCCCTTGGAACTGAAAAAGAAATATGCCTAAAAAAAATGAAAATATAAGATCCTGATCTTTGAACGGATCAAAAGATCAAATGAACGGAGGAAAAAAGAATGGCAGGAAAAAGTACTGCGGCAAAAACCGCAAAAAAGACCACCGGGGCGAAAAAGTCCACAGTTGAAAAGATCACGGCAGAAAAAAAGACCACTCCCGTAGCGGACACAGCCGTCATCACGGGTATGTCCGAGGAAGTGGTAAAGAAAGTCGTATATGAAGATATCTCCCAGGTCCTGACCCGGGACGCCGAGGCCGGCGAAGCCTTTGGCATCGGTGATGCCATGCCCATCTACTATCTGTAGTTCAAGACCCGGCAATACTACGAAAACGTTCATCCAAAGGATGTGTCAGCCTTCACTTCGGTTTCCGCTGAACACATCCTTTCCTTTACTGCCTGCGAAAAACTTATCCGTCAGTTTCTGCACCACGGCATTGTGCCGACGGATCACCACCTTTACGTCTTCCGGATACAATTCCAAGATCTTTTGTGCCGTATAGGCCATCATGAGCCCCAGGTTTCTCTGGTAATCTGCGCCAAAAGCGGTAAAGAGCATGGTATAAAGACTTCCGGAGGCGGATTTTTTGATCAAAAATACGCCGTTTACTTCATCATCCGTTATGACACAGGAGGAAACCTCTGTCTCATACCAGTTCTTCGGGATATAGGCCAGATCATCCATCAGCCCCTTATATCCTTTAAACAGGCATTCTTTTACGAACCTGCGGTATTGCAGCACCGAAGCTTCCGAAAGGCTCTCGATATAGGCGGGAGCTTTTTTCCCTTTTAAGAGCATGGCGATCTTTTTGATCTCCTCCACGGTGATCACGAGATCCTTCGATTCCGTCGTGCTTAAGGAAAATCCGTTGTTCTCCAAATACTGACACAGATCCTTGTCCGGAGATTCGTAGAAGCTTTCCATCACCTCTTCCTCCGAGACCACATTTGCGTACTCCGTAAAGATGGCATTTTTGGCATCTTCGTCCACGGCATTTAACATTCTGATCCGGCTTTTCGTATCTTCTTCGCTTTCCGAATCCTTCAGTTCAAAGACCATGGCGCCACAGGGTTCATCTTTGTCGTTTTTTGCACCGATACCCCTGTAAAACTCCCGATCCATCTGTTCCGCCATATCTTCGTCGATAAAATCGGAAAACTCTTCCACATTGTCGCTGTCAATTTCAATTACTTTATATTCCATCTATGCATTCTCCAAAAAACGATCTAAAAACTCTGTTTCGCTTTCCTTTTTCTTCTTCAGTGCATATGTAACGGAAACAGGAATCTTTGCTTCTTCAAAACCCATTTCCACATCCTCAGAAAGCATGTGGAGAGGTGCCTTCTCTTTTACGCTTGCCAGCGTCACCACCGTATCCCTACCGCACCGGATCGTGTCACAATCCTCCGGCAGCTGATCATCGATAAGCTTTGCCATCTGGCGTCGGTCTCCCTCCGGAAGCGTATACATAATGGCGCTGCTCAGTTCATAGTCACCTTTTTCGATCCGACGTCGCAGTTCCTGTAAATACAGGAGGTTATAAAACCCGGTCTCCGTATCCTGATAGCATAAGCTGTTGATATTCTGCACATAGATCAGGGCAAGACCGATGGATAATCCCAGGGGCGCCGTGGCATAGTTTGTAAAGTAGACCAACAGCACGTAGAACATCCAAGGTATAAAGAAAGACTTTACGGAGAAGAACCGCAGCCTCTTGTTCTTACGTTTTTCGATCTCCAGATAGACCAGGGAACCGATGAAATACAACAGACGCACCAGATCACAAATCACATAAAAATCCGTTACATGGGCCACGAGCGCATCATCAAACCAAAACAACCATCCCGTAAAAAAATTCACGGTGTTAAATACTACCACCAGGATCGCCGGAACGGTGAGGACCTTCATATTGCGCTTCAGATGATCCACACTGTGGAATATCCTATAATCCACATACACAAACCAGTCAAATGCAAAGAGGGTGATCAGCACTTCCAATACGGTATACAGGATGAGCGCTCCCGTTTTTCCAACGGGAAGGTCGCCGGTCAGTGCATACACACACAGGATATAGAATATGGACATACTGAATACCAAAAACAGCAACAGGAGGAAAAGTCTTTTTTCCATAGCGTCCTTTGTCTTAAGCTTCCGGACCAAAGCCATCAATCCCAGAGACAGCATGATAGAAACCAGGTTCGCATAGATCGTTGTATCTGCTCCGTTCATACTTTCTTCCCTCCTTCCGCGTCATAATTTACGATCTCGGCGGCGCTGCCAAGGTGCGTGAACACAACCGACATGGCGCAACCGATGGCCGCAAGAGATATCCCTCCGAAAACGAAAGGAACCACCATTCCGATGAGGATCGGAAGGAAATAGATCCATACAGGGATCAGTTTATCCTTTTCCACTCCCGCCCTGTATCTGACGATGGAGATCAGACTCAATGCTACAAAATATCCCATCACTATAAACAGCGGAACGAACAACACCCCATGATGATAGGTATTACTCTCATCCACAGAAAAGATCCATCCGGTAAAGAGATTGATCAAAAGCAGTACCTCCGTTATAATCCCCGGCAGGAAGAAGGCCCGGTGTCCTCTCACTTTAGAACTGTCATGCCCCCGGAACCGGACCAGGCAGTAGTGATACCACACCATGAACATCAAGACAAAGATCATGTAAAATAACGTGATCCCTCCCATGTTAAAGAATCTGGCCCCCACAAAATCCTTTCGGTCCGCCAGATAGGTGATGATGTCGGAGACTGCCAGCGCCATGTTTAAGACCACCAGCAAAAAAAACAGTTTGTCATCATCCTTCCCTCGTCGTCGCATGATCCCGGTCTCCATCAGTACTCCCGCCAAAAGCAAGAGCACGGAGCCGTCGATCAAAAGGGTGGATATATTTTCTTCAGTCAACGGTAAAAACATTTTCTTCTCCCTTCTTTTTTTATTCTAATCCTGCCAGATATCCCTCCGTGACACTGGCCCAGGAATAGGAACTCATATATTCTCCGCGAAAACTTTCCATAGCGGCTTTATCCTTATCCAAAAATCGGTAGAGGTCACAGTCCACCTTTTCCGGGACTACCCGCATCAGTCCTTTTTCCATTTCAAAAATATCCGCGATCCCGTACTCCTCTAAGGTATCCCGCAGGCTTCGGATGACCGTGTCGAAATACTTCTGTTTCGATCTGTCATAGTCGTCATCCTCCCACAGGATATAAAAGAGATCTTTTCTGGAAACAAACTGGCCATGACGATCCACCAGACAGGCGATGAGTTCCTTTGCCTTTGAACGCTTAAAGGAAACCGGCCTGCCGTCCACCAGGATATTGAAATAACCGAAGGTCTCAATGCAGACTTTTGGTCTGTCCGCTTTTTGTCCTTCTTCGGCCCCCGTCTCCTTCGTATCCAGGGCATATTCGATCTCTGCAAGGAGCCTGTCATAGCTTACGGGTTTCAACAGATATCCGGTGGCATGCATGGCATAGGCATCCACCGCATACTCGGAATAACCGGTCAAAAAGATCACCCGGATCCCCGGACATGCATCGATCATGGCATTAGCCAGATCCAGGCCTCCCATACCGGGCATATCGATATCCAAAAGGGCCAGATCCGCCTTGTTTTCTTCTACGTAGGATAAGGCCTCCCGTGTATCCGTAAAGGATACCACCGTATCAAACTTTTCCGTTTTTTTCACAAGAGAGACTGTCCTTTGCAGGATCAGTTCCTCATCATCCACACAGATCGCTGTCATAGCTCTTCCTTTATACAGGTATTCTCATTACCACCGAGGTGCCTTCGCCAACCACGCTTTCCACAAAGTAGGTGCCGCCTGTCATGTCGGTGATGCGATCCCGGACATTTTGCACGCCGATATGATCGCTGGCGCCTTCATAATCTTTCAGACTCTCCACATCAAAGCCGACACCGTTGTCTCTGATGCTGATCACATGCTCATCGCCGTCCCGATAGGTACTGACGGACACCCATCCGTGCTTTTTTCCCCTCACACCGTGGCGAATGGCGTTTTCCACCACCGGCTGGATCGTAAGCGCCGGAACGGAAAAATCCTCGTCCTGAATATCATATTCGATGCGGATGGAAGGAAAACGGACCTTTTCAATATCGGAATAGGTCCTTGTATGTTCCAGTTCCTGCCGGACAGGGATCAGGGATTCCCGACTTAAGGCATCGATATTCTGTCGCAGATACATGGCAAATTTTCCGATGATGTCCGACGCCCGCTCCGGGTCGATGTCGATGAGCGCCTGGATGGTTGACAAGGTGTTGAACAAAAAGTGGGGCTGGATCTGGGAGACCATGATCCGGATCCTCTGTTCCGCCCTTAGCGCCGCCTCGTGCTCCCTTACGAACTGCAGATGCAGCCAGATAAAAAAGAACACGCAGCTTTCAGACATAGCCACCGTCAAAAAGGAGACGGGGGGAGAAAAGCCAAGCTGCAGATCCATCCAGACAGACAGCAAGACCGCCAGGGAGATCACCGTAGGTACCACCCCTTCTCTCCTGCGCAATCCTTTATATGTTAATGCCGTTCCCACCAGAAGCCAGATCACCATGATGAGACTTACGATAAAAGGAACATATCCCAAAGGTCCTCTGTGGAAGTGGAGCAGTTCATCAAAGGTATACGCCCAAGGAACAAAGAATGCGGAAAAACTGACGAGGGCATTAAATGCCAAAAGTGCCCAAAGGATCTTTTTCCCCTTATCGTTATCCGTGATCCGTATGTACAGATAGATCACCACCGGTCGAAGGGTGTAGCCTACGGCCGACGACAGGATAGCCCAAAACACCGGATTGTTCCGGAACAGGATATTGCCAAACCCGGCTTCCATCTGGGGCTCGGCCAGCAGATATGCCACAATGAGCACCACGGAAAATATCAGAATGCGCTTTTCTTTTTTGATGTAAGGATCCACGGCGGCTACGATCAAAACACCGCCCAGTTGCAGGATCAGCGCCAGATTGAGCGCAGCTAAC
>JAEEGL015662605.1_pt1 | contig 20644 bp, 19 predicted proteins | sample 9134231 | NCBI WGS metagenome assembly JAEEGL01 (sample SAMN16246548, study PRJNA631951) | gut metagenome | biome: gut microbiome; feature: rumen; material: fiber-attached | host: Bos | place: Iran: Karaj | collected 2018-10
CCAGATATGTACTCTGCGGTAGCCGTAGGTAGATCTGCACGCCTCCTGGCACTCCCGGATCATCTCGGCCAGCTGCAGATCCTTTGCCGGCATCGCTATCCGTTTGATATATCCGTAGTAGCCGCTGCGGGACACGCCGAAGAACCGACACATTTCGCTGATGGTGTACTTCCCTCTGTGGCGGTAAATTACTCTATACTTGACTGTGGCCTTCACTCCTTTCCGGTGAGCAAGAGAAAATCCCGCAGCAACTCTACTTCCATCTTCAGCCGCTTGTTCTCGTACTTGTATTCCTGCAAGGTCTTGGCTGGCTTGCGGCCCCGCTGTTTTGGTATCCCTTGCAATTCTTTTCTTCGTTCTCGCTTCAATAACTCATGGATGGGCCGACAGCCGCTCAAGCCCAATTCGTCTTCTACCTCCTTTTGCGTCATCCCTGCCGCAAGCATCTCTTTAATCATTGGCAGCATTTCCATCGTATGCTGATACCTTCTTGCCATAACATTACCCCCTGATGTAGTACTTCCATTTTCCTACATCAGGGGGCTTTTGTCTATTGTCCGTTTTTACTGGTCCTGTGCATACAGCCGGGAGGGGTCTTCGCATGTTCAATTCAGGGTTCTGGCATAAAGGTCAAAGAGCTCATCGACGCGGATGCGGAGCTGACGGTGCTCCGGTGCTGAAAGATCCGGATCGGCGGCCATGAGATCCAGCGCGGCGGTCTGAGCCTCTTGCAGCAGCCGCATATCACAGTTGAGATCAGCGACTTTCAGGTTGGGCAGACCGTGCTGGCGCTGTCCGAAGAAATCGCCGGGACCACGGATGCGGAGATCTTCCTCAGAGATTTTGAAACCATCGTTGGTCTCTGTCATTACCTTCAGACGGCGGCGCGTTTCCTCGCTGTCGCTGTCGCTGAGGAGGATGCAGTAGGACTTTGCGCTGCCCCGGCCTACACGGCCGCGGAGCTGATGGAGCTGACTGAGACCGAACCGCTCGGCGTTCTCCACCACCATGGTGTTGGCGTTTGGGATATCCACTCCGACCTCCACGACTGTGGTGGACACCAGGATATCGCTCTCGCCGGCGGCAAACGCCGCCATGACGGAATCCTTCTCCGTGGACTTCATCTTTCCGTGGAGCACGGAGATGCGCAGATCGGGGAAAACATCCTGACGCAGTTTATCGGCAAAGGTGGTAACGGCTTTCCGCTCATCGGGGATGGTATCTGCGTCCCCCACCAGGGGGCAGACAATGAAGACCTGACGGCCTTCCGCCACCTGCTTGCGGATAAAGTCGTTGACACGCTCCCGGTATTTTTCCCCCACGGCATAAGTATCCACTTTCTTCCGGCCGGGGGGAAGCTCATCGATGACGGATACATCCAGGTCCCCGTAGATCACGAGCGCCAGGGTCCGGGGGATGGGGGTGGCGGATAGGACCAGCATGTGGGGGTTAAATGCTTTCTGACCCAAAGCGGAGCGCTGGTTGACGCCGAACCGGTGCTGCTCGTCGGTTACTACCAGACCAAGCCCGCAGTAGATGACGTCCTCCGACAGCAGAGCATGGGTCCCGATACAGGCGTCAAGCTCACCGGAAGCCAGTTTTGCCAGGATCTCCCTGCGCTCCTTCGTCTTGGTGGATCCTGTCAGGAGCGCACAGTCCACTCCCAGACGGGCAAACAGGGGGGACAGATTCTCATAGTGCTGGCGGGCCAGGATCTCCGTGGGGGCCATCATGGCGCATTGCCAGCCGTTTCGGGCGGCGAACCAGATGCACGCGGCGGCCACCATCGTCTTGCCGCTGCCTACGTCACCCTGGCAGAGCCGGTTCATCGCCCTGCCGCTGGTCATGTCACTGACGGCATCGTCTATGGCGCGTTTCTGGGCGTTTGTCAAGGTAAAGGGGAGTTTGTCGTAGAACATGGACATATCCAGAGCCTTACACTTGGGTCCAGGCTCATCATCCCGGCCATGACGCAGACGGGTCAGCCCGCAGCTGAGCAGAAACAGCTCTTCAAAGACCAGCCTCCGCCTGGCAACTTCCAGGGATTCGGGAGAATCGGGGAAGTGGATATTCTCATATGCATAGTTAACATAACACAAGTTGTGCTCCCGGCGGATGTGATCCGGAAGAACGTCCGGAAGGAGGTCCCGGCACGCGTCCAGTCCCTGCCTCACGAAGCTGGACAGGGCCAGCTGGCTGATACCGGCGGTAAGGGGATAGATGGGCATGATGCGCCCGGTGATCTGGTGCTGCCCCTCTTTCTCCAGAAGAGGATTCGTCATCTTCCGGTGGAGCAGATCGCCATCTACCTTTCCGTAGAAAATATACGTCTCGCCCCTGTGGAGCTGAGAACGCCGGTACTCCTGATTGAAGAAGGTGATCTCCATTTTGCCGCTGTCGTCCACGACCCGGACTTTAACGATTGTGCGTCCGCCGGGGATCCGGTGGGCAGTCGGCTCTGCGGCGACCATTGCCCGGACACAGGAGTATTCCCCAAGGACCAGATCCCGGATGGGGCGGGTGAGGGTCCGGTCCTCATATGCCCGGGGGAAATAGGAGATCAGGTCCCGCAGCGTGTTGATGCCCAGTTTCCCAAGCAGTTTGGCGCGTTTTTCTCCGATCCCGTTCACCACGTACCGGACATCCGTCTTCAGTTCTGCCATGGAATCCCTCCTCTCTGCCGGATGATTATAACACAAAAGGATCAGGATGAAAAGAAAAACAGCCGGTGACACAGGATCACCGGCTGAATAACACAATATAATGAAGAATAAAATCAACATAATGAGTCATGAGGAGATACCAAGGAGGCCGAGACCGTCATCCAGCGTAAGACGGACGGTATCGCACAGGAGCATCCGGGCGGGATCGGGCGGCGTACCGGTATCTTCCGGAAGGAGAGACCTGCGCATTGCCCAGAAGCGATCTGCCAGAGTCAGCAGGTATTCCGGGATCAGGCCCGGATCGGCTGTGCGGGCGGCCTGTGCCGTCAGCTCGTCCCAGCGGCACAGAACCTGGATGAGAGACCGGGCCTGCCCGTCCCAGGGAGCTGAAAGATCCGCTTCACACGGAGAAGGAACGGGATACCCGCTGTCAGAAAAACGGCACAGGACGCGCCGGATGCGGTCCCGGGCATACCGTACCCGGTAGTAGGGATTACTCCTGTCCTCTCTGGCAGCCGAATCCAGATCGATCGTAACAGGGCGGTCGAGGCGCACACAGAGAAGGAACCGCAGGGCATCCAGAGGGAGATCGGAAGGGGGGGTATCCCCGCTGAGCTCCCTCCCGTTCAGAAACAGCCTGACAGACGCGGAGGCAGGCGCAGAAGAGTTTACATAATGATCATCGTCGTCGATGCAGATGAAGCGCCTTCCCGCCCGGTCCAGCACGTTGTCAAGAGACTGGGCGACGATGCGCCGGCGGAGAGAAACCCTCCAGTTTTCACCAGGGCCGGGGACCGGGGACAGGCCCCATGATTCCGGACGCCTGCGGCGGAGGATTGCTTCCGCGGAGAAGCGAAGGGCGTCTTCATACCATCTGTCATGAAGGCGGAAGTTCAGGTAACCGGGTCCGGCAACTGTGACAGAAGACAGATAGTCCGGGGTTTCACCGGCGTGGCGAAGGAGTATCCCGGCGAGATCGCGGGCATCCATACCTGCCGCCCCGGCGGCGGGGAGGCAGAAAGCAGACATGAGATCTCCGTGGATCCCGTCAGGGGAAAAAGCGGCGGTTGGCATGACGGGGATCGCCTCCGTCAGGGAACCGTCTGCAACCGCCCCGCTCCAGGCGCGGAGAATCAGAAGTTCCGCCTGTTCCAGAGCAAGCCGTCCCATCCGATCCATCCCTTCCGTCGGCCGGATGGCGAGGGTGACCTGCATGTCCTGAAGGACCTGTCCCCAGATCGACAATGTGTAATGGAGCGCAATGATGCCCTCGCCCCGGGAAGACCCGTCATGGATGCTGTGTGTGGTGACAGTCACTCCTCCCTCGTCACCATCAAGGAGCCTTGAGACAGTAGGGCGGGCGGGATCCAGCAGCAGACGGTAGGAACCGTTGTCCAGCAGAGCCTTGCCGGCTCCGAGGTGAAGGATGGAGCAGACCTCGTGCCCTTCCCAGTCCCTGGCCGTGTAGTGCAGATGGACGCCGCGGCTGTCAAGCCGGTAAGTTCCGGTACCGGAAAAAGAGAGCACTCCGTCACTGCCTGCGGAGGTGATCATCACCGATACGGAGACGGGATCAGTAGAGCTCAATGTCGACCTCCTGAACAGATGTCATATTCTCCCGCAGAAAACGGCTGGCAAGGATTCCGAAATCGTCCGGGCGGTCACTGGCATAGTACCGGGCTTCACCCCGGCGGTCTTCAGCCAGCAGGTCCCGCGCCTTCAGGGCCCGTTTCAGTTCCCATGCCGCTTCGGCCCCGGTATCGATCAGTTCTACATCAGGCCCCATGATCTCCGCGATCACATCGGTCAGGAGGGGATAGTGAGTGCAGCCGAGAATCAGTACGTCGATGCCGGCATCCTTCAGGGAGGTCAGATACTCCCTGGCCACCGTTTCCACAACGATGTCACCCGGCTGATAGCGGCCGTTCTCCACCAGCGGAACAAACAGGGGACAGGCCTTGGAAATGACCTCCACATCTCCGTTCAGACGGCGGATCATTTCAGCGTAGGCTCCGGAGCGCACGGAGGCGGCGGTGGCGATCATGCCTACCCGACCGTTCTTCGTCATCTTTACCGCCCGGCGGCAGGCGGGTTCCACCACGCCCAGGATGGGCAGGTCGTTTTCCGCCTGGAGTTCCGTCAGCGCGTTTGTAGACACAGTGCCGCAGGCTATGACTACTGCCTTGATATCAAAAGACCGGAGGAAGTGGACATCCTGTCTGGCGTACTTCAGCAGGATTTCCCGGGAACGGCCGCCGTAGGGAACGCGGGACGTATCCCCAAAATATATGATGTTTTCAGAGGGGAGGATGGACCGGATCTGGCGCACGGCGGTCAGGCCGCCCAGACCGGAGTCGAATACCCCGATTGCTCTGTTGTCCATGGTTTTTCTCCTTCTCGGGTGATGGAAGCGTTAACTAAACAATTATACAATGCCGAAGGCTGCCGCACAAGCCATATTTGGTCGAATTGGAGCCTTTTTTTGGTGGAAATCGAAGGAGGCGTATGCTATAATATTCCAGACAGAAGACCCTGCGGGAGGTGGGAGAATGGAAATCAAAATGACGCAGAAGCAGTTTCGCCGGCTGCTGGATCTGGTCTATATCGGAAACTGGGTACTCAACTCTACCCGGGGCGACGACCGGATCCGGGAATATGACGAGGTCGAGAGCCTGATCTTCTCCCAGTGCCTGAAACGGGATATGGCTTCCCTGGTGGAGCTGTATGAAGGAGAGATCATCCCGTCCAAAGCCTTTGCGGAGGGCGGCATCCATGAAGCCATCATGGCCTACGAGGACACTACATTCTTTGAGATACTGGCGCAGGAACTGGCTCTCCGGGATATGAACGATCCGCCCGTCACCAAGGAGAACTACGATGAGATCGTAGAGCGGATGGACGCCTACCTGGGCGAATTTGAGCGTCACGGCACAGACAACATCTCCGTGGAGATCGAAGACTGACAGCTCTGACAAGGGAAAGAACAGGACCGCCGCGGCTTCAGCCGCGGCGGTCTTCTGGTTCAAAAAGAGCAATATATTATGTAAATCAATCAATATCCTGCGCCGGTATCTCTGCCTCACAGGTTCTGGGCCAGGAATCGCGCCACGTAAACTCCGCTGGCGCTGGCGTGGCTGAGAGAATGGGTGACGCCGGAACCGTCACCGATGACGAAGAGCCCTTCGTGGCAGGTCTGGAGATTCTGATCGAGTTCCACTTCCATATTGTAGAATTTCACCTCCACGCCGTAGAGGAGGGTGTCGTCATTGGCGGTGCCGGGGGCGATCTTATCCAGAGCGTAGATCATCTCGATGATGCCGTCCAGGATGCGCTTGGGCATTACGAGACTCAGGTCACCGGGCGTCGCTGCCAGCGTGGGGGTGACAAAACTCTCGCTGAGCCTCTTTGGGGTGGAACGCTGTCCCCGGATCAGATCGCCGAAACGCTGCACGATGACGCCGCCGCCCAGCATGTTGCTCAGGCGAGCGATGCTTTCACCGTAGCCGTTGGAGTCCTTGAAGGGCTCAGAGAAGTGCTTGGCAACCAGGAGGGCAAAGTTTGTGTTGGGAGTATGGAGTGCAGGATCCTCGTAACTGTGGCCGTTGACGGTGACGATACCATTGGTGTTCTCGTTGACGACCACTCCGTGAGGGTTCATGCAGAAAGTCCGGACCATATCCTGAAACTTTTCTGTCCGGTAGACGATCTTGCTCTCATACAGCTCATCGGTAAGATGGGCGAACACCTCATAGGGGAGTTCCACCCGGACGCCGATATCCACCCGGTTGGAGCGGGTGCCGATCTGCAGATCCCGGCAGACGCTCTCCATCCACTTGCTGCCGCTTCGCCCCACGGAAACGACGCAGTAGCGGCCGTCAAAGGTGCCGGTTTCGGTGGTGACCCGGTAGCCGGTTTCCGTTTTCTCCACGGTACGGACAGGTGTGTCGAAGAAAAAGTCCATCCTGTCCCGAAGATGCTCATACAGGTTTTCCAGCACGATGAAATTGATATCGGTCCCCAGATGGCGGACGCTGGCGTCCAGCAGATGCAGGTCGTTTTCCAGGCAGAGCTTTTTGATGGCGGTGCTGCCGGTGGAGTATAGTCTGGTGCCCGCGCCTCCGTAGGCCACGTTGATGGAATCGACGTACTCCATCAGTTCCAGAGCAGTCTTCTTTCCGATATACTCATGGAGAGTGCCGCCGAACTGGTTGGTGATGTTGTACTTTCCGTCGGAAAAAGCACCGGCGCCGCCGAAGCCCTTCATGATGGCGCAGGTCGGGCACCTGACGCAGGATTTGACTTTTTCCCCGTCGATGGGGCAGTGACGGCGGTGCAGATCATGGCCTGCTTCGAACAGAGCGATCCGCACGCCGGGCCGCTTTTCCAGCAGCTCATAGGCGGAGTAGATACCGCCCGGTCCGCCGCCGATGATAAGGACATCATATGTCATGGATTGACCTCCTTGCAGGAAACAGCTGAAACGCTGCATTTACATATATTTATTATATAGTAACCGAGGGATCAGAGCAATCTTTTTCTGCTTTTTTGTGGTATTTGGCCGCAAAGCATGGTACAATACAGAAAACGGATGAGGAGGACTTTTGGATGAGCCGTGCTGATGAAATCTTCCGGCAGAACTGCCGGGATATCCTGGACAATGGAGTCTGGGATACCGACCGGGAAGTCAGACCCCGCTGGGAGGACGGAACGCCTGCCCATACGGTAAAAAGGTTCGGTATCGTGAACCGATATGACCTGGCGGAGGAATTTCCCATCCTGACGCTGCGGCGTACCTACTGGAAAACATGTATCGATGAACTGCTGTGGATCTGGCAGATGAAGTCCAACAATATCCATGACCTCAGGGGCCATATCTGGGACAGCTGGGCGGATGAGACCGGGTCCATTGGAAAAGCCTACGGATACCAGCTGGGGATCAAGCACCAGTATCCCGAAGGAGAGATGGATCAGGTGGACCGGGTGCTCTATGATCTGAAGCATAACCCCGCCAGCCGAAGGATCCTCACCAATATCTATAACTTTCAGGACCTCCATGAGATGGCCCTGTATCCGTGCGCCTATTCCATGACGTTCAACGTCTCGGGCAATACCCTCAACGCCATCCTGAATCAGAGATCCCAGGACATGCTGGCTGCCAATAACTGGAACGTTGTGCAGTACAGCGTTCTGGTTCACATGATGGCCCAGGTAAGCGGGCTCCGGGCCGGCGAACTGGTCCACGTCATCGCGGACGCCCATATCTATGACCGCCACGTGCCCATTGTGGAACGGATGCTGGAACGGGAAGCCCGTCCGGCCCCGAAGTTTGCAATGGATCCATCCGTCACCGATTTCTACCAGTTTACCCGGGACAGTTTTACTTTGGAAGGCTATGATCCGCAGCCTTTTGAGGAAAAGATCCCGGTGGCTGTGTAAGGAGGCGTTCCATGCAGGCTATCGTGAATGTAACGGAAAACTGGGCCATCGGCCGGGATAACGGCCTGCTGTATCCGCTGCGGGCGGATCTGCGACGGTTCAGGGAACTGACCATGGGACACGCCGTGGTCATGGGCCGCAGGACGCTGGAGAGCCTGCCGGGCGGGAAAGGCCTGCCGGGCCGCCGCAATCTGGTTCTGACCGCAAACCCGCACTTTGAAGCATCGGGCGTGGAGGTGGTGCACACGCCCCTTCAGGCGGTTTTTGCCACAGGAGCGGAAGACTTCTGCATCGGAGGGGAGAGCGTCTACCGGGTTCTTCTGCCTGTCTGTGACCGGGTATTCGTGACCCGTGTCCTGGAGACGGCGGAGGACGCGGACGCCTTTTTCCCGAATCTGGATGAGGATCCGGAATGGAGAATCGTGTCTGAGAGCGGGATCATGGAAGAGAACGGGATCCGTTTTCAGTATGTGGATTATGTCCGGGTATCGGCAGAGAATTAAAAACAAAAACACTTGAAAAGTCATCCGCCGGCGTACGGAAGCGCACCGGCGGATGACTTTTTATCAGGGGAAAGAATCTCCCTTTAAATGGACCCAAATATAGTTGACAAATAGATAAAAATGCCATATATTATTGTGTAGGGAAAAACCGCGCCTGTTGAGGGAAAGAGGAGAATAGCTGTGAAATCGACTGGAATCGTAAGAAAAGTGGACGAACTGGGCCGCATCGTACTGCCCATCGAACTGCGCCGGACACTGGACATCGCGGAGAAGGATGCTTTGGAGATTTATGTGGAGGGAGCTTCCATCATCCTGAAAAAGTATCGCCCCAGCTGCATCTTCTGCGACAGCAGCAAGGATATTACCGTTTTCAAGGGCAAGAACATCTGCCCGAAATGCCTGAAAGAACTTCAGAACAAATAAGAACTCAGCATAAAGCAGGAGGAGCGTCCGCAGGGACGCTCCTCTTTTCTGTCCGGATTCGACGGCGAAATCGCTTCCTGAGCGTCAGGCCCGGAGAGCGGCGTCATACAGGTCGTTGCGGCTGAGCCCGGTGTCATCGGCCACACGGCGGACGGCATCCTTCAGACGCATCCCCTCATCCCTCAGTCGGAGGACCATGGACACGCCTTCGTCCAGTGTGACGGCGGGGCCGTCATGAGGCGCGGCGCCGCCGACCACAAGCACGTATTCGCCACGGGGCTCATTGGCCGCATAAAAGGAGACAGCCTCCCGCAGCGTGGTGCGGACGGTTTCCTCATGGAGTTTGGTCAGTTCCCGGCATACCGCAACAGGCCGGTCTCCGAGGATCTCCGCCATATCGTTCAGCGTTGCCCGCAGTTTATGGGGCGCTTCATGAAATACCATGGTCCGCTCCTCGCCCGACAGTTCCTGGAGGCGGGCCCGGCGTTCGGAGCGGCCGGCGCTGAGAAAGCCTTCGAACGTGAAGCGGGCGGTAGGCAGGCCGGATACCGCCAGAGCCGTGACGGCGGCGCAGCAGCCGGGGATGCTCTGCACGGTGATGCCGTTCTCTGCCGCCAGGCGGACCAGATCCTCGCCGGGATCGCTGATGGCCGGCGTACCGGCATCGGTGACCAGCGCACAGGTCTCGCCGTTCAGAATACGCCGCACGATGTCGGGACCGGCTGAGGCACGGTTGTGCTCATGGTAGCTGACGAGAGGCTTATGGATATCAAAATGATTCAGAAGCTTGACCGATACCCGGGTGTCCTCCGCGGCGATGAAATCCGCCAGCCGGAGAGTCTCCTCCGCCCGGGGAGAAAAGTCACCCAGGTTTCCGATGGGGGTCGCGACCAGATATAACATTCCTGCCATGGCATTGTACTCCTATCTGATCCGGAAATAGATCCGGTCATACTCTTCCGTGTCACGGCCGTCCGCGTCCTTCAGAAGAAGGGGAGGCTCAGCCGAGAGACCCGGCCTGCCGCCTTTCCGGCACTCCAGAAGAAGGAGGGAAGGGGCGGACGCGGCGGTGTGCTGGACAAACCGAAGCCGCTTGGGCTCCAGCCGGTGCCGCCGCAGGACTTCAAACAGTTCCGCCATCCGCTCCGGGCGGAAGACCAGCGAAAAGCGCCCGCCGAAGCGCAGCAGGCGCTCCGCGGCGGCGCAGACGTCCTCCAGGGTGCAGGAGGTCTCGCTTCGGGCGGAACCGCGGACGGGATCGGGGGAGACGGCGCCGCTTTCGGTGCTGAAGTACGGCGGATTCGCGACCACCAGATCAAAAGAGGCTCCGGGAAGTATTCCGGGCTGTCTCAGATCCGCGCACACCGGGAGCAGTCTGTTCTCCAGACCGTTGAATGCTGCGGTGCGGCGCGCCAGGTCGCAGGCGGCTTCCCGTATTTCGATACCGGTGACAGTGAGATCCTCCCGGCGGGCCAGCAGCAGCAGGCCGAGAAGCCCGGTGCCGGAGCCCAGATCACAGACACGATCACCCCGGCGGGTCCGGGTGAACCAGCCCAGAAGAAAGGTGTCGGTAGAAGGGGGGAAAAGCGCGTCATCGAACAGGAAGGCATAGCCGCCCGGCCACAGCCGGTCTGTCTTTTCCATTCACGGACCTCCTTTCGCTTCCCGGGTCCCGGTCAGATCAGGTCTTTCTTCCACCAGAGATTGCCGTCTTCCCGCAGGAAAGAAAAACCGCATCGCTTCAGCACGTTCTGCGATTTCACGTTGTCCGGCAATGTGTCGGCCAATACCGTACGGATGCCAAGCGCTTTTCCAAAGTCCAGAAAGGCGTTCAGAGCTTCGGTCATATAGCCGTGGCCGGTATAGGCCGGATTCATCCCGTAGCCGACTTCCGTCACTCCCTCGCGGGGAACGTATTTGTAGTCGATGGAACCGATGACGTGGCCGGTTTCCTTCAGTACGATCAGAAACTCGGTGAAGAAGAGGTAGTGTTCCGGATCCTCCGCGATCTCCGTCTCCAGTTTTCTGAGGAAACCGGTCAGGAGATAGTCCAGTTCCTCTCCCCGGTATACGACGCCGAAAGTTTCCTCAAAGGCGGCCAGATCCGTATTGAACAGGGAAAGGTTTTCTGCGGTATAGGGAAACAGTACGAGACGCCCGGTCTCGATGCAGCCGGTCATGATCTCTTTGTTCATTGCCGTCAACCCCAAAATCTGTTTTTCCGATTATAGCATGAAAGGCGGAAAAACACCAGCAAAAAAGCAGAGCGGCCATGGAAGGCCGCTCTGCGGAACGGAGGGTAGTTATAACTAACCGGCTGTCTGAAGAACACCGGATCCCCGGAGAGATCCGGTGCTCGTGCGCATGACGATTCTGTATCTGATTACTCAGCGGGGTTGATAGCACCGTTGGGGCAGGTATCCGCGCAGGAACCGCAGTCCAGGCAGGCACCGGCATCGATCACATACTGGGTATCGCCCTGGGAGATAGCACCCACGGGGCAAGCATCTGCGCAAGCGCCGCACATCACGCAAGCGGAACCGATCTGATAAGCCATGTTTAGCACCTCCGTTTTTGATTTGGCAAGGCTATTGTAACATGAAAATTGCAAAAAGCAATACCTAATTCCGTGAAATAATTGTGAACGGGGGGACCGCGTGCGCGGACCGGAGAGCCTGCTGCCTGTGAAATTGACACGCACGGAATCGTGTGGTACAATCGCCTGCGGAGTCGGGCGGACAGTCCCGGCCAGGCCAATAGTTGACAAGAATCAGGTAATTTGATATGGATCATCAGAACCCGAAGGTGAGCAATCCTCTGTGGACGAAGGATTTCACCATTATCACGGTGGGCAGTGTGATCTCCATGCTGGGCAATGTGCTTTCCGGCTTTGCCATGAGCCTGCTGGTGCTGGATTACACCAACTCCACCTTTCTTTTCGCCATATACAACGTGCTGTATTTTCTGCCGCACGCCGTCATGCCAGCACTCTGCGGACCGTTTCTGGACCGGTTTTCCCGGCGCAAGACGATCTACATCCTGGACTTCTTCACAGCGGGACTGTTCGCGGCCATGGCGGCGATCTTCTCCCGCGGTACCTTCAGCTTCCCGCTGCTGGCCGTTTTCTGCGTGATCATCGGCGTGATCGGCAGCGTATACCGGGTCGCCTATGACAGCTTTTATCCGCTGCTGATCACGGAGGGCAATTACTCCAAGGCCTATTCCGTTGCCAGCACCCTGGAAACGCTGACCATGGTCATGACGCCGGTGTCCGCATTTGTCTACAATAAAATGGGCATCGTTCCGGTCTTCCTGTTTGACGCCGTGACGTATCTGGCGGCAGCCGTTATGGAGACCCGGATCACCGCTGTGGAACACTATATCGAAAAACAGAAGCAGAACCGCACCGAAACCAGCATGACGCGCCAGATGGCGGCGGATTTCAAAGAGGGCATGCGGTACCTGTGGAGTGAAAAAGGGCTGCTGGCTGTAGCGGCATACTTCTGTTTCTCCGCCTTTGCCAGCGGCGCGACCCAGACGCTGGATCTGCCCTATTTCAAAGCCACCTTCCCAAACGGCGAATACATCTTTATGATCGTATGGGGCATGGCGTCCATCGGGCGGGCTATCGGAGGTGGTATCCATTACAAGGTGCGTTTTCCGAAGGGGCGCAAATATGCAATTGCCCTGACGGTGTATCTTGTGATTGATGTGCTGGAGGGCACCTACCTCTTTACACCTGTTCCGGCCATGATGGTTATGTGCTTCTTTACCGGTATCCTGGGTGTCACATCCTACAACATCCGGATCGCAGGCACACAGCGATACGTGCCGGACGAGAAAAAAGGGCGTTTCAACGGATCCTTCGGAACCATCGAGACCCTGGGCATGGTGGCAGGACAGCTGATCGCAGGGGCTCTGGCGGAATTTCTGCCGATCCGCGGCATCATCTGCGCTGTCATGGGCCTGACCATGGCGGCGGCGCTGGTGTTTATCGGCGGCAACAGGGAAGCGGTATCCCGAATCTACAACACAGAGGACTGATCGTCTGCAGGCAGGGCGCCCGGCGCGGATTCGCGCCGGGCGCCCTATCGTTCACAGATTGTTTTCAAAAAGGTCAAAGAAAGTCAAAATTCACCTGTTGACATTCGGGAAAGAGAGGTCTATGATATAGACAAAGATCAAAGATAGTCAAAGTCAGACGCGCGACTGACGAAGGGAGGAAGGCAGCATGGGTATTACCGATATCATCGCCGGATTCATCCAGTCGGAGCTGGAGGATCACGGCGGGGCGCTGGAACTGCAGCGCAGCGACCTGGCGCAGCGGTTCGGATGTGTCCCCAGCCAGATCAACTACGTGATGTCCACCCGGTTTTCGCCGGAGCGGGGCTATATCGTGGAGAGCAGGCGGGGCGGCAACGGCTATATCCGCATCACCCGGGTACAGGTAGACAGGGAAGCACTGTTGATGCACGTCATCAACTCCCTGGGCGACGAGCTGGATCTGAACAGCGCCAGGGCGATCATCACCAACCTGGTGGAATCGGAGGCGGTGGACGCCATGACCGGAAAGGCGCTTCTGAACGCGGTCGGCGACAAAGCGCTGCGCACCGTGCCGCAGCAGTACCGCGATGCCCTGCGGGCTGATATCACCAAGCAGGTATTGATCCATCTGGTCTGACTATGACAAAAGGAGGAGATCATCATGAAATGTCAGAACTGCGGAATGAATGACGCGACCATTTACTACAGAAGCAACGTCAACGGCCGGATCACGGAGCAGCATCTGTGCTCCGAGTGTGCCGGAAAACTGGGACTCCGGGAAAACCTGAGGCCTGCCGGACTGTTCGGCGGCGACTTCTTCAATAACGACGACTTCTTCACAAGACCCTTCCGGCTGCTGGAGCCCCTGTTCGGGGGAATGGGCGGCCGGCTGCTCACAGAATTCCCCGAGCCTGTGGATGTGAGAGAGGAAGCCCGTACGGCGGTCCAGCCGGAACGGCAAGCCCCCGGCCTGGTCGACGGGGCTGAGCAGGAGCGGCTGCGGAAGGAGCGGCAGCGCAACGCGCTGCAGGCTCAGATGAAAGCCGCTATTGAAACCGAAAATTTTGAGGAGGCAGCGCGTCTTCGGGATGAACTGAAGAAGCTTGCCTGAGGGAGGTAAGGATCATGAACGAGAACAAATTCACACCCCGCGCGGAGGAAGCGCTCCGTCTGGCACAGGAAGCGGCTCAGGAGATGGGGCAGGGCTATGTAGGCACGGAACATCTGCTGTTGGGACTGCTGCGCGAGAAGGAGGGCATGGCTTATCAGGTCCTCACCGAATACGGCATGACCGATGAGATGGTCTGTTCCGTCCTGCAGCGCAGCGTAGGCCGCGGCTACAGCGCTTCGGCAGCCAGCCAGGGTCTGACGCCCCGGGCGAAGGCGGCCATTGAACTGGCGGTCAGCGAAGCCATGCGCGGCGGAGCCGGGTATATCGGCACCGAGCATCTGCTGATGGGCATCCTGCGGGAAGGCAACAACATGGCGCTGCGGATTCTGAATACTGTCGGCGCCGATCCCCGGAACATGTATTCCGCCATTCAGAAAAAGATCGGCCAGACACCGCATACTGTCACCAGCGGGTCCGCCACCCCCAACAAGGAGGAAAAGGAAGGCAAGACTCTGGAGGAATACACCCGTGACCTGACCGAAGCGGCCAGAGACGGCAAACTGGATCCCGTGATCGGCCGTGAGGAGGAGATCCAGCGGGTGATCCAGATCCTGTCCCGCCGCACCAAGAACAACCCTGTGCTCATCGGCGAACCCGGCGTCGGCAAGACCGCCATCGCCGAGGGCCTTGCCCAGCGGATCGTCATGGCCGACGTGCCGGAGGAACTGCTGGACAAGCGGATCCTCTCTCTGGACCTGAGCGGCATGGTGGCCGGCACCAAGTACAGAGGCGAGTTCGAGGAACGGATCAAGAACACCCTCGATGAGGTGAAAAAAGCCGGCAACGTGATCCTCTTCATCGATGAACTGCACACCATCGTTGGCGCGGGGAGCGCCGAAGGAGCCGTAGACGCAGCCAACATCCTCAAGCCCGCCCTCAGCCGAGGGGAGATCCGGGTCATCGGTGCGACAACTCTGAACGAGTACCGAAAGTACGTGGAAAAGGACGCTGCCCTGGAGCGCCGGTTCCAGCCGGTGACGGTGGGCGAGCCCACCCCGGAGGCCAGCATCGAGATCCTGAAAGGCCTGCGGGACAAATATGAAGCGCATCACAAACTGACGATCACCGACGAGGCAATCGTGGAGGCAGTAATGCTTTCCCACCGGTACATCAACGACCGGTTCCTGCCTGACAAGGCCATCGACCTGATGGACGAAGCGGCCTCCAAGGTACGCATGGCGGCGGAGACCGCCTCTCCGGATCTGAAGTCTCTGGAGGAGAAGATCACCACCCTGCACCGGGAGAAGGCGGAAGCCATCGCTGCGCAGGACTTCGAAAAGGCTGCCCAGCTCCGTGATCTCGAGCAGGGCTACACCGAACAGGTGGAGATCGAACGGGAAAACTGGAGAAAGCACCGTTCCGAAAACAGAGGACAGGTCACCGGAGACGATATCGCCGCCGTGGTGTCCGGCTGGACCGGCATCCCGGTTACCCGTCTGACCGAGAGCGAGAGCCAGAGGCTTCTGAAACTGGAGGACACCCTCCACCAGCGCGTGGTGGGTCAGGACGAAGCCGTTACCGCAGTGGCGAAGGCTATCCGCCGCGGACGGGTCGGCCTGAAGGACCCCAAGCGTCCCATCGGAAGCTTCCTGTTCCTCGGGCCCACCGGCGTAGGCAAGACGGAGCTGTGTAAGACCCTGGCGGAGGCTATGTTCGGCGATGAGAACGCCATGGTCCGAATCGATATGTCCGAGTACATGGAGAAGCACACGGTTTCCCGGCTGGTTGGTTCGCCTCCGGGATACGTGGGACACGAAGAGGGCGGACAGCTTACCGAGAAGGTTCGCCGCAAGCCCTACAGCGTGGTCCTCTTCGACGAGATCGAAAAGGCCCATGAGGATGTGTGGAACATCCTGCTGCAGATCCTGGAGGACGGCATCGTCACCGACTCCCAGGGCCGGCGGGTGGACTTCAAGAACACCGTGATCGTCATGACCTCCAACGTCGGCGCCAAGAACATCACCGCGGCGGACAATGCCCGTCTGGGCTTTGACGCGGCGGAGAAGGATACGGACGAGGAAGCCCGGTTCCAGCGGATCAGGGAAGCTGTCATGGCGGAACTGAAGCGGACCTTCAAACCGGAGTTTCTGAACCGCATCGACGAGACCATCGTCTTCCGTCAGCTCACGAAAGAGGACATCGTGAAGATCGCCCGCCGCATGCTGGACAATACCGGTAGGCGCATGGCGGAAAAGGGCATTACCCTGGACGCCGAAGACGAAGCTGTGGAGGCCCTGGCCAAGGACGGATTCGACCCTCAGTACGGTGCCAGACCCCTGCGCCGGGCGATCCAGAGCGCCGTGGAAGACGCTGTGGCCGAACAGATGCTGGAAGGCGAACTGAAGGACGGCGACACCGCCCATGTGCGCCTGAAGGACGGCAAAGTGGTCATCGAGAAGTAAACAGGAGCAACAGAAAACGGGACGCGGCAGCGCGTCCCGTTTTTCCGGCAAAAGATGAAGCAGCTTTGTAATCGTTTTTGTAACTCTTTTTCTTTCCAATCCCTGTAAGCTGTGATATACTCACCATATCCAACCTCCCTGAGGAGAAAGGAGAACGCCTATGAAGTTCAACTGGAACAATGCGAATTTCGGGGACCTCTTCGGAAACGCGGCTGCCGGAGCCGCCGGTACGCCGAAGGCGGCGCCAAAAACACAGAAAGCCCGCAGGAGCGTCAAGTCGCCCGCCGCCCGCGTCCTCATCAATCTGCTGGTGACGCTGATATTCGGCGCGATCTACTTCTATGTGACGCTGCCGCCCATCAATCTGAAAGCCAGGGAGTTTTACGTTTTCGTGATCCTCCTGTGCGCCGTCTACGCCGGATGCGCCATTCTGACTTCCGGATTTCAGGGGGAAGGCGTCAAGGGCTATTTCAGATTTGTCAAGAAACAGTGCGCGATCCCTCTGCTTGTTACCGTCGCCCTGCTGCTGACAGCCATCGTTGGAAGCATCCTGGGCTGGCAGGTGTTCCGCGCCGGCGCATACCGGGATCTGCTGGATGTCAGCCCCGGTGATTTCGCGGCTGAGGTGGAGGAGATCTCCTTTGACCAGATCCCCATGCTGGATGCGGACAGCGCCAAGCGCCTCGGGAACCGGAAACTGGGCGAACTGGCGGATATGGTCTCCCAGTTCGAGGTGGCGGACGACTATACCCAGATCAACTACAAAGGACGCCCCGTCCGGGTGACGCCTTTGCGTTACGGAGATCTGATCAAATGGTTCAACAACCGGTCCAAAGGCCTGCCCGCCTACCTGGTCATCGACATGGTCAAGCAGAACGTGGAGGTGGTCCGGCTCCAGAACGGCATCCGCTATACCACGGCGGAGCACTTCAGCCGGAACCTGTACCGCTATCTCCGGTTCCACTATCCCATGTATATGTTTGACGAGCCGGCTTTTGAGATCGACGAGGAAGGCAACCCCTACTGGGTGTGTCCCCGGATCACCAAGACCATCGGCCTGTTCGGCGGCATGGATATCAACGGCGCCGTTCTGGTGAACGCCGTTACCGGCGAGAGCAATTACTACGCCGTGGAAGACGTGCCCGAGTGGGTGGACCACGTGTTCACCGCGTCTCTCATCATCCGCCAGTACGACTATCACGGCACATATGTGAACGGTTTCCTGAACTCCATCTTCGGACAGAGGGACGTGACCGTGACCACTGACGGCTATAACTACCTGGCAGCCGGGGACGATGTGTACATGTATACCGGTATCACCTCCGTGGTCAGCGACGAGTCCAACATCGGGTTCATCCTGTCCAACCAGCGCACCAAGGAGACCCGGTTCTACTCCTGCGCCGGCGCCGAAGAGTTCTCCGCCATGGCCAGCGCTGAAGGTCAGGTGCAGCAGATGCACTATGTGGCCACGTTCCCGCTGCTGCTGAACATCTCCGAGCAGCCCACCTATTTTATGGCGCTGAAGGACGCTGCCGGCCTGGTAAAGATGTACGCGATGGTGAACGTCAGCCAGTATCAGATCGTGGCGACCGGCGCCACCGTGGCAGAGTGCGAGAGCAACTACCGCCAGATGCTGTTCAACAACGGCATTATCGATAAGGAGGACACCGACGTGAAACCCGGCGATATGACTCTGACGGAGGTGACGGGAATCGTCACGGAGATCCGTTCCGCCGTCATGAACGGAAACACCTGCTATTACATCCGTCTGGACAGCGATGACTCCTGGTTCAGCGGCTCGGCCGCGGAAGTGCCTTCCCTGGTCCTGCTGAATGAGGGCGATCAGGTGAGGATCAACTACATCCCGTCTGCGGGCGGGATCTCCCAGCCGATCTACACACTGGAAATCGCGATCCCGGTCCCCAAGGATCCCACGGTCGTCGACAGATGACGCAAGAAAAAAACGAGGTGCGGCGCACCTCGTTTTTTTTCTTCAGACTACCTGGAAAAGAAAGAACTTCAGATAATTGGTCTCCTCCACGCCCCAGAGGATCGGGTGATCGGCACACTGCTGTCTGGCTTCTATCTGCCTGAGCTGGACACCGGCATCCCGGGCGGCGGAACGGAGCATTCTCACAAACAGGTCCTCCGTCGCAAAGTGGCTGCAGGAGCAGGTGGCCAGATAGCCGCCCCGGGGCAGCAGCTTCATGGCCCGGTAGTTGATCTCCTTATAGCCGCGCATGGCGTTTTCGGTGGCCTTGCGGCTCTTGGTAAACGCCGGGGGGTCCAGAATGACAAAGTCGTAAAGGGAGGGCTGGGCTGCCAGACGGGGAAGCAGGTCAAAAACGTCCGCGCAGAGGAAGTCCATCACACCGTCCAGCCCGTTCCTCCGGGCGTTCGCTTCGGCGCAGGAAACGGCATATTCGCTGACATCCACGGCGGTGACGTGGGCGGCTCCGCCTTTTGCGGCATTGAGGGCGAAGGAGCCGGTGTGGGTGAAACAATCCAGCACGGTCCTGCCTGCCGCCAGCTTTGCCACGGCCAGGCGGTTATATTTCTGATCCAGGAAGAAACCGGTCTTCTGGCCGTTCTCAAAGTCGACTGAGTAGACGATCCCGTTCTCCGTGATATCGACTGATGTGAAATCAGGAACCGGCTCACCGGGGAGGGGAAACCAGCCCTTTCCCTGCGCCATGCCCTCCAGACCACGAATGGCCACGTCGTTTCGCTCATACACGCCGGCGATCTCCTGACCGTCGGAACGGAGGACCTCGGCCAGAAGACGGAACAGCAGGGGCTTGATCTTTTCCATGCCCAGACTGAGGACCTGTGCCACCAGGACGTTTTCAAACCGGTCTACCGTCAGACCGGGGAACTGATCCGCCTCCCCGAAGATGATGCGGCAGCAGCGGATATCGGCAGGCCCCATAACAGCTTTTCGATAATCCCAGGCATACCGGATCCTCCGGCGCCAGAAATCCTCGTCAAACCTGTCGTTGGCGTTGCGGGACAGAAGCCGGACCCGGATCCGGGAGTGGGAGTTGTAGAATCCGGTGCCCAGATAAGCTCCTTTGGGCCCGATCACATCCACCAGACATCCGTCGGCAGCGCCGGATCCCGCTCCGGTGATCTCGCCGTCATAGACCCATGGATGACCGCCGGCAAGGGCGGCTTCCCCCTTTGGGGTAACGGTGATCTGCTCATATGGTCTCGGTGCTTTCATCGGATAAGTCCTCCCGTCCGGAAATCGTTTAATTATATTATTATATCACACCTGCCGGGAAAAGACCATACAGGACGGTGAAAAGGCCGCGGAATCCGGGCTCCGGCCCGCCGGGACCCGGGATCGGGCAAATCACCTTGGTTAAATCCACAATTTGCAAGGTTCCGGCTTGACAGTTTTATACAAAGCGGTTAAAATATTCAAGGATTATTATTGACTGATTGAGGCGGCGGCCCGCTGGTATGGGTTCAGCCTCAGGGGAATCATTCAATTATTATCTTCATGTGAACGGGAAACCGTAATGATACACCGAAATAAACTGTCAGGAGGTAACCAATGATCAAGCTTTGGATCGCCATTGTCGTGGCGGTCGCGGCGTTTGGTCTTGGCATCCTGGCTTGTATTCTGGCCTATCAGCAGAAGGCAAAGCGCGACGAGCGCAAGATCGCCGATGCGGAAGAGGAAGCGCTTCGTATCGTCAACGAAGCCATAAAGAATGCCGAGAGCAAAAAGCGGGAAGCCATGGTGGAAGCCAAGGAGGAGATCCTGCGCTCTCGTACTGAATACGAGAAGGAAGTCAAGGAGCGCCGCGCCGACCTGCAGAAGCAGGAGCGCAGACTGCAGCAGAAAGAAGAGAATATCGACCGCAAGACCGAGGCCATCGAACGAAAGGAAGAGGCCCTGGCCGCCAAGCATGCGGCTGCCGACAAGGCGCAGGAGGAGATCCGCCTCATCAAGCGCAGCCAGACCGAGATGCTGGAGCGCATCCCCGGCTTCCC
>JAEEGL011347860.1_pt1 | contig 20643 bp, 11 predicted proteins | sample 9134231 | NCBI WGS metagenome assembly JAEEGL01 (sample SAMN16246548, study PRJNA631951) | gut metagenome | biome: gut microbiome; feature: rumen; material: fiber-attached | host: Bos | place: Iran: Karaj | collected 2018-10
CACAAACACTCTGTTGGTTTGCGTTGGGGGCCCCGATGAAATTCTGGCCAAATTTCGGATTGCATCAGTCCTGAGGTAGTAGCGAGCCCGTAGCGAGGCCGTCTCATGGGAGTCGCAAGACTTTAAGAACGAAAAACTAACACTTTTATTAACCCGTGTCTTAGTCTTTGTCAAGCCTTTGACCTTTCTTTCCTGCGCTACGCTCCGGACGATCTGCTACGCCGTGGACTTTTCTTTCCTTCGGACGATCACTCCGTGTGGACCTTTGACAAAGTTAGATGTATGTGATTAGTCCAATCAGCAAGCTGAAAATGCACTTTTTCACGTTTTTTCTTGCATATTCCAAAAATTCTTTGTAACTTTGCAGCGGGAAAGTAAATAGTATAACATGAAACGGCAGATATTTTGTTTGTTGTTGGTTTGCATGTGGCTGTGTATCAACTACGTGCGGGCAGATAAGCCGGCGCTGAGGTATGTGGACGCACGCGAGTTCCGCATCATCAATCATGGTTGGCCGGACTCGGGAAATGTGCACACCCTATCCTCTTACACGAGGATACCGACCTACCTAAAGGACTCAATCCGGCAGGAGCTGTGGGACCGAGGTTTGAACAGCGCCGGCATAGGGATACGGTTTGCGACGAACTCGAAACGCATCGGCATTCGGTACAACCTGCACAGCAATTTCCATATGGCGCATATGGCGGACACGGGCATCAAAGGCACGGATTTGTACATATGGGTGGAGGAGGAAGGAAAAAAGAGTTCAAATGGGCATTGGGCGTACGTGAACACCAACAGGCCGTCGAAGGACTCGATACAGAGCAAAGTGTATGTAGAGAACATGGACGGGGAGATGCACGAATGTCTGATTTACTTGCCCCTGTACGACGGCGTGAACTGGATGGAGATAGGCGTGGACAGCGATGCGGTACTGACGCAGCCGATGCTGGACAACCCCAGACAAAAGATGCGCATCGTGAACTACGGAACGAGTATCATGCATGGCGGTTGCGCAAGCCGGACAGGTATGGCAGCAACGAACATCATGCAGCGCGAGTTGAACGTAGAGATGGTCAACCTGGGCGTGAGCGGTGAAGGAAAGTTGGTCTATCCGATGGCCCGCGCCATGGCGGAGATGGACGACGTGATAGCCTACATCATCGACCCTGTGCCCAACTGCACGCAGATGATGTGCGACACCTTGACGTACGATTTTATTAGAATAATAAGGAACGCGCGCCCGCGTGTACCCATCATCATGGTGGAAGGTCCGATGTACCCGTATGCCAAGTTTGACAGCTATTTCCGCGACTATCTGCCGGCCAAGAATGAGGCATTCAGGAAGAACTACGAGCGGCTGAAGGCAGAGGGGGATGAGAACCTGTACTACGTAACCTGCGAGGGGCTGACCGGTCCGGACGAGGAAGGTACAGTGGATGGAATACACCTGACAGACCTGGGCTTCAGGGCCTACGCAGACAAGCTGGAGCAGGTGATACGCGAAGTGGTGAAAGAAGTGAAATAACGGTAAATAAATAACACACACATGAAGAGAATTTTTACATCAGTGATGTTGTCGTTGCTGTGCATGGGGCTGATGGCCCAGGGGATAAACATCTCGGGCACAGTGGTTGACGCAGACAACGGTGAGCCGATTATCGGTGCGAGCGTGTTGGAGGTTGGAACTTCGCGCGGCGTAGTAACCGACCTGGACGGCAACTTCAGCCTGAACGTGTCAGGCCGAGTGAAAATCAGACTGAGTTACGTAGGCTACGAAACGCTGGAACTGACAGCAGAGCCCAACATGGGTTCTATCCGCATGAAAGCCGTGGCACAGGTGCTGGAAGACGTGACCATCATGGGCCAGATGGCCAAGATGAGCAAGACGCCGGTGGCAGTCAGCCAGGTTAACGCCTTGGAGATAGAAGAACGTCTGGGCGGCGGTGAGTTCCCGGAGGTGCTGAAGAACACGCCGGGCGTGCATGCCAACGGCCAAGGCGGCGGTTGGGGCGACTCGGAGATCTGGATGCGCGGTTTCGACAACACCAACGTAGCCACAATGATTAACGGTGTGCCGATGAACGACATGGAAGGCGGTACTATTTATTGGGCCAACTGGCAAGGTCTGAGCGATGTGACCTCGGTGATGCAGACCCAGCGCGGTATGGGTGCCAGCAAGGTAAGTGCGCCTTCGGTGGGCGGTACCATCAACATCATCACGAAAGGTATCGATGCCAAGAAAGGCGGCGTAGTATCCTACTCCATCGGCAACGACGGCGCGAACAAGCTGCTTTTCTCGGTAAGCACAGGTCTTCGCGCAAGCGGCTGGGCCATCACGGTACTCGGTTCGCGCAGCTGGGGTAACGGTTATATCCAGGGCACGGGCTACACCGGATACAGTTATTTCGTAAACATCTCGAAGCGTATTAACGACCGCCATCAGTTGTCATTGACGGGATTTGGTGCACCTCAGAGCCACTGGCAGCGTCCGAGCGGCAACAGCGGTGCCTTGACGCTAGCCGAGTGGAACAACGTAAAGAAATACATGACAGACGGTATGGACTACCGCCGCTATAACCCTGCATACGGCTACGCCAACAACGGCAAGCAGAAAGGTGCCAACTACAATCAGTATCACAAGCCGCAAATCAGTTTGAACCACGTTTGGCAGATTGACTATAAGTCATCGCTTTCGACTTCGCTTTACACGTCGATAGGCCGCGGTTTCGGCTATACGGCTGAGGCAAGTCCCTACAGCCAATACGCCTATAGCGACCTGACCCGCGGAGCCTATAACGGTGTGCTGACGACGGTGTTCCGCCGCGAGGACGGCTCGTTTGACTACGGCGCTGTGGAGGACCTGAATGCCGCATCCGAAAACGGTTCGCAGCTTATCTTTGCTGAGAACCGCAACTACCATAACTGGTACGGTTTGGTCAGCACCTACCAGAACCGCTTCTTCGAAGTGTTGGACATGACTGCAGGTTTGGACCTGCGTTACTATCAGGGCATCCACCAGGCCGTCATCAGCGACCTGATGAGCGGAGATTATTTCATCGATGCGACACGCGTGAACAGTGTGAATGTGAACAACAATTATCACGCTGCTGACGACAAATGGAAGTACGAGAAACTGAATGTGGGCGACGTGGTGTACCGCGATTATACGGGCCATGTGATGCAAGAAGGCGCATTTGCGACGCTGGAGTACTCGGTAGAGAAACTGTCAGCGTTTGTCAACGGTTCGATGGCATACACCAACTACTGGCGTGAGGATCGGTTCTACTACGACGAAAATCATCGAAACAGTGACCTTGTGGGCTTCTTCGGCGGTACAATCAAAGGCGGTGTGAACTACAACTTCAACAAACGGAACAACGTGTTTTTGAATGCCGGTTTCATCAGCCGTGCGCCCAAGTTTAACGGAGCGTTCATGTCGTCAAACGTGAGCCATGCGGTGAACAAAAAAGCAGCCAACGAGAAGATTGCGTCTGTCGAAGTGGGCTACGGTTTCCACAATCAGTATGTGAACATCATGGCGAATGCTTACTACACACGCTGGATTGACAAGACTATGTCTCGCAGCACGACGCTGGCAGACCAATCAAGCGGTTACGTGAACATGACAGGTGTGAATGCACAACACATGGGCTTGGAGTTTGAGTTGAAATCGCGTCCCACCAAATGGATGGAAATCAATGCGATGCTGTCATTAGGCGACTGGCGCTGGAAAGGCAAGGAAGTGACAGGTTACCTGTACAACGAACACGGAGATGCCGTGACTGCGGACGGAAAAGTCACTACCGTAGGTGCAGAAGACCACGCCTGGGCGAAGATCAACCTGGAGAATATCCGAGTGGGTGGTCAGGCGCAAACCACAGCCAACCTGGGCGTGACGTTCATTCCTTTCAAGGGCTTCCGTCTGGGGGCGGAATATACGGTATATGACCGCAACTACAGCTACTATTCGTTCTCGGGTTCCAACCTGACAATTGGCAAGACAGTGAACGTGGTTGAGCCGTATCGTTGCCCGGTTGGCGGTGTGATGGACGTGCGCGCAAGCTACAGTTTCGATATCGGTCCGTTCCGCGCAACTGTTGCGGGTAACGTAAGCAACGTGCTGGACCAGCATTACATCGAGAAAGCGTGGAGCGCAAGCACCGTTACGCAGACTATTGCCGAGAACACGAAGGACAACATCTATTTCTTCTACAACAAAGGTCGCCAGTGGAACATCCGCTTCAAATTGGCGTTCTGATAAGGGTTAAAGGTTAATGGCTAAAGATTAATGATTATGAAAAAGTATATATTTCTCGGATTGATAGGTGCGATGGGACTGGCCGGCTGCCAGAACTATTTCGACGAAAAGCAGTTGGACAATGGCGATTACCATGTGACCGACGTGCGCACCTCGATGACCTACACGCTGACAGAAGAAGATGTGGCGCTGATTGGCAAGCCGTGCTCGTACAAAGGCAACGACACCGTACCGTCAGTGTACGAGCAGAAAGCCCTGTCACTCTGCACGGAAGAGGACTCGATGGCATACTACGAGTGGCGCAGAATCTCGGTGCTCAAAGCATTTACCGAGGACGCCAGTGCCGACCTATACGTGCCAATGTTTATGGCGTTCAAGTTCCCTTACCTCGACGCAGGCACCATCTGCAACGTGACGTATCCGCTATATGAGGGCAAGAGTTCGCGGGTGCAGGAGTTCAAGAGCGCCGGCGCTTACACGCTGACGGAGGACGATTACCGCAGTATCTGGGGCGGTCGTGGTGCGGATTACCTCAATAGCGAGTCGGAGAAAGATATCCCGGCTTTTCTCGCCACGAAGTTCCCGCTGTCCGAAGAGGGAAAGATTATGGTGCTGGACTACAAGTTCTTGCAAATAGAGCCGGATACTATCTATCCGCCGCTTCCGTATGTGTGCTCCATTGCTGAATTCCTAGCAGCTCAGGAGAAAGAGGAACACCAACTGACGGGTGTCGTAGGAACTGTCAAGTCCGAGCGAAACGGCCGTTTCTATCTTGTGGACGGAAGTGACTCTATTTATGTTTACGGGTTGGTGGACGAAACTGGCGCAAAAGCATTCAAAGAGAAGAGTATTAAGAGCGGTGACCAATTGACACTGAAGGGCGTTTACTCCGTATCGGTGGATGAGCCGATTATCAACAACGCCATCTACGTGTCGCACACGCCTTCAAATGCGCCGGCTCGATTCAAAGTAATGACCACGCTACCGCTGGATACATTGGTTAAGTCGGTTATCTACCAACTGACCAATGGTACGTGGCAAGTATATGAAAACGAGCAACTGACCGTAGCAGAGGCACTCCCCAATAGCGTGTATGCGAGTCTGGATGTTTATACAATCGAAAACCCCGCGGAGGTGCTGCACACCTACTTGCAGGACAAGTATCGCTACCCGAAGGAGAAACAAATCTATCTTATTGCCTACAACGGCACCTCGGGCGTGACGGCAGACGAGTTCACCTATGACGGTACAGATTTCATCATGAACACAGGCTACGTAGATGACGTGATGTCTTTTGTTTACACAAACACCTGGGTGGCCAACATCTCAACCTACTACACTACCCCATTCGTGGGCGATGGTCCCGCAGACTTCACGATTCAGCACGTCAACCTGGATGGTTTGAACTACGTATGGCGTTATCAGGCTGCGTACGGTATGACCGCATCGGCTTACGTGAGCGGTTCCAACCACCCCGTTGAGGACTGGCTCATCTCGCCGAAGATTCGTCTGAAAAAGAGCGAGAGGCCCTATCTGACCTTCATGCACGCCGTTCGCTACGGCAACGAGCAGTACAACAAAGAGTGGCTCAAGGTGATGGTAACCAACAACTTCACCGGCGATGTGACGACCACGGAATGGGAGCATCTGGAGTTCCCGGATTCTATCCCTGACGGATCCAATTGGACGTTCCTGAGCACCGGCAAGTTCGACCTCTCCAAGTACAACAACGAGTCGATTGTGATTGCCTTCCAATACAATACCACTACCGGCGAGTTGACCTCCGCTCCGACATGGGAAATCCAGCAACTGCTCGTAGCCGAAGAGGAAGACGAGAAAGAAACCGAAGAATAATTAACAAAATATAAAACATTTATCATTATGAAAAAAATTCTCACATTGTGCGCAGTTGTAATTGCTGCGATGAGCTTGAATGCTCAGACTGTCATGACATGTGACGCCGCTTACGATGCCGCTAAAGCATTGAACGCAGGTGACACTTTAACTGTTGATCAAGTGGTTGTAACCGTAGAAGTAACGGCCTATGTAGCCAACGAAAACGGAGCCACTATCACGGATGGTTGTCAGACTTTCTACATCGGAAAGTCGGCCACCGAAACCGCAAAAACCATCCAAGTATACAAGGGTGTAATGCCGCAAGGTGCTACTGCCCTTCACAATGGCGACCAAGTGAAAGTAACCGGCAAACTGATGCACTACGTCAACAGATCCGGCACGGTCAATGTTGCCGAATTGGTAAACAGTACGGTCGATATTCTGCAACAAAGAGTTGTTACGGCTGACACCGTTAGCGACGCTACGGTTTGCGAGATTATCTCCGAAGGTGAATCTCTGACCGCCGGCTCGTACTCTGCCGAAGTGTACGAGATTGAAGCTGTCATTGACTCGCTCTCTTACACCAACGCCTCCAAGATGCAGCAGACCTTCTTCTTGAAGTGTGCTGACAACGGCAAAATGGTGCAGATTTACAACGGCGTTATTGACGTACTGGCTGACAATGGCGACACCGTTTTCGTATCCGGCAAGATCATGCACTACGTTGATGCCAACCGCAATATCGTCGAGTTCAACGGACCGAACGTGAAACTCGTTGGCAAAGCCACCGTTCCTCCTGCAGTTCGCGTTACCGTTGCTCAGGCCGTAACTATCGGCGACAGCCTCGCTCGCGGTTCGATGACCAAGGAAGACTACATGGTAGTTGGTTATGTGGACAGCATCGTAACGGCTTATGACTCCAAGTATGGCAACATCTCGTTCTACATGTGTGACAACATGCAGAACCCGACCTACAACTTCGAGGTTTACCGTGGTGCCTACACCGCCGACATCCCTGTTGGTACGCTCGTTTATTGCACCGGTAAGATTCATCATTACTACAAAGCAGCTGAAGGACAAGACCCCGAAGTAGAGCTCATAGAGTTATCCAATGCCAAAGTTTCCTTATCTGAAACGGCACTCCCCAACGTGGCTGCTGAGCAGAAGGGAATGAAGGTGCTTGAGAACGGTCAACTCTACATCATCAAGGACAATGTGAAGTACTCTGTTCTCGGTGTAGAAGTTAAGTAATATTTAGCATAGAACGCCCCGCGAAGAGTGTTTTGCGGGGCGTTTTCTGCTTATTCGTCAGTTTTTACACAAAATTCGTCAATTCTTCCGCCTTTGTTTGAATAAAAAGCAGTAATTTTGCAGCGTGAAATTAAATAGCCTTTTGGCACAACTAATAAACAATGAAAACATTTCGATTTTTAACACTCTGCTTGGGCTTGCTGATTGCAGGTAATGCCCTTTGTCAAACAACGGAAGGAAAGGATTTCTGGGTCACTTTCCTTCAGGCGGATCAAGACGACAACAACTCATTGACCCTGTCATTGTCCGTTTCGTCACGCAACGATTGCGTGGTAACTATCTCAAACCCGTTTACCGGCTACTCTGAGAATGTAAACGTTACTGCCAACGAAATGAAATTGGTGGAACTTTACAAAGACGGTAGCGTACTTCGTGACCCGGCTCGTAACGCCATGCAGGCAACCGGCAAAGTTTGCTATGCTGTTCGTTCGGAAGTAGTGGACACTTGCGCTTTGCATGTGACCTCGACGGAAGACATCGCCCTCTTTGCTACCAACTACAAAAAAGCCACGTTCGATGCCACCAACGTCATTCCGACAACCTCGTTGCTGGACAAGTACATGATTCAAACCTACACCCCGTCCGACCATGATGGCGCGTCGGATACGCAAGGCTCGCATTTCGCCATCATCGCATCCGAAGACAACACCGTGGTTGACTACTACCCCACCGTGGCAACCAAAGCTGTGAATGACGCTATTTACGCAGAAGCACACGGCTATATCCTTTCGCATGAAGACTCATTGCTGCTCAACTTCAAACCGGGCGACAAAATGACTACTCCGGCGCTGAAAAAAGGCGAAGTGTTCTATGTGTGGACCGGCATGAAAGACGCTGCTGCCGGTGATTTGAGCGGTACACGTGTGGAAGCACGTAATGGCAAACATATTGCCGTTTTCCAGGGCTGCCCGCACACCAATATCCCTTATCAGAAAAAACAGCGCGACCATATCTTCTCACAAGCTATGCCGACCCAGTATTGGGGCAACACCTTTGCTATCACCGCTTCGAAAAACCGCAAGCGCGATATCATTCGTGTAATGGCAATCAACGACAGCACCGAGGTTCGCATCAACGGCAACCTTGTTCATACTTTTAATTTCGCTACAGAAACCAAGCAATACTGGGAGTTTGAGATTGGCGAAGCCTACGGTGAACTGCCTGCACCGACCGTCAACGGCTCGAGCTGCATGCTCACCACTTCTTGCCCTTGTGCCGTGCACCTCTTCATCGTGTCGCAGCAGTATGACGGAGACAAGAACAACAACGGCGACCCCGCTATGCTTTGGATTAACCCTATCGAGCAGCAGATCGACCAAGTCACTTTTGCTACATACGATAGTAGCAATGGTACCACTTATCACTATACTAACATTGTAACTAATGACCCCACATCCATGACATTGGACGGCGCGAATATCTCTGCCGATTTTACCCTTGTTGATGGCTCTACCTCTTATTATTTTGCACAAAAGAGCCTTGGCACAGACGCCGGCTCACATACCCTCAGGAGCACAGCCGGTAACTTTATCGCTCACGTCTATGGATTCACCTCAAACGAGAGCTACGGCTACTCGGCAGGCGGTGCTACCGTCCCGCTGGAGCAATATATCATGATTAACGGTGAGCGCTTCTCGCCAAGCAGTCAGAACGTGTTGTGCGGCAAAGACACTATCCATTTCAAGTGCGACGCCAACTACGACCTCACATCCGTAACCTGGATCTTCGGAGACGGACAAACCGCAGTGGGCGACAGTGTTGACCACTATTACGCCAACACGGCCGTTTATCAGGCATATGCCATCATTGAACGCGAGTCGAGCAACCTCTGCTACGGACAAACGGCTATTGACACTATTCCTATTACCGTGAATATCGGCAAACTGGAGCTGACTATTCTGGATACGATTGACGACATTTGTGTCAATCGCCAGTTGACCCTTCATTACAACAATACCGGTACAGCTATCACTAAGAACAACTGCACCTACTCTTTCAACGAGAAAGCCAAGAAGAATGGCTTCACAAACAACAATCTGTCCTTTGCAACCAATGCCTTTGTGCTGACCGTCCCTGAAGGAGCGGAAGAAGGCGATGACTATTCTTTCACCATCGAAATCAACACCGGTTGCGGCGACACGACCATGGTCATCGGATTCTCGGTGCCCTTCGACCCGAACAAGTTGCTCGCACGCCGTTGGGACGATGTGCTGGCTGTGTACAATTCCGAACGAACCGGATACAACTTCGTCAGCTACCAGTGGTATAAGAACGGCGAGCCGATGGAAGGTGAGACCGGACCAACCCTCAGCCTCGACAAGATAGATTTCGCCAACGAATACTACGTCTGCATGATGACGGAGAACAATACGCAAGTTTGCACCTGCCCGACCAAATACTACCACTTGGACAACGTAGGAGATGAGTTGGAATGGCGCAACAATATCACCGTCAGCGCACTGTCCGTGGCTACAGGTGGATGGATTTACGTCAACGCCGAAGAGGACGGAACAGCCGTTACTTATGACGTTCGCGGCAACAAAGTGGACGAAAAATCGTTCACCAAAGCAGACGGAGGCGTGCAGATTTACTTCCACGAAAGCGGATTGTACATCGTGGATGTCCGCGCCGGAAAGATGAAACAGAACTTCAAAATATTCGTTTACTAAACTGCAAGAATAACCGGGAAACGAGATACAATATGAGACGCGTCTCTATTCTTTTGAGTTTGGTTGCCATGGGCTTCACCGCCTTGGCACAAGAGGCAGGAACGCATCACTATATCAACCTGTACGGCAAGGCAGGATGGGCTGCTATGGTGGATGGAATCGGCGCGTACGGCAAGACCGTCGATGCCGCATCGCTCGGTACATACGACATGTCGAACAAGAGTTTGTTCGGCGGACCGGGAGCCGGTCTGGGCCTCGGATACGAACTGCAGGCAGGACATTTCCTGTTTAACGTAGGCGTCGAGGCAGAGTGGCTTAACTCTACATCCAAATATGCGTTCGGTGTTTCCCGAGACATGATTGACCCATATAACCTCACTTACATCTACAGGTTTTACGACTGGCGTGAGACGCGCAACACCGTTTACGCTTCAGTTCCTGTTATGCTGGGTGCTCAGTTCGGCAATTTCTATTTCCTTGCCGGCGCCAAAGTGGGATACGGCATCATGGGATTCTACAAGAACTACGGCGATTACGATGTGGTGGCTTATGACCCCGCGCTCGCAGGCGAAATCGGAGGCAACACCCATGGGCTCGGTCTCCATCATGTAGAAAAAGGCACACCCGGATACAACGGCAAACTTTCCCTCAAACAGCCCGATGTACGCGGTATGCTGGAAATCGGTTTGGACCTCGACCAATGGCTGCAAGCACCTGCCGACCGTCGTCGCAACAACCGTGGCGGCCAGCGCGGAAGACGCCCCAAATATGAGCCGTTTGGCCGTCACGACGTACACTATCGCGTCGCACTCTTTGCCGAGTACGGATTCATGAACACCAATGCCGGTGCGGCTTCACAACCCCTGGCATATGCTGACTCAAAGAGCGTAGAACCTTCCGGTAGCAACAGTGTTCTCAGCGACAACAAGATGAACAACCTCTTTGCGGGCATCAAGTTCACGGTGCAGTTCGAGGTGGGTAAGAAGATCAACTACCCCGCCCCTGCACAACCTTCCTATTTCATCCTGAATATCGTGGACGAGAACGGCGAACCCACCAATGCCAAAGTGCAGGTCTTCAACGAGAGCAAACAACGCGCTACTATTCAAGGACGTGAGATCAAAAAAGGCCGCATGGCTAAGAGTTACCCGAAGGGCTCCTACATCATGCGCATCCAGAAAGGCGATTATTACGCCGACTCTGTCAGCTTCGTAATTGCCGAAGCCGGTACTATCGATAGCGCAACGGTTCAACTCCGCCCGCTGCCCAAGATTGAAGAGGTTATCGAAGAGCCTGCTGTCATCGTAGGACAAACGTTTATCCTGCACAACATGAACTTTGCAACCAACCAGACTACTATTCTGTCAAGTTCGGAAAGTGCACTCAAGACGTTGTATGATTTCCTGATCACGAACCCCAATAGCCGCATCAAGATTATTGGCCACACTGACTCCGTTGGCAAGGACGATTTCAACCAGCGCCTCTCCGAAGGACGTGCAAACGCCATCCGCAACGAACTCATTAAACGCGGCATTGCCGAGGATCGTATTGAGGCTGAGGGTCGCGGCGAGAGCGAACCGATGGCCGACAACGACACCGAAGAAGGTCGCGCACAGAACCGTCGGGTGGAGATTGAGATTCTGAAATTGTAAGGGTGAAAAACGAGGGTAATAGCATTGTAATACCCGGAGCGTCCTCCCGGTGAAGCGGGAGGAGCGGCCTCCGCCTAGAAGGGCAAACAAGGGTAATACCATTGTAATACCATTCTCGGACATCCTTCGAATAATAACGATTTGAAAATCAAACGATAAAACAACCAACATACAATCATGAAAAAACTGTTTGTTTTGGTCCTGACATTTTTGGTGACGCTGGGCTCTTTCGCCCAGTCGTCAACCGAAGGAAAAGAGTTCTGGGTGGCACTAACGCTTTGTGCTGCACCTAAAAACGGTCTGCCAGAACCTTTTATTGCGGTTTCCACCAAGAGAAGGACCACCATTACCATCACCAACCCCAACGACCCAACATGGGCCGGTGTGACAAGGCAGGTGCAGGGTAATGCGTGGATTACCTTTACCACGCAGGACATTCCGTTGACTCAATGGTATCCGACGGCTGCCAACAACATCGCCAATGCTAAAGCACAAGCCGGACATACTAACAACTACGGATTGAAAGTGACAACGGATGAAGACGTCTCGGTCTTTGCAGCATTGCGTATGGCCAACTCGTTTGACGCAGCCAACATCCTGCCAAAAACAGTTCTTCAGTCAGAGTATTACACTCAGGATTACCCGCCATACATCAAACCGGATGATGGAGAGTCACTGTCGATGTTCACCATCCTGGCTGTCGAGAATGGAACAAACGTTACCATCACGCCAAAAACCCCTACTGCAGATGGAAACGCAGCAGGCGTACCTTATACTATTACGCTCAACGCAGGACAGACTTATTACGTCATCTCGCAAACACTGCAGTCGCTTTCCGGGTCGCACGTACTGGCCGCCAACGGCAAGAAAATTGCCGTTTTCCAGGGTGACGTGTTCACGCAGATCCCGGGTGGCAAAGCTGCGCGTGATTGTACCTTCGAGCAGGCTATGCCTATCGACTACTGGGGAACGCATTTCGTAGTAACACGTTCCTTGGAGAAAGATGCCAACCGCATCCGCGTGACTGCGATGGAGAACCAAACAGACATTGCTATCAACGGCATTCAAAAAGCCACTATCGATGCGGGCGACACCTATGAATTTGAGTTGAAAAACAGCACGTTGTCTCTGCCAAGCGAGCATACTCCGTCTGTCAGCTATGACGAGAATGCAGTCGTGCTGGAGACCTCCTGCCCTGTGGCTGTTTATTCGTACGACGTCAGCAATGGTTACAAGGCCTCAACCACGGAAATGGTTAACGACTACGGTGACCCTTCCATGGTATGGATTTCGCCATTGGAGCAGAAAATCAACGACATCACTTTTGGTGTATGTCCTACTGACAAAACGAAGCGACATTTCATTGATATCGTTTGTTTAACGACTGATGCTCCTTTGACGCAATTGTCTTCCAGACAGCGTCCCAGCATTGCCTTGACCTTCCAAACAGTTACCGGATACCCCGCATACTCCTATGCGCGCGTGTTCCTTGTAGATGATGATAATGGCTTGAACGAACATGTGTTCCATCTGACTAACCCGCACGGTGTTATCGCTCACGTTTACGGTAACGGTGATGACGAGTCCTATGCCTACTCTGTCGGTTCTTCGGCTGTCAAACGCGGTATTCAGGTCGGAAATTACACACTTGAGGACGAATCGGTTGGCTCCAACACCTACTGCGTCAACACACCTATCACGTTCAACGCGCAAGTCGGAACGGACATTATCGACACTGCCTATTGGGACATGGGCGATGGCGTTACCTTCACCGACCAAAGCCGAATATCATTCGACTACACATACGACACGCCGGGCTGGTACGATGTTGTCGCGACCGTCATGGCACACAAAGAGTGCCCCGACACGGTCTATCCCAAGGAATACATCAATGTGCGCATTCACGTTGTACGCCCCGACACGTTCCTTACAAAGAAATTCATCTGCGAAGGCGATACACTCCGATACGGAGGCAAGGTCTATACCGAAGCCACTACGGATACCGTCACGTTTGATTGCGACTCCGTGGTGATTTTCCAACTCGAAGTGGGCAAGAAAGCCTCTTTCGAATTCTCTACAATTGAGCGCGACTCGTTCGTACTGGCAGGCAAAACCTATTACAAATCAGGCACATACACAGCTACCCTCACCAACGCTTCAGGCTGCGATTCTGTAGTTACTGCCTACGTAACCGTGCTGACATGTCTTGAATTGTCTGTTGGAATGCCCGATTCCGTTATCTGTGCCGATGAGGCCGAGTTCCGCATTCCATATGTCCACACCAAGGGCGATATTGGTGAAGCGTTTATCGTTAATCGAGGTGTCCGCACACCTATCCGTCCCTCTTTGCTGGACAACGGATTTGTTATCCCATTGGCCGGATTTACTGCCGATCACTACACCAACGCAATGGTTGTAGTAGAAGATCCGCTCTGTGGCGATTCGCTGCGTTTCCCCGTTTCCTTCGACGTGCTCTACCCCAGCAGCGTATTCAACCAAAAATGGGACAACACGCTCGTCCTCTACAACAAGGACTACAACGGTGGCTATGACTTCAAAACCTATCAATGGTACAAGGACGGTCTGCCTATCATGGGTGCTACCGAAGGCTTCTATGTAGAGGAACCGCTTGACCCGGATTCGTACTATCAGGTACTGCTCACCCGCTACGACTCAGTATCCGGTGATATCATCGAGTTGATGACTTGCCCCTATTATCCTGTATCCAAGGCTGCTGCACCGGCCAAAGAAGCGGAAAAAGTGCTTGAAAACGGACAATTACACATCATCAAAAACAACACCAGATATTCCATTCTTGGCGTAGAAATCAGAAAACAAGAGTATTAATCAGTAAATTATGTACACCTTCATTGGAGCAATTGTTCTGCTGGTATTAGGGTATATCCTATACGGACGGGCAGTAGAGAGGATTTTTGGCGTGGAGCCGAACCGGCCGACCCCTGCGATTGAAAAAACAGACGGAGTGGATTATGTGCCTCTTCCCGCTTGGCGCATCTTCCTTATCCAGTTTCTGAACATTGCCGGACTCGGACCTATCTTCGGCGCAATCATGGGCATTTTCTACGGACCGGCTGCGTTCTTGTGGATTGTCTTCGGTAGCATCTTTGCCGGAGGTGTACATGACTACATGGCGGGCATGATGTCCATCCGCAAGGGCGGAGCATCTCTCCCCGAGATTGTCGGAAGCGAACTCGGGATGCCTATTCGCCGGTTCATGCGCATCTTGAGCATCGTGTTGCTTGTGCTGCTGACCACCAACTTCATGACTTCACCGGCAACACTCATCAGCAAATTATGCGGGGCTGACGGTGTGGCTGATGCCTTCTGGCAGACCTCCCTTTTCTGGCTGATAATCATCTTCATCTACTACGCCCTGGCCACTGTGTTGCCTATCGACAAACTGATTGGGCGTTTTTACCCTGTCTTTGGAGGCTTGTTGCTGTTCATGGGCGTAGGCATAGCAGTAGTAATGCTGGGTTGGCATAGTGGTGACATGCTGGAACTGAGCGATGGCTTGCATAACCGCCAAACAAACGGTCTGCCTATCTTCCCGATGATGTTTGTCAGCATAGCATGTGGCGCTATCAGCGGATTTCACGGCACGCAATCGCCACTCATGGCTCGCTGCTGCACCAATGAGCGTCAGGGACGACATATCTTCTATGGCGCTATGATTGCTGAAGGAATCTTGGCGCTTATCTGGGCTGCTGCAGCTGGATCCTTCCGTTTCCAAGACGAGAACGGAATAGCCTGCCTTACTATCCAACAGTTCGCAGCACTGCATCAGGGGGAAAACATCGCAGCACTTGTCGTGAACGAAGTTAGTCATTCTTGGCTCGGAGTAGTGGGTGGAATCATTGCCGTAGTTGGCGTCATCTCTGCTTCCGTTACCTCTGGTGATACAGCCCTGCGTTCCGCTCGACTCATCATCGCCGATTTCCTCAATATGGAGCAAAAGACCATCTGGAAACGCCTGGTGATCTCTGTGCCTATGTTCGTTATCATCTTCGGCATGTCGTTCGTGGATTTCAACATCGTTTGGCGCTATTTCTCTTGGACCAACCAAACACTCGCTGTGTTCACTCTCTGGGCTGCTACCGTTTATCTGCTCACGCAAAAAAACACCCGTTGGGGATATATTATCACCCTTATCCCTGCCCTTTTCATGACAATGGTTTCCGTCAGCTACATCTTGATTGCACCCGAAGGACTCAACCTGCCGGAACAGCTTCGTTGGATTGGATACGCCGTTGCGGCTGCTATCACAATCATCCTCTTTTGCATGTTTGTCCACTTTGCACGCAAGCAGTCAAGAACCGTAACATTACCGTAAGATTACCGTAAGATAATGCAATGAGGAAGGTACTACTTTATATTATCCTTGCGTGTACCGTGATGACGTTACGCGCACAAGATGCAGCGCAGAAGCCGGTGCTTAACACCGCATATCTGCAGTATATTGAACAATACAAAAAGATTGCAATCGAACAGGAGAAAACGCATAAGATTCCCGCATGCATCACGTTGGCGCAGGGACTCTTGGAGTCCGGTGCTGGTATGAGCGAACTGGCAACAAAGGCCAATAACCATTTTGGCATCAAGTGCCATAAAGACTGGACCGGAGAGACCTACTCGCACGACGACGAAACAGCCGCGGAGTGTTTCCGCAAGTACCGTCGCGCAAAAGATAGTTACGAAGACCACTCCCTCTTCCTTATGCGCCCACGCTATGCTTCGTTGTTCGAACTCCCTATCTCCGATTACAAAGGTTGGGCACACGGACTAAGAAGATGTGGCTACGCAACTGATCCTACTTATGCGGCCAAACTGATTAAACTCATCGAAGACTATGGTCTGACCAGCCTCGAAACTGCTGAACTACCCAAAGAACAGGTTGCTCCAACGACGAAACAACCCGTCGTAGAAGAAAGCGAACAGACTCAGGATAATGTCATTACCCAAACTCTGGGCAAGGACAAGAAAGTGTCGGCCACAATGGGAGAGTTATCCCTTTTTACCGAGCACGAGGTCTATTCCGAGAAAATGGTTCGTTGGGTTATAGCCGAATTGGGAGACACCTATGAAACAATTGGTTACGAGTTCAACATAGAAGTGTCCCGGCTCCGCCGTTATAACAACGCCGAAGGGCGCAAACAGCCGGAAATCGGTGACAAAGTTTATCTCACACGCCACAAATAATGCAACACAGCGAAGCAAAATCGATAGGATCCCTGATAGCAGAGATTCTTCGTGAGAACGGTCTGGAAAAACCGCTCATGGAACGACGTATCATCGCTGCATGGCCCGAAGTGCTTGGCCCAACCATAGCACGATATACCGGCGAAATTAGCATCCAAAACGGCGTTCTCTTCGTGCATATCCAGTCGGCTCCACTTCGCCAGGAACTCTTCAATTGCAGATTCCAACTGGTCAAAAAACTCCAAGAAGCCGTTGGATGTGACGGCGTTATTCAAGACATTCGATTATTGGGCTGATGAATTATCCAAGCGAAATAGAAAACAAAATAGATTTCTCTTCCATTCGCGAGCAACTGCGCGATAAATGCTCATTTGCGCCCGGAAAAGAGGAAGTGGACGATATGCATTTCCTGACCGATTATCAGGAGATAAAACGACTGCTCGCCGAAGCAAGAGAAATGCAGTCAATTCTCGAGGACAAGAGTCTCGCTTTCCCGCAACCCGAATTGCACGACATGCGCGAAGCGTTAAGTCGAATTCGTATTGAAGGCCTTTTTCTGGACGAAGAGGAATTGACACAATTACGCAAGGTTCTGGACGCAGTACTCCAATACGTAGATTTCTTCGCCAAACTGCCTGAAGACCGCTTCTCTGAATTACGAGACATGGCGCCGCAAGTTCTAACGAATGAAGACGGCGAACCTCAACCTGTTCCGTATCGCCTCATTTGGCAAGAGATTGACAGAATACTTGACAAGTACGGCCGACTGAAAGATAACGCCTCGCCCGAATTAGCAAGAATCAGACGAGAACTGCAACAATCTCAAGGCTCAGTATCCCGAGCGTTGAACAGCATTCTGCGCCAGGCTCAAGCAGATGGACTCATCGACAAAGACGTAACGCCCACACTGCGCGAAGGACGATTAGTGATACCCGTACCGCCTGCCTACAAACGCAAGATAGGAGGAATTGTGCATGATGAATCGGCAACAGGAAAGACCGTTTACGTAGAGCCCCAACAGGTGGTAGAAGCCAACAACCGTATTCGCGAGTTGGAAGGAGATGAACGTCGTGAGAGAACCCGCATTCTGCAAGAGTTCGCTACTTTCCTACGCCCCTACGCACAGGGAATACACCGGTCACAGTTCTATTTGGGGCACATCGATTTTCTACGCGCAAAGGCTGCATTTGCACTTGATATTCATGCCATTGCACCTCAAATCACAGACTCGCCTTACATCGACATCCGCGAAGCCAGACATCCTGTTCTGCTGCTGAATTTCCGCAAACAGAACAAAGAAGTGGTTCCTCTCACTATGCGTTTGGACGGCAAATCACGAATCCTTGTCATCAGTGGTCCTAATGCCGGAGGTAAGTCAGTTTGTCTGAAAACAGTTGCACTGCTGCAGTTTATGCTCCAATGTGGATTACCTGTTCCCGTTCGCGAGGACTCCACAATGGGCATGTTCGAAAGCATCTTCATCGATATTGGCGACGAACAATCCATCGAAGACGACCTCTCTACCTACTCTTCCCATTTGCGCAATATGAAGTATTTCGTGCGCAACTCAAACCTGAGAACGCTGATTCTTATCGACGAGTTTGGCGGTGGTACCGAGCCTTTGCTGGGCGGAGCCATTGCAGAAGCTGTACTCAAGAGACTTAATGATAATCAGGTGTTTGGAGTTATCACCACTCACTACACCAACCTCAAGCATTTCGCCGAAGAACACAAGGGCGTCATCAATGGAGCGATGCTGTACGACCGCGAGGCCATGCGTCCGTTGTTCACACTCAGCATCGGTCAACCGGGCTCATCGTTTGCCATAGAGATTGCTCGCCAAATTAGACTTCCGGAAGAGATTATCCGCGATGCTAAAGAACTAATCGGAGAAGAGAATATCAGTTACGACAGACATCTGCAGGACATCGCACGAGATAAGCGTTATTGGGCAGAGAAACGTAAGCTGGTTCACGAAAAAGAGAAACAACTCAACGAACTGACGGCCAAATACGAAGCCGAGATGGCGGACATACGCGGCAAGCGCAAAGAGGTGATTCTCAAAGCTAAAGAAGAGGCGGCAGACATCTTGGAAAAATCCAACAGGACTATTGAAAACACCATTCGCGCAATCAAAGAGTCCAAGGCGGACAAAGAGAAGACCCGTGCTGCAAGGCAGAAACTCACCAATCTCAAAGACAGCATGGCTGCCGAAGAGAAAGCTGCTCAACGCGAAATCAAGAAAAACGCGCAACCTCTTCAAGTCAAGCCAGAGGGATCAACCGAACTTCGTGTAGGTGTAAAAGTGCGTGTCCGAGGACAACAGACCGTGGGTGAAATCATCGAGATTAGCGCCAAAACAGCCGTCGTGGCTTTTGGTAACCTCAAATCAAATATTGCCTTGAAGAAACTGGAGTTCGTCTCCAATCGTCAGGCAAAGAAAGCGGAAACCATTTCTTCCCTTACCAACCACTACTACAGTAATCTCTCGGAATCGATGCGCTCGCGTAAACTGACGTTCCGTCCGGAGATAGATCTGCGTGGATTTCGTGCTGACGAAGCGTTGACCGAGGTGATGAACTTCCTGGACGATGCAGTAATGGTTGGAGCCACAGAGTTGACTATCCTGCATGGAACCGGTACAGGCGTGCTCAAACAAATTATTCGTGACTATCTGAAAACGCAACACCGCGTAAAAGATTTCAGCGATGGGGATATTGACAAAGGCGGAGCGGGAATAACGCTTGTCTATCTGTAGGTTGAAATACCCGGAAGAATTATTCTGCCTCAACGACTTGCGCGCCGTTGTACAATTTCTGATAGCCGGCAACTACTACTTGATCGCCTTTGTTTAGACCTTCATTGACTAACACTCCGTCCCGTACAAAGCTCGTCTCACCAATTTGCTGACGACAAGCCACGCCCTCTCTTACAACCCAAACAGAAGGCCCTGCTGGCGTCATCTGCACGCATGCAGACGGAACGACCAAACCGCCAACAAACGACTTGGTTGTCACCACTTTCGCCAACATACCAGGGAGTATTTCTTTGCTCGGCGAGAGAATCTTAGCCTTCACTTCGTATGCATGGGCAACCATTCCGGCGGAAAGTCCTTTTTCCAGCACTATGCCGCAGAACGTACGGTCAGGAAAGGCATTCAGGGTCATAATGATTGTGTCGCCTTGCGAGAATGACGAAATGTCACTTTCAGGAACGGAGAACACTATCTGCAATGCTTTTAGACTAAGTACAGTACAAACTGTCTGACTTGGCAGGAGTCTTTGCCCTACATGCACGTCCACATCCGTTACCACTCCATCAATCGGAGATGTCAAATGACAGTCATCAAGGGACTTGCGCGTGGATATCTCCTGCTGTTTGGCTTTCTCAAGATTGGTCTGCATCTCTATCCATTGCACCTCACTCAGTCCTCCGCTTTCATGCACTTGCAATAGACGATTATAGGCGTCCTCGGCTTGCGAAAGCGTTGCCAATGCTGCATCGTGCATGCTTCGCATCTGTGTGTCGTCAACATCTGCTATAGGCTGGCCTTTGGTCACTTGCTGGCCATTACGCACATGTAGCGCGGTCAGTTCGCCTCCTAAGGAGTGATAAAGTGGCATAGCCATAGCTGCCTCCACTTCGCCTATATAGGTACGAGTGCCGGATTCTTTGTTGACATCCAACGTAATGG
>JAEEGL012624356.1_pt1 | contig 20643 bp, 21 predicted proteins | sample 9134231 | NCBI WGS metagenome assembly JAEEGL01 (sample SAMN16246548, study PRJNA631951) | gut metagenome | biome: gut microbiome; feature: rumen; material: fiber-attached | host: Bos | place: Iran: Karaj | collected 2018-10
AGCCTGCTTCATGATATCGGAAAACTGGTGTATCGCAGCGGCGACAGTCAGAATCACAGTCAGAGCGGATATCAGTTTTTAAAAGAGACAGCCGGTGTGTCAGATAAGGAGATTCTGATGCCCAGGCAGTCTTAGATAAGTTTGCCATGTATGGTGGAAAACGTTTTGATATCGAGCTTGAAGGATATGACAATTATCTGAAATTAGCCAATATGCCAGAAGGATTCGTACAATTGAGTTCTCATATTGGTAATTATGAAATAGCAGGCTATTCCCTTGTAGCCGATAAAAAGCCTTTTAATGCATTGGTCTATGATGGTGAGAAGAAGGAAGTCATGAATAACAGGCAGAAGCTCTTTATGGGAGCTAATATCCATATGATTGCCATGAAATCAGATATGAGTCACTTGTTTGAAATTAATAGGGCATTATCAGATGGAGAGACCGTGAGTATCCCTGCTGACCGTATCTGGGGCTCTCAGAAATATGTTATCCAGACATTCCTTGGGAAGGAAGCTCATTTTCCTCTTGGACCATTTCAGGTGGTTGCAATACGTGGTGTAGATGCTATTGCAGTCCATGTTGTAAAGAAATCAACAAAAAGTTACAAAATATATGTGACCCCATTGCATTATGATAAGAATGCATCTCGTGCAGAACAAATCAATGAGCTGTCCAGAAATTATGTAAAAGAGTTGGAGCGAATTATCAGGCAATATCCAACCCAATGGTATAACTACTTTGATTTCTGGGCACAATAGAATTGACTATTTTATAAACATTTAATTTTAAAATATTATGTCAAGAGAAGAGATTGAAGAGAAAGTAAAGGCATTTCTGATTGATGACCTTGAAATTGAAGAGGAAAACATTTTTCCAGAGGCTAAGTTAAAAGAAGATATGGGTATTGATAGCCTTGACTATGTAGATATTGTAGTCATTGTAGAAAAGAATTTTGGTTTCAAGATTAAGCCTCAGGAGATGACAACTGTTAAGACGCTTTCTCAGTTCTATGACTACATAGAGTCAAAGGTCGCTTAATAGTCTTATGGATTATAAAGATATTCCTATAACCAATCTTATCCCACAGCGTTCACCTTTTATTATGGTGGATAGGGTACTGAGTTGTGATAAGACAGATGCTGTAACAGAGTTTGTTGTCAGAGAAGATAATATATTTCTGGATGAGATGACTTTGGCACCGACAGGTATTATTGAGAACATCGCTCAGTCATGTGCTGCCAGAATGGGATGTATTAATATGCAGCAGAAAGAATCGGTGAAACTCGGTTTCATTGGTGATATTCGCAATTGCCAGATTTTACGACGTCCCAAGTGCCATGAGACGATGACTACATATGTGAATATCATAGAGGAGATTATTAATCTGACTCTGGCCAGTGTAACTGTCAAAGTAAATGATGAAGTCATATCAACGGCCCGTATAAAGATTGCTTTGACAGATATGCCTGCAACTGATCAGGCACAGCCCAATCAATGAAAGAATGAAAACACTTTCTGCAACATTCATAATAAAGATACGTTTCAGTGAAATCGATGCCATGCGTGTCGTATGGCATGGTGCGTATGCAAAATATTTCGAAGATGCGAGAGAGTACTTTGGCAGTGTTTATGAACTGGGGTATGATGTTTTTGAGGAGAACGGCGTGTTTGCTCCCATTGTCGACTTATCCATTCTGTATAAAAAACCATTGAGATATGGCATGGAGCCAGAGATAACCATTACTTATCGTTATACAGAGGCTGCAAAAATCATCTTTGAATATGAAATCCGGGATGCGGATAGTCATGAAATCATGGCTACAGCAACATCTGTTCAGGTTTTCATGGATCTCAATTATGAACTGATGTGGATTAATCCTCCTTTTTACGAAGACTGGAAGAATAAATGGCTGAAAGAGTAGCTGCACTGATAGCAGATAATATCATCTCTCCGCTTGGTTATCATACATCAGATAATTATAGCGCTGTCAAGAATGGCCGTTCCTGCCTTTGCCGTTATGGCAAAGAGTGGGGAGTGGGCGATCCTTTTATGACAGCACTTATTAATCATGATGATGTCCTTGCCGAATGTGAAGCCGAGGGAATATCGGGTCACCATACGTTCTTTGAGATGATGGCTATTCTGTCTATCCATAAGGCTTTGGGACAGTGTGATGTTGATGTGACCTCTGAGAAGACCCTGATTATTATATCTTCGACAAAAGGAAATGTTGACTTATTAAGTCATCAGCCTGATGATATAGCTGAAGACCAGGTGATGCTCGGTGAGGCTGCAAAGGCGATAGCTGCGAATCTTGGGAATCCTAACCAGCCTGTTGTCATATCAAACGCCTGTATCTCGGGAGCCAGTGGTCAGATCGTGGCGGCCCGTTTCATAGAAGGTGGCTATTACGACCATGTGATTGTGTGTGGTATTGATGTCCTGACACCGTTTATTGTTTCTGGATTCCAGTCGTTAAAGGCTCTTACAGACCAGCCTTGCCGTCCGTTTGATGAAGACAGGACTGGTATCAATCTTGGAGATGCTGCATCTATTATTATATATAAAGGTGTCGCGAAGAATGACCTGAAGCGTGGTGATTGGTATTTAGCGGCTGGTGCTATCCGAAACGATGGATTTCATATCTCCAGTCCTTCCAATAAAGGAGAAGGCTGTTATCGGGCACTCCGGTCTGTTCTTCATGGACAAGACTTGGACGACATTGCTTTCCTGAATGCGCATGGCACAGCAACTTTGTTTAATGACGAAATGGAGTCTGTTGCTATTGACAGGGCAGGATTAAACAAGTTGCCTGTCAATAGTCTTAAAGGTTATTTCGGTCATACCATGGGAGCAGCGGGTGTATTGGAAACCATTATATCCATCTGTGCCCTTAATGAAGGAATGATCCTGCCCACAAAAGGCTATGAGAACCTTGGAGTCAGCAGAAAGATCATGGTCACCTCACAGATGATGGAGACCAGCAAGCGTTCATTTATCAAAATGATGTCAGGTTTTGGCGGGTGTAATGCAGCAATGCTATTCAAGAGAGTTTGAAATGATGCTCAGTTTGAAACATAATACCATCTCTGAGATAGAAATTACTCCAGAACATATATGTTTAAATGGAGCAGAATTATCAGTAGCAGGGACAGGCATGTCTTTGCTCAACGAGGCCTATCGCAGTTTCATCAACGATTATCCTAAGTTTTTTAAAATGGATGGCTTATGTAAACTTGGTTTTATCGCTTCTGAGTTAATGATCAGCCAACTTGGAGAAGACAGATCCCAGCCTCGCGAAGACCGTGCAGTCATCCTGTTTAACCGTAGCGGCTCTTTGGATGCTGATAAACATTATCAGTCTACAATTAGCGACGCAGATAATTATTTCCCCAGCCCATCCGTATTTGTCTACACGCTTCCTAATATCATCACAGGAGAGATCTCTATCCGGAATAAGTATCTTGGAGAGACCTCATTCTATGTGTTGGATCACTATGAGGAAGAAACGATCCAGAAGATCATCCATATCAGTTTCATGGATGAAGATACGAAGAGCATGTTGACAGGATGGGTAGACTACTATGACAGTAGTCATTTTGAAGCAAAAATGAAAATTATAACAAAATAAAGTAATGATGGAAGATTTAGTATTAGAATTGAAAAATGAAATTATCGAGTCTTTGAACTTAGAGGATGTAAAGCCTGAGGATATCGATGCAGATGCTCCTTTGTTTGGTAGTGGTCTTGGATTGGATTCTATAGATGCTCTCGAACTTATTGTATTAATGGAGAAGAAATACGGCATCAAGCTGAAGGATCCCCAGAAAGGAAAGGAAGTGTTTGAATCTGTCAATGTGATGGCTGATTTCATCGCAAAGAACAGGACTAAATAAGCCACTTTCGTTTTGGAGCCCATATACATAACAGGTGCAGGTGTCGTATCTGCCATCGGTGTAGGTAAAGACGAGACTCTGACCTCACTCAGAGAAGGACTGACCGGTATTTCCAAGATGAAATATTTGCAGTCTATTCATGAAGAATTGCCTGTGGGTGAGGTTAAGCTCAGCAATGAGGAGATGCTGCAATTATTAGGGGTAGCATACGAACCCTGGCTCTCCAGGACTGCTTTGATAGGAAGGTTGGCTTTGGGCGAAGGATTAAGGGAAGCATCATTAGAAGGAGATATTCTTAAAGAAGTCCATTTCATCTCTGCTACGACGGTTGGTGGCATGGATCGACGGGAATTATATCACGCTGACGAAGCTCATTGCGATCCCGTGTTCGCTTCTATAGCTACTCATCATTGTGCAGCCAGTACCGAAATGACCGCTGAGCAATTTGGAGAGTTTGCTTCCATGTCAACATTATCTACTGCTTGCTCCTCTGCCACTAACGCCATTATTACTGGCGCCAATATGTTACGGTGCGGGTTAGCTGATATAGTTGTCGTTGGAGGATCTGAGTGCTTGTCTAAGTTCCATCTGAATGGTTTTAATGCACTGATGATATTAGATCAACGTCAGTGCAGACCGTTTGATAAAGACAGGGCTGGCTTGAATTTGGGAGAGGGTGCTGCCTATTTGGTCATGGAGACGTCCGCATCTGTCAAGAAGAGGGGAGTGGCGCCTTTGTGTGTATTAAGTGGATATGGCAATGCCTGTGATGCATTTCATCAGACGGCCTCTTCACCAGAAGGCGAGGGGGCATTCCTGGCTATGCAGGAAGCTCTGAATGTGGCAGGTCTGAATCCTGATGATATTCAATATATAAATGCCCATGGTACAGGTACCGTCAATAATGATGAGAGTGAAAGTCAGGCCATCAAGCGATTGTTTGGTGACAAGATACCCGCTGTATCATCAACGAAATCATTCACGGGCCATACAACAAGTGCTTCAGGCAGTATAGAGGCAGTCTTTTGCATCCTGGCCCTACAAAACCAGTTCTTACCCCCGAACATTAACTGGCAGACACCTATGGATAACGGAATTATTCCTGTTACGGACACATGTCCACCATCAGAAATCAAGCATATCATGAGCAATGCCTTTGGTTTTGGAGGCAATGATTCCTCAATTATCCTTTCAAAAACAGGAAACTGATATGGAAAGCAGAAAGGTATATATACAAGCAGCAGAACAGATATCCATTCAGTCTCCTCTCTCGGAAGAATGGATGAGCGCCCCCATTTGCTATCATGAACCTTTGGCTAAGGCTGTGAACCCCTCTTTTCGTGACTATCTGGCCCCCAATGAGGCTCGTCGTATGTGAAACTTGATGAAACGTGCCTTGGTAACCTCCCTAATAGTGCTGAAAGATACGGGGATAGAGCATCCCGATGCCATCATAACAGGTACCAGCAGTGGTAGTCTGGCTTATACGGAAAGTTTGCTGGATGACCTTGTGGAGAATGGTGAGGAAACTCTCAGCCCTACCTACTTCATGCAGTCCACTCATAATACCGTCGGCTCTGCTCTTGGTATTTACACCAAAACGCATGGTTACAATACAACCTATTCGCATGGAGAAATCAGTTTTGATTCAGCCTTGCTTGATGCTTGGATGCAGATGTGTTTAGGGAAAATCAAAACAGCGTTGGTAGGTGGGTATGATGAAATGGTAGGTTCCTATTTTGAACTGCTCTGTAAGTCAGGGTATGTAGGACGTGAAGGGATGGTTCCCTGTGGGGAAGTCTCTATGTCAATGCTGCTGCATGCAGGAGAGCCCAATGATGCCTTATGTGAAATGGCTGGCATCCGTATTTGTTATCGGCTTTCTCTGGAGAAGCTTAGAAGGGAGCTGAATGAGATACTGGATCAGGCAGGCATTTCAATGGCTGATGTCAGTGCAGTGATGACTGGTGTCAATGGCAATCCGGGTTATGACAGACAGTATAGGGAGACCATTGCCCAATTATTCCCTCATATACCTCTTTTCCATTATAAGCACTTGTTTGGTGAGAATTACGCAGTTCCAGCATTAGGAACTTATGCTGCTGCTCATCTATTGAAAAGACAGGAGATTCCTTCTTTTATATATGATCATGACAGTTCGCCTGTAAATGGTAAGTTAAATAGCATTCTTTTGTTAAATATGACAGAAAGAGGTGACTGCTCACTGATATTACTGAAAAAGATATGATATTAAAGCTTTTACCCATATCGTTGTTGCAGTGCATGCTTCTTTCAGGAGGTCAGGTACTGATGAAATATGGCCTGATCAAAGCGGGTGACTTCTCGTTTACGTGGCAGTATTTCTATCGATTGCTGGTTAATTGGCAGTTCATCAGCTGTGGAATATGTTATGGTGCAGGTTCCATATTATGGATGTATATTATCAAGCATTTCCCTTTCAGCATGGCCTATCCGATGGTAAGTCTTAGCTATGTGATGGGAATGTTTGCAGCCATCTTCTTCTTTCATGAACATGTGCCTATGGTAAGATGGATAGGTGTATTTCTTATTTTAACAGGTTGTGTATTAATAGCAAAATAGTTCTATAAGATGATCAGACTATTATTTATTCTCTTGGCTATGATGTCTTCATGGCCGTTATTGGGCCAAACAAAGTTGACCGCAGAACAGCAAAAACAAATCATAGAGAAAATAGACCAGACGGCATCTGCCATGAAGGGGATGCAGTGCGACTTTGTTCAGACTAAGCGTATGAAGTTGCTCAGTAAGGAGATGCAGTCAAAAGGCATCATGTATTTCAAACGTCCCAACAAACTGCGCTGGCAGTATATTGCTCCCTATGATTACACATTTATCCTGAATGACGATAAGGTACAGATTAAATCTTCTAAATCAACAAAGAATATTGATGTTCAGGGTAATAAGATGTTCCGTCAGATAACGAATATCATTCTCAATAGCGTTACTGGTGGCAGCCTGAAGAGTTCTTCAGACTTTAATGTAGAGGTATATAAGAAAGATAACACCTACTTTGCAAAGTTGTTTCCCAAGAAGAAAGAATTAAAGCAACTGTACCAGGTTATAGAGATCTATTTTGATTCAGCCTTGACGATGGTCAATAGTGTCAGAATGGTAGAAAAGACGGGTGACGAAACTCGGGTAAATCTCATCAATACAAAGCTAAATATTGCCGTCGATGATAAGATGTTTGCCGTTAATTAGTCTGTTACTGCTCTTATCCCAAACTCCATGTCTGTCAAAGGAATTTGGCCAGCTTGAAGTGATCACGGCGGATTCGGCAATGACCTATGAGTATAATCTGACAATGCAGGTCAGAGGGCATGAAATCACAGGTATATGCCTGATGAACAAATCTGCAGATAATAATATCATGGGAACGGTTATCAATGAATTTGGCATGAAGGCTTTCGACTTCATATACGACAACGGGAAGATCCAGTTGCTTAATATCGTGGCATTTCTTGATAAGTGGTATATCCGTAAAGTGCTTAAGAAAGACCTTGCCTTTATACTGTCGCAGATAGATAAAGGTGTAGACTTTGAAAAGAAACCAAGAAAAATACTCTTTAAGCCGAATGGCGAAGTTGAAGTCATCAATAGTCGATATAAGATATATTATTCATTCACTCCAATGATAAGTGAGCCATGAAGTTAATCAACGAGTTATGTGAAATTGTAGGTAAAAATAGTGGTGATGGACAATTGACGTACCAAGTAAGGTTTAGTCCAGACTGTTTTATATACCAATCTCATTTCCCAGGCAATCCAATAACCCCAGGAGTATGTCTGATTCAGATATCTTCAGAGATACTGGAATCGGAATATCATCATACCTATGAATTAAGTTTGCTCAAGAACATTAAATTCAAGAAAATTGTCAGGCCTGGTGAAACAGTGTCCTTCGTTTTTACGGATATGGCTTATGTTGATGATCTCTTCAAGGTTAATGTCAGTGTTGAAAACGAGGAGGCTCAATATACAAAAATGTCTCTTCTGTTCAAGGTGCTATAAGAATGAAATGTTGCGAAGGAGATAAGAAGATCTGCGTGATTATTCCAACGTACAATAATGCAACGACTATCAGGCGCGTTATTGAAGACGTTGAGAAGTACTGTAGTTCTATCATTGTCGTCAATGATGGAAGTACGGACGATACCGCAGAAATACTCCAGTCTATCCTTTTACCCATTGAAGTTGTCTCTTATACCAAAAACAGAGGAAAGGGCTATGCTCTTGTAACAGGTTTCAAGAAGGCAAAAGCGCTTGGATATACGCATGCTATCACCATAGATGCAGATGGTCAGCATTTTGCTGATGACATTCCATGCTTTTTAGAAGGCTTGAAAAGGAATCCGGAAGGTTTTATTGTCGGATGCCGCAACTTAACCGAAGAAAATATGCCTCGACAGAATACCTTCGCAAACCGATTCTCCAATTTCTGGTTCCGTCTACAGACAGGTATCAATCTGCCTGACACTCAAAGCGGTTATAGACTATACACCCTTTCATCATTGAAAGGCCTGAATCTTATTACCTCCAGATACGAATCCGAATTAGAGTTTTTGGTATATGCCGCATGGGCAGGTGTTCAAATAACATCGGTGAATGTCAAGGTATATTACCCCCCTGCAGAAGAGCGGGTGAGCCATTTTCGCCCCATCTATGATTTCTTCAGGATAAGTGTTTTGAATACGATCCTGTGTATAGGTGCTCTCTTATTTACCATCAAGCAGTTGGCATACACGATCTTTTCATTCTGCTTCTTCTTGGTTGCGGCGTTATGCCTGACTGTCGTAGGTTTTGTCCTGCTCACTCTGGGAGGAAAAACGGCGAAGCATAAGGAAAAATATCATCAGATATTACAACGAGTATCGAAATTTGTGATTTATCACGTCCCAGGAACGACCTATTCCTATACGAATCATTCCCAGGAATCATTTGCCCCCCCGGCGATGATTGTCAGTAACCACCAGTCGCATCTTGATTTGATGGGCTTGATGATGCTAACGCCCAAACTGATTATCTTAACCAAGAATTGGGTATGGCACAATCCTTTCTACGGTATCATCATTCGTTATGCAGACTTCTTCCCGATGACGGATACGGAGCAGATGATAGACGATCTCTCTGTGAAAATCAAGGAAGGCTACTCTGTCGTGATATTCCCAGAGGGAACACGCTCTGCTACTTGCAGGATTCAGCGTTTCCACCGAGGCGCCTTTTATCTGGCAGAGAAACTGAATCTGGATATTATTCCTGTATTTATAAAAGGGTTTGGCGAAGTCCTCCCTAAAACATCATTCCATCTACATCCTGGACACATGTCCTTGGAAGTGTGGCCTCGCATGAAGCGCCAGGACATTGCTGGCACTGATTACAGGGCTCTGACCAAGAAGGTCCATCAAATGTATATCGACAGAATGTCATGAAGAAGTGTGTCGTCATAGGTAGTGGTCTTGGGGGGCTGTCATGCGGCTGTATCCTTGCGAAGAACGGATACGAAGTGACTGTCCTCGAAAAAGACAAACAGATAGGAGGATGTCTTCAGTGCTTCCGACGAGGTGACGCCATTTTTGATACAGGTATGCACTATATAGGAAGTGCTGAGCCTGGACAAGTTCTGCATACGATTTACCATTATTTGGGAATTGACTCGGATATCAGTCTTTCCAAGTTAGATCCGATGGGCTATGATGTGATCTCTTTTGGAGGCGATCATTATCGATTGGCAAACGGGAAGGAAAATTTCATCCATGCTTTATCAGAACAATTCCCCCAAAGCCGTGATGAGTTAAGCAAGTATTACGACCTGATTAAGACCGTTGCCTCCTCTTGGGAGATTCATTCCCTTAGGAGAGATGTTGATCTGAATATTAATGCAGAGTATCAAATGCGAAGCGTTAATGAGGTCGTTGAGAGCATCATCAGTGATCCTATTCTGAGGCAGGTTCTTGTGGGAATACAACCGCTCTATGCAGGTGTCAGAGATCATACGCCATTTTCAACCCATGCTTTGATCTATGATTTCTATAACCAGAGTGCATACAGAATAGTCGGGGGTAGTAGTTTAGTGGCAGATTCACTGGCCAATTCTATCCGGAGGATGGGAGGACATGTATTAGTCAAGAAGAAGGTCACCAAGATTGAATGTGATCATGAAAAGGCTACAGCTGTGCTGACAGATACTGGTGAACGTTTCCCTGCCGACTTGGTTATCAGTGCCATACATCCTGCATTGACAGTGCAGCTCATTGACAGTCGCTTGATAAGACCCTCATATCGCCAAAGGGTTCTGAACGTTTCAAATACTATCTCTGCATTTACTGTTTATCTGAAATTCCGGGAGAACAGTGTACGATATATGAATAAGAATCTGTATATCTATCGAGGAGACTCCATCTGGGGGTGTGAGAAGTATGACGAAACTTCATGGCCCAAGTTCATCCTCTATATGCATTTCTGTCATGAGAATAATCCCGAATTTGCCCGTAGTGGCGAGATCCTCACCTATATGAATTTCAGTGATGTCCAGCAATGGTGTGGAACGCATATCGATCAGCGGGGTGAAAGCTACGAGATGTTCAAGAAAAGGAAGGCAGAAGCAGCTATTGACGTGTTAGAGAAAGAAATACCAGGCATCAGAGACCATATTGAGGATTATTACACCTCTTCGCCATTGACATATTATGATTATACAGGTGTTCCTGATGGGGCGATGTATGGGATATCAAAGGATGTGCAGAATATAGTCTCAGGAAGTGTGACAAGCAGGACCAAGATTCCGAATCTGCTCTTGACGGGACAGAGTATCACGCTGCATGGCATGCTGGGCGTGCTCGCTGGCAGTCTGGCTACATGTTCAGAGGTCCTGACGATCGACGAAATTTTCCATCAATTGAAGCATGCAGGCTAAGAAACTGAAAACGGTCGTGTTTTACTACACCCAGAGTGGGCAGGCATTAAGCGTGGCCAGAAGTATCTGTCAGCCGATGGAAAAGGCAGGTTGTTGCATGGTCTATAAGGAAATAATCCCTGTGCAGGATTATCCGTATCCATGGCGTAAATTCGAGTTTTTTGATTCTTTTCCTGAGACTCGCCTGGGGATGCCTCCATCTGGAATTCATCAGATAGACTTTTCTGACATAGAGGATGCAGATCTGGTCATCATCGTGGGACAGTCATGGTTCTTGTCACCCTCTCTGCCCCTTCAGTCGTTTTTCGAAGATACTGAGGTCAGGCGTTATTTGAAGGGTAAAGATGTCCTTTTTGTCAATGCCTGTCGCAATATGTGGCTCATGACCAGTCGTAAGGTCAAGGAATATCTGCGTGACATACAGGCCCATCTGGTGGGACATGTGGTCCTTCAGGATAGGCATCCCAATTTAGTGAGTGCACTGACTATTGTGAGGTGGCTCATGTATGGGAAGAAAGGCCACTCTTTCTTGTTACCCAGTGCTGGGATTTCGGATGCTGATATTTCAGACTGCTTCAAATACGGTGAGATGATTCTTGATGAATACAATCATGGCGGCTTCAGTCAGTTACAAAACAGGCTGCTGGCTTCAGGAGCCATCGACTACAAGCCTTCTATCCTGTTTCTTGAGAAAGCGGGCCATCGCATGTTTGGATTCTGGGCAAGATTTATACGTCGGAAAGGTGGTTTCAGGGACAAGAGGAGGAGGTTTAGAGTGGATTGTTTCTTCTATTATCTTCTTTTTGTTCTTTTCCTGATATCCCCTTTGGGCCAGTTGTTTTTTTATCTGACTTATCCGCTTCATAGCGTTCGGCAGCATCGATTAGAAGATGTTAGTTTATAGTTTAGAGTTTATAGTTTACGGTTTACAGTTAAGAGTTTAAAGTTTATAGTTTATAATATATGAGTGTTTATATCAATAAGGGTTCCAGGTTTTTACCAAATAGTCCTATCAGCAATGATGATATGGAGGAATACCTTGGAATGTTAGACGGCAAACCATCAAAGGCACGACGGATTATCCTGAGACGGAATGGCATCATGCAGAGATATTATGCCTTAGACAAAGACGGGCATGTGACACATTCTAACGTTGAGATGGCCGCCAATGCCGTGCGTGGTCTGTTGGATGACAAACTGGCTATCGACGATATTGATCTGCTGGCATGTGGCACAGGGTCTCCAGAGCAGCTGATACCTTCGCATGGCGTCATGGTACATGGTGAGCTTGGCGGGAATAATAATATCGAGGTGGTCTCGTTTGCAGGCTCTTGTTGCACTGGCGTTGACGCTTTGAAATATGCCTTTATGGCCGTTGGTCTTGGTATGTCCAAGAATGCGGTGGCTGTGGCTTCTGAGCGTTTGTCGGCGTGGATGAAGGCCTCGTATTTCCAGGAGGAGTCAGAACAGTTGGCTGCATTGGAAGATCAGCCGATGCTGGCGTTCCAGAAGGAGTTCCTTCGCTGGATGTTGTCAGATGGCGCCTTTGCCTTGCTGCTTCAGAATGAGCCTTCGACGGATGGTCCTGCGCTTCGTGTGGACTGGATAGATATCACATCCTACGCCCATACGAAGGAGACCTGTATGTATGCTGGTGCCGATAAGGATCTTGATGGTCGTCTAAATGGCTGGGCTTCATACCCACAGAAAGATTGGCTGACAAAATCATTGTTTGCCGTTAAGCAGGACACGCGCTTGCTGGCTGAGAATATTGTGCCGCTGGGAGTGGAGTATCTGAAACAGCTGAGTGCGAAATACGGTTTTACACCTGATGATGTAGACTGGTTCCTCCCTCACATGTCATCCATGTTCTTTAAGGACATCATCCTGGAGGAATCCAAGGCAAGGGGATTCTTTATACCTGAAGAAAAATGGTTCTATAATCTCCCGCAAATAGGCAACATAGGCTCAGCCTCTGCTTTTGCGATGATTGAAGAGCTGATGAATTCCGGCAAACTGGAGAAAGGCCAGAGAATATTAGTCATGATACCTGAGAGTGCACGCTTCTCATACAGTTATTGTATGCTGACAGTTTCTTGACCATTGAGCATTGACCATTGACCAATGAAAATCGAAGAGGTTCCTCAGGATCTGAAATACTGTAAGGATGCGGTTGTTCGTGACCAGTGTTATGCTGTTGGCGAAGACGGTAAGTATCAGATGGTGAAGAGCGATGGCTGGACACCTAAGAATGATGCCCTCGACTTTGCGTTAGAGGAGGATAAAGATAAGGAGGAGCGTGCGCGCATGACCATGCATGCCACCACCGACTTCCATGGTTTTGAGTTACCCTTGAGTCATCAGCCTGCAGCCCATTGCGAAAACGGAGCCATCTCAACCTTGTTGCGCTACTATGGCATCGAACTGTCAGAGCCGATGGTCTTTGGTTTGGCCAGCGGCTTGTTCTTTACCCATCTGCCCTTTATTAAGATGTCTGGTATGCCAGTAACGGCATTCAGGACGTTCCCAGGTGTCTTGTTTAAACGCATCACCAGCTTATTAGGCATTAAAACGGCAACCCGTCGTTTTCTCAGTGAAGAGAAGGCGATGAGGCAATTGGATAAGGTCCTTTTAGAACAGAAGACGCCAGTGGGATGTGTCGTGGGGATGTTTAATCTGCCCTATCTGCCCATAGAGTACCGTTTCCATTTCAATGGCCATAATATATGCATTATCGGAAAGGACGAGAAGACGGGGGATTATTGTGTGCTGGACTCCAATGCCACTCAGAAAGTGACCATCAGTCGTGAAGATCTCATGAAGGTGCGCTTTGCCAAAGGCGGGACTTATCCTTTAATGGGTCAGATGTATTGGATTAAGTCAGTACCTGAACATATTCCAGATTTGACGCCATTAATCCTGAAGTCCATCAAGAAGACTTGCTGGTATATGGTTTCACAACCTGATTTCATTCCATTCGCAGGTGCTAATAGTATATTGTATCTTTCCCGCAGAATACGCAAATGGGAGAGTAAGATGGGTGTCCGTCGTGCCAAACAGAATCTGGCTCAGGTGATTAGGATGCTTGAGGAAATCGGAACAGGAGGAGCAGGCTTCCGCTTTATCTATGGCGCTTTCCTGCAGGAAGCTGCTGAAAAGACAGGTATATCCGCCTTGAATGATTATTCTGCACGTATGACGGTAATCGGCGATTTATGGCGTGATTTTGCCTATAAAGCCTCCAGAATTGTCAAACATCGTGCAGGTGAGAACTACACCTATGAAGAATTAGGTGACTTGTTAAAGACCATTGGTAATGAAGAAAAAGTTTTTTTTACTGATCTCAATCATTTTATATCCAATTATCGTTAGTGCTTTAAAGCTGACGGCCTATATTCCGAAAGAGAATCCAACGGGAACGGGTGTTATCATTTGTCCTGGTGGAAGCTATTTCTGGTTAGCTACGGATGTAGAGGGTCATCAGGTTGCTCAGTGGCTGAACGAGAACAGTATTGCTGCATTCGTGCTGGAATATAGTCATGGCGGATGGGGCTCTTATATGTCTCATATCCACCTGAAGAGCAGGATGTACCCCTCAGGGTATCATGATCTTTGCGAGGCGCTGGACTCTGTGAGACTGCGTGCCGACGATTATGGCATTGATGCAAAGCGTATTGGCTGCATGGGTTTTTCGGCTGGTGGCCATCTGGTGATGAATGTGGCGGAGCAGTTGCCTGTCGGAAAGTCTGACATATTCTTCGTGGCTCCCATTTATCCCGTGGTGAGCATGTCGCATGATTGTACGCATAAACGTTCGCGCAGAGGACTGTTGGGCGAAAATCCCTCTCCAGTCATGTTGGATTCATTGTCCATAGAAAAGAATGTCCCTAAGGATTGTCCGCCAGTCTTTCTTGTCAATTGCGATGATGACCCCATCGTCCATCCCCATAATGCCGAACTTCTGGATTCTGCCTTGACAGTGAACCATGTGCCCCATCAATATGAACACTACCACACAGGAGGACACGGATTCGGTGTCTCTGAAGAGCGCACCAGTCCTGAAGCCATCCAGTGGAAGTCAAGGTTCCTCGAGTGGTTAAACAGGCTGATTAAGAGTTTATAGTTTAAAGTTTATAGTTTATAGTGAAAGGTTTCTTCCTACGCATATTTGATCTCTTTCAGAGGCGGAAGTCTCTCTGCTTCTGGCTGATGGCTGGCATGATTGGCTGCTTGCTCGCCATGATGGCATCACTGACATATAATGAGAATATATTCGACTTCCTTCCTGTCAGTGGCAATGAGCAGAAAGCCATCACCTTATATCAGGATATATCTGGAGGACAGCGCATCTTCACGATGTTCAAGTTGAAAGATGGCGGTCAGGGTGATGATGAGACGCTCACAAACGCAGTCGATACATTTGCGCACTTGATGCAACCTGCTTGCGAAAGAGGACAAATCACTGAGATCACGACCCAGATAGATTTCGAGAAGGTGTCAGGCATCACTGATTTTATCTATGACAATATGCCGTTGATGCTCCGTGATTCTGACTATGTCCGGATGGAGCGCATTTTGTCATCGCCCGAAATGATCAGTGAGCAGCTGGCCAACGATGTGCAGATGGTGATGATGCCAGCGCCTGGCCTATTCTCGGCTAATATCAGCAAGGATCCCTTAGGCCTGTTCAGTCCTGTCATCGATAGGCTGCAATCCCGTCAGTCGGCTGTTCCTATCGAATTTGACAATGGTTATATCTATTCCCCTGGCAAGGAATATGGCATCGCCATGATGACATCTCCCTACGGGGCTATGGAGTCGGCCAATAACAGCCGCCTCGTAGAGCATGTCGACAGCATGGCGCTTCAGACCATGGAGGCCGTTCCCGATGTCGAGGTGTATGCGACGGGTGCACCAGTCATTGCTGTAGGTAATGCGGCTCAGATTAAGAAGGACAGCCAGTGGGCTATATCCATATCGGTCACATTGATCCTCTTGCTGCTTGTATTCTCATTCCGACGAGTCAAGAATCTGTTGCTCATAGGAGTCGCCATTATCTTCGGGTGGCTGTTTGCGATGGGCTTCATGGCTGTTGTGCGAAGTGATGTCTCGTTGATCGTACTGGGAATAGGATCAATTATCATAGGTATAGCCGTCAATTATCCCCTTCATTTCATTGCCCACACGGATCATGGTGGTACTGTCCGTGAGGTGTTGAAGGAGATGATCTCGCCGCTGTTGATAGGAAACATCACGACTGTAGGTGCCTTCGCCAGTTTGATACCACTCGATGCACCTGCGCTGCGCGATTTGGGTCTTTTTGCAGCCTTTATGTTGGTGGGAACCATCTTCTTCGTCTTGATTTTCCTGCCCCATCTGGTCAAGAAGCGGGTGGGTGAGGCCGAAGAACGCCTGACGTTTGGAAGATTATCCTCCATGTCGCCTGAACGTCATCGATGGCTGCTCTGGGTGATCCTGGCCCTGACAGTCGTCTTCGGCTGGTACAGTCTTGACATTTCTTTCGATACGAACATGCACCACATCAACTATATGACTGAAAGCCAGACGAAGTTGTTGTCGAGTATGCATGCTTCAGCAGGACTAAATGATACGGTGAATGTATATCTGGTAACAGAGGGCGACAGTTGGGATGAGGCTCTGAATGAACGTCAGCGACTGGCACCCCTCCTTGACAGCCTTCAGAAGGCAGGCGCATTAAACCAGTACAGCGATGTCACATCCCTGATTTGTTCTTCCGACGAGCAGAAGCGTAGGATTGAGAAATGGAATGCGTTCTGGGAGAGACATCGTGAATCGGCCATCGGACTCTTGAAGCGCGAGGCTCCGCGTTATGGCTTTAGCAACGATGCCTTTAGCGATTTTGAGACGATCATAGCTGAATCGTACGCTCCAAAGACATTCGACCAGTTCGAGCCTATCCGCTCAGTGCTGATGAGCAGCTCTTTTAGTACGAGTACAGGGGCTTGTTCTGTGGTGGATGTCATTGATGCCCGTGATAAAGACCTGGCTCCGTTGGAGGATGCCTTGAACGAGAGGTTGGGTGAGAAAGGCTATGCCTTCGATTTCATGAGGATGAACAGTGCGATAGCCAACTCCTTATCCAGCGACTTTAATTATATAGGTTTTGCCTGCGGACTGATTGTGTTTATCTTCCTTTGGATTTCCTTCGGACGGTTGGAATTAAGCCTGCTGGCATTCCTCCCCATGGCATTGGGATGGATCTGGATTCTTGGCATCATGAGTATGCTGGGCATGCAGTTTAATATCGTCAATGTCATTCTTGCCACCTTTATTTTCGGACAAGGTGACGACTATACCATATTCATAACGGATGGCCTTATCAACGAATTTGCTTATAAGAAGAAGCTGCTGCCTTCATTTAAGAACAGCATTATGATCTCTGCCCTCATCATGTTTATTGGCATGGGATCGCTCATCGTTGCCAGACATCCGGCGCTCCATTCACTGGCAGAGGTGACGATTGTCGGCATGTTCACGGTGGTCCTGATGGCATGGGTCATTCCTCCACTCATCTTCGGATGGATGGTGAAGACGGACAATCAGGTCAGGAGATCTCCAGTCACCCTCGACCACGTCCTTCGAATCATCTGCGGCACCGTCGTCTATATTCTCCAATTGGTCTATGGCGTTATCCTGGGCTTCCTCACCTTGATCATTCCGGATAAGAGCGGCAGGATCGAAAGATGGTTCCATGGTGTCATTCATCGGACGTTGAAGGCAGATGCCACCCATATCTGGGGCGTCAAGTTCAATGTGCATAATCAATACGAAGAGGACTTCAGCCGTGGCAGTATTATGATTTGCAACCACCAGTCGATGCTCGATCCCATTTATATCCTTTCATTAAGCCCCAGGATATTAATCACGGCGGGCAGCCATGTGTGGAAGAATCCGATTGTAAACCCGATGTTTAAGGTCTCACGTTTCTTGGATGCAGGGGAACAGATTGAGGAACTGAAAGGAAAGATCGAGAAGTCAGTCCGTGAAGGCTATAATGTGTTGATATTCCCAGAAGGTTTACGAAGCGAAGATGCGATCAAGCGTTTTAAACAGGGCGCTTTCTATCTCGCTGGTGAAATCGGGGCCGACATCCTGCCGTTGTATCTGCATGGTGCTGGTCACGTCATGCCTAAAGGCAGCGGATTCGCATCCCGTGGTCAGGTCGATCTCGAAATAGGCAAGCGTATACCTGCAAGCGAGTTGATGAACTATGGTCCGACATATCCCAAGATAGCGCATGCTGTCCAGCGCGAATACGAGGACCATTATCAGCAGATGAAGACTGAGATAGAGAAGACCCATTATTTCCATCACTATGTGATTGATAAATACACCTATAAAGGAATCGGTGTGGAAAGGGAAACCAGACGGCTGCTTAAGAAATACGATGATTTCAGCGCATGGATAGACGGCTATACACCTGTTGACGGCGCATCAAATGAAGTCTCTGTGATTCACGCTGGGCGTGGTCAGTTCTCATTGCTTTTTGCGCTTGTTCATGCCGAAATCGAAGTCTATTCATACGCAGATACAACAGATGATTATGATCTGGCCAAGGCCTGTGAACCAATGCCCACCAATCTTCATGTATGTAACGCCACGACTGAAAGCGTCGACGAAGGTAGAGCAAATGTTATTAATCTGACAGACATCATAATAACTTAAATCATGAAAGAAGAATTCGACGACATCCGTCCTTATAGAGACGATGAGATTCCCGCTGCGATGAGTCGCATTGCAGATAGCCCTGCCATGCCACTATTAGCATCCTATGTTTGTCCCGATCTGTCTTTGGATGATGTTAAAAACCTGATCCGTAGTTTTAAGACCGTCAAGGAGTTCCAATATGGTATCATGCACAAAGTGAATGAGCAGATCATCCATAACAGCATCACGGAATTCACATTTGAAGGCTCTGACAAACTGCAGAAGAATACGCCCTATCTGTTTGTCAGCAATCATCGCGACATCATGCTGGATGCCTCTTTGCTGCAGAATGCCCTGGTCGATTCCGGCTTTGAGACGACACAGATCACCTTTGGTGCCAATCTGATGATGAATCCGCTGGTGGTCGACATCGGCAAGTCCAATAAGATGTTCCGTGTCGAGCGCCCTGGTGGCAGCATAAAGGACTTTTATAAAAGCTCCCTGCATCTGTCCAGTTATATGCGCCATGTCATTAAGGAAGAGCACGAGTCGATATGGATAGCACAGCGCAATGGCAGGACGAAGGATGGCAACGACCAGACAGACCAAGGCATCATCAAAATGTTCTGTATGAGCAAGCCCGAGAACAAGATCGGGGCTCTTAGCGAACTGAACATTGTGCCGGTCTCTGTATCCTATGAGTGGGAGTCATGTGATATTCTGAAAGCCTTGGAGCTTTATGCCAGTCAGAATGTCAAATATATCAAGAAGCCCGGTGAAGACCTGAACAGTATTCTGACAGGTATTCTCAAGCCCAAGGGTCGCGTCCATTTCCAACTCTGCGAGTTAGTGACGGAAGGCGATCTGATTGAATATAATAACTGTACAAACAACGAATATCACAAACAGGTAGCCCAGCTGATAGATAAAAGGATTCTCCGCGCCTATAAGTTATGGCCCAATAACTATATCGCCCATGACATGCTTTATGGTCAGCGAAGGTTTGCCAACAAATATACCCGTGAAGAAAAAGAAGCATTCGTGGACCGCCTGTCTAAATTAGACCGCTTTGAAAGTGATGTAGATACCCTGAAGGATATCTTCCTTGGTATTTATGCGAATCCAGTTACAAATAAACTGAAGCAATAGAGATATTTATACAAATCAAAGCAAAAGAACTGTGTGCCCCCTCCGAAAAGAGGGGGCTAATTATTTTGTTCAAAGAATCTTATTCTTGTCCGACAATCTTGGTCTTGGGCTGTTCTTTGTTGCGGCGGTTGACGACGGTGACGACGGCCTGCGCGAGGTTGATGAAGGCGAGGCCGGTGGCTGAGTCGCTGTTGAGGGCGGCGGGGGTGCCTGCGTCGCCATTGTCGCAGATGCTCTGGACAAGCGGGATCTGGGCGAGCAACGGAACCTGCATCTCTTCAGCGAGCTGCTTGCAGCCTTCCTTGCCGAAGATGTAATAGCGGTTCTCGGGCAGTTCGGCAGGGGTGAACCATGCCATGTTCTCGATGAGGCCGAGGATGGGCACGTTGACCTTCTCATTGCGGTACATGTCGATTCCCTTGCGGGCGTCGGCGAGGGCGACCTGCTGGGGAGTGGAGACGATGATGGCGCCCGTGATGGGGAGGGTCTGCAACAACGTGAGATGGATGTCGCTGGTGCCTGGCGGGGTGTCGAGGATGAAGTAGTCGAGCTCGCCCCAGTCGGCATCGCCGATGAGCTGCTTCAGGGCACTGGTGGCCATACCGCCGCGCCAGAGGGTGGCGGTATCGGGGGATACGAAGAAGCCGATGGAGAGGAGCTTGACGCCATACTGCTCAACGGGGACGATGAGGTCGCGGCCATCTTTCTTGACAGCGTAGGGACGAGCGTCCTCGATATTGAACATCTTGGGCATGGAGGGCCCGAAGATATCGGTATCGAGCAAGCCTACCTTGTAGCCTAAGCGGGCGAGGGCGATGGCGAGGTTGGCAGAGACGGTGCTCTTGCCGACGCCTCCCTTGCCGGAGCTGACGGCGATGATGTTCTTAACGCCTGGCAACAGCTGGCCTACCTCGGGGCGGGGAGCTGTCTTGAACTCGGTCTCGATGGTC
>JAEEGL015190860.1_pt1 | contig 20643 bp, 11 predicted proteins | sample 9134231 | NCBI WGS metagenome assembly JAEEGL01 (sample SAMN16246548, study PRJNA631951) | gut metagenome | biome: gut microbiome; feature: rumen; material: fiber-attached | host: Bos | place: Iran: Karaj | collected 2018-10
AACAGAGGACGGTCAGATTGTGATGCTGCTGAAGGGCGGCAGAGGCGGTTTGGGCAATAAGCATTTTGCCACCAGCACCAATCAGGCTCCGCGCTTTGCGCAACCTGGTGAGCCGATGCGTGAGCTGACCGTCATTCTGGAGCTGAAACTCTTGGCCGATGTGGGATTGGTTGGCTTTCCTAATGCAGGGAAAAGTACCTTGCTAAGTGCCTTGAGCAGTGCCCGTCCTAAGATTGCAGGCTATCCCTTCACTACCTTGGAACCTTCATTGGGTATCGTTTCGTACCGAGACGGTCAGTCCTTTGTGATGGCTGACATTCCTGGTATCATAGAAGGCGCTGCTGAAGGTAAGGGACTGGGCCTTCGATTCCTGAGACACATAGAGCGTAACTCGCTGTTGCTTTTTATGGTACCGGGTGATACGGATGATATCCGTAAGGAATATGAAATTCTGCTGAACGAGGTGAAAACCTTCAATCCGGAACTGTTGGACAAACAGCGTGTGCTGGCTATCACTAAGACGGATTTGCTGGACGAGGAATTGCAACAGATGCTGGCAGAAGACTTACCTGACGACCTCCCACACGTCTTTATCAGTGCCGTTGCCAATAAGGGACTTATGGAACTGAAGGATATCCTTTGGCTGGCCCTTAATAGCGAGAGTAACAAATTGCAGTCCATCACACAGCAGGAGACTATTGTTCACAGAAACAAAGACCTTGCCTGGTTGCGTTCCGAAATGGAAGACGAAGGCGAGGACGAAGAGATAGAATTCATTGACGAGGATGAGATAGAGGACCTTGAGGATTTTGAATACGAGGAAGACGAATGATTTACGAAACACCTGCATGGCTATTGGCCTTCTCAGTGGGGAGGGGTGTACATGGTACAGAACCTGGAGTGGATGCGCGTGAAGTAGGCTTGCAAGGTGAAACATTAGAAATAAGGCCAGAACACCTGGTGATTCCCCGTCAGACGCACAGTACAAACGTTAGATGGGTGAATACCTTTGGTGAAGTGCCGGATACCGATGCTGTCATCACCTCCGAGAAGGGATTGTGCATAGCCGTAAAGACGGCAGATTGCATACCTATCCTTATATATGATGTACGTAGGTATCTTGTCGCTGCCGTTCATGCAGGATGGCGGGGAACTGTGGGACGCATCGTGGTAAAGACATTAAGGCAGATGGGTAGCAAGGCTGAAGACTTGCATGCTATCATCGGACCTGGCATTTCTGAGGAAAGCTTCGAAGTGGGCAATGAGGTATATGAGCAGTTCCTGCAGTCAGACTTCCCTATGCAACGTTTGGCCAGAAAATACCCTTCTTACGATGGGGAACGATGGCATATCAACCTGAAGAATGCCAACCGTTGGCTCTTAGAACAAAATGGGGTAAGACACATCCAGGTTTCTGATGTTGACACTATGAAGAGTCCGCTTTACTACAGCGCCCGACGAGAGACCATCAATACAGGACGTGTTATCAATGGAATAATGATTAAGTAAAAACAGCCTCACCCCTAAGCCCTCTCTGAGAGAGAGGGGAACGAAAAGTGAAAAATAAGAATTACCAACCGTAAACCGTAAAACCTGACAAAAACCAATAACATGAAAAGATTATTCTTACTTCTTGCGCTTTGCCTTCCGCTATGCATGATGGCTGCCAACAAGAAAACCACCGTTTCAAAAGTTTCTGAGCCTGTCACCCTGACAGAGGATGTGGATTACAATATCACTAGTACAACGCCGTTCGATGCCGAGGGACTGGTGAACATTGAGAATACAGAGCATGCTGTGGTTATCCTTACCCAGATTAAGCCGTCCGAGGCCATCAACAAGTGGCTCTCTAAGATTCAGATTAATGGCGTAAGGGCTTCCAACAACAACAATTGCCAAGTGAAGCTTTACAATCGTGGTTGTATCATTATGCCCTATGGTAGGAACTTCAAACCACTGACTGTTTATGCCGAGCAGAATTTCGAGGGCGATAATTGTGATGATTATGGTACAGAGAATTCCAGTGGCTATATGAATACCCTTACCACTAAGAAACTGAACAACCGCATTCGCTCCTTCAAGTTGAAAAGGGGCTACATGGTCACGTTCTCTACACTTGCCAAAGGGCGCGGCTACAGCCGTTGCTTCATTGCGGCCAACAAGGATTTAGAGATAGCTTCCCTGCCTCCCGTTCTTGACGAGAAGATTACCTCGTATAGAATCTTCAAGTGGTATGATACGGGCAAGCAGCAATTGGCTGCAAGGGGAGGCGACAATGCTATCTGCTCAGCCTTAAAGGTCACCAGCACTTATACTTGGGGCACCACCTCTGATATGTCGCCCGATGTGGAGAATGTTCCTCATCACATCTACGAGAACTATCCTTCGCCTGCTTCCCTCGGTACTTGCACTACTTCGCCTCACATGAAAACTAACAACGAGCCTATGAACACAGCCGATGACCCTAAGGGCAAAACCGAAGATGTGGATGCTGTGCTGGCTAACTGGGAAGACCTGATGGCTACGGGTATGCGCCTCTGCTCACCTTCTTCGTGGGACGGTAGCGATTATACCAATGGAACGGGTTATATAAAACGTTTCATTGACAGTATTGATGCCCGCGGTTGGCGTTGTGATATCATAGACCTGCACTGTTACTGGCCAGAGAGCAACTTTGGCACCATTAAGAACTGGACCAATTCCACGGGGCGTCCTGTGTGGATTTCCGAGTGGGTATGGGGTGCATCTTGGAACAGCAACGGTGCCTTTGCCAGCGGTATTACAGAAGCTCAGAATGCCGAGGCGCTGAAGCGCATCTGCCCAGTGCTGAACAACAACGACTGCATAGAGCGTTATTACTATTGGAACGAGGAGCGCGACCCTTCCAAGCTCTATAAGAACAACGCGCTGACCAAGGCCGGCGAGTACTACGCCACCATCAATTCCGGCGTGGGCTATAACGGCAAGTATGACTTTGTTCCCACTACACCTCCACAGTATGGTCCCTCCAAGTTCACGCAGAAAGTACTCTCCACTGGCAAGACTCGCCTTTCGTGGTACGATGCTAACGGAGAGTTCAACCAGTTGATGGAAGTTCAGATGAAGGATGCTCAGGGCCTTTGGGTGGTGCTGGATACCATTGCACAAAAAGAGGCGGCCTCAAACTATACGTACGAAATTGATAACGATGATGAGTCAGTTCTATACCGACTTCACCTCATTGATTTGAACGGAAAGGAATACTTTACCTCTGATGAACTGGAATTGGGCGATGCCTTTGAGATAGATGGCCAGCTGTTCTATGCTGGTGGTAATCTGTTTCCCAACGGACAGTTTGACCTTGGCTTTACCAACTGGACAAGCGGAACAGGCAAGCCTCTTGCCGAGCCTCAGTTCCAGGTTGTGAATGATGGCGGCTATCAGGAGGGAGCCTACTTGCAGTCTCACCTAACCGGAGGCAGCAGCAATGTCGCTTCTGTCAAGACTACCGTTTCTTTGCAAGAAGGCCAGCCGTATGTATTCCGCATGGCTGCAAAAAACGGAAGTAGTGGCATAAAGTTCTATCTTTCTGCCGACGGTTCAGCCAACAGCAAGGAAGTTGCCAAAGCAGCCAACAGTACCGACTGGGGCGTGAATACCTTCCTATTCAATACTGATACTTACGTCCACGGCATCCTGTCTTGCTATTCATTGGCGGCTAAGGCTCAGATTGACGATGTGCAGTTGCGCCAGCTTTTCCCAACCCGTGATGAAGCTATTGCCGATGGGGTGGAGAAGGCAATGCTCAGAGCCGAGGCGCAGCAGGCCTACAATACGGAATACCCTTTCCTTAACGATGACTTGACTGCACGAATGTCTACTGTTACGAATATAGAGGAGGGATTGATTGCACTCTCCGATCACATGATGTCCATTAGCAAGAAAAAAGAAGCCAAGGTTTTGGCCGCTACGTTGAAGGCAGTTGAACAGAAGCCCTGCCCGGCTTACGACGAGATGCTGGCCCTCTTGAACAAAGCAGAAGAGGCTCAGACCTGCGCGGAGGTGATAGCATCCGTCAACCAGTTGCAGGAGTTGATGGACAAATACCTCGCTTTCACCCGGTCCGGCAAGCAACCCAGGACTCCATCGTTTGCCAACGAGAAGTCGGATGGCTGGCAGGTGAAGCAAGGAACCTATAAGGATGGCGACCAGCGCACAGCTACCAAGTTCGGCAAGACCTGTTGGAATGCCTGGTGGAGTACCACCGACAAGGGTGCTACCATGGAAATCAATCAGACACTCACCAACCTGCCCGAGGGTTACTACCAGTTGGAGTGCAAGGCTACAACGGAGCATTTCTGCATTGCTGACCAGCACGCGTTCCTTCGCAGTGGAGAGGCTGAGGCTGTATCACCCATCATGACCAAGGACTACTTTGACCTTCCTGTTTCTGATCATTGGGACATCCTCACCACCACTCCTATCTATGTGAAGGATGGCGGCTCGCTCACCGTGGGCTTCGTTGGTTCCAAGACGGGGGCTCAGAAGGGCAAATGGCACTCCTTCGGCAATGCTACCGCTACCAGCGACAATCGCGAGGGCTGGTGGTGTGCCACAGATTTTGTGCTGAAATATCATGCCATTGATTCCGAAGACTCTTTGAATGAAGAGTTAAGAGTGAAGAGTGAAGAATCAGATAATGCTGTATATGACCTCAGTGGGCGGTACCTAAGCAAGCCACAGAAGGGCGTGAATATCGTGAACGGGAAAAAAATGGTCAGGCCTTAACTGAATGTCACCACATCTCCCTTATGTAAGGTTACACGGATAATATCGTTCGTGAAACCTTTCATTTTCTTCCCCTTCACCTTTATTACTTGTATTCCGTCTGGGATTTTAATTTTGAATTCGCCGTTGCTGGTAGCTTTCAGTTTGGCATTAAGCACTTTACCTGAAGCCCATTTGGCAGAAACCTCAGCACCTCCGCGAACGCAAAGACCCGTGAACTGTCCTTCGCTCCACGCTTTTGGAAGGGTGGGTAGGTATTCTATGTATCCTGCATGTGATTGAACCAACATTTCTGCCATACCTGCAGCCCCAGCCATATTTCCGTCTATCGCAAAGATATCCCAAGGTGCTCCTGCAATACCCTTAGGAGAGACGGTAAACAGGTTTTCGCGTGAAAGTTTTCCTATGAGCTGGTTGATGCTGTTATAGGCTTCCGGGCTGTGACGGAGTCTGGCAAAGTAGCAGATTGCCCATGCACGGCTCCACTCCACATCTTCCCATCCTTGGGCTGTAAGTCGGCGTTCTAATGTATTGTAGGCTGCCTTTGCAAGTTCGGGCGTGTGCTGTGTGGTAATCTGGTAATAGGGATAGAGTGCCAAAAGATGGCTGGTGTGCCTATGGTTTACGTTCACATCGTCGTAGTCCTCTAACCATTCACGCACGCCTCCGTATTTATTTGTGCGCAATGGGGGCAGCAGTCTTAATACCTTACGCAGTGAATCTGCAAATGCAGCGTCTGTATTTAAAAGTTCTGTGCTTCTGAGGCAATCCTGAAAAATTTCACGTGCAAGTGCCAAATCCACTGTCGGCATCATACTGGCACTATGAGTTTGACCCTCATAGCCGAAAGAGTTCTCGGGTGATATGCTTGGCCCTGTTACAAAATACCCTGTGTTGGGGTCTATGCACATATAGCTTAGCAGGAACTGAGCATTTCCCTTCAAGAGGGGATAGGCTGTATGACGTAGGAAATCCAGGTCCTGAGTGTATTCCCATTGTGTCCATAAGTGAGTAGCCATCCAGCTTCCTGCTGTTGGGAACAGGCCCCATGCTATGCAGTTACAAGGGGCGGTGAAGCCCCAAATGTTTGCCGTTGTGTGTGCAGTCCAACCTTGTGCTCCATATACCGTCTTGGCTGTATTCCGACCTGCTTCTGCAAGTGATGCAATGTATGTAAAGAGTGGTTTGTTGCATTCAGCCAAATTACCTACATTGGTCAGCCAATAGTTCTGCTGGGTATTGATGTCTAGGTGATAGTCGTTGTTCCACCCCATGTTACAGGCCAGATTGTCATTAAAGAACCCCTGCAAGGCTACCGGCAAAGGTGAATCCTCCCTTGAGGAAATGATGGTCAGATATCGACCGTATTGGAAGAAAATAGCCTGCAAGTCGGCATCGTCACGTCCTTTTTTTACTGCCATCCAACGTTTGTCTGTAGGTTCTTTGGTTGCTTCTGGATTAGAGCCAAGCGTGAGGCTTACCCTCTTGAAGAGAGGTGTATAATCTGTCTCATGTTCGTTCTGAATGCTGACGAATGTCCGCGCCGAAGCCTTTTCTGTTGTTTCCCTGCAGAGATTCAGGTAATCAGGTTGCTTGTAGTCGGTTCGTAAATCGGCATATATGGTAACCTCGTTGGCATTGCGGACAGAGAGAATGCTGTCCCCAGTTGTAATTTCTCCATCCTTTGCCACTACTTTCAGTCGGACAACAAAAAGAACGCCCTTGTCTGTTCTTCCTGGCTGGGAAGCCTTTCCTGTAATGACTAATGTGTTCTGCTCTGTTCGTACAGTTGCTTCAGGGCGCAGCAGCTTGGCTCCCATATCAAAGCTGATGGCATTTTTCCGGTTTGCCGTATAGTGTGCCGCCATTACCTGCTGTGGATGGCTACAAACATATTCTCGCGTGTACCTTATGTTGTTTATGGAATAGTTCACCCTCACCTGTGCCTTCTGCAAATCCAGTTTACGCCTGTAATTGGTATATGTTGTGCCTGAAGGATGAAGGAACATTAACTCGATGTCGCCCAGTGGGACATGAGAGCCAAAGTCCTGCTCGTTGCCTATCAGATTGTTCCAGGCAATGCTGTTTCCTTCAGCAATTTTATTGGCAAAGAACATCTGTCGCAGGGAGTCCAGGCGTTCCCTTCCAAAGGGTATATTCTGGTTGGGATTCACGCTGCCACTCCACATCGAACTCTCGTTTAGGGCAATGGTTTCTGTTGTTACGCCGCCATATATCATAGCTCCCAATCTGCCGTTTCCTATGGGGAGGGCTTTCATCCATTCGTCTGCCGGAGTTTCGTACCACATATTTTGCGAGAAAGAACAAACTGATATTACAAACGACAATGTAATGAGGAGTATTTTCTGTTTCATAATGGGATATGCTTGTTAAACAAACGCAAAGATAGAGTTTTTATTGGAATATCTTGTGCGCATGGCTTAAAATAATTATTTTTGCAGCAAATAACACCTATTTGATATGAAAATAAAAACCATTTTTGCATTATGCCTGATGGCATTTGCAATGGCAGTAAATGCCCAAAGCATTATCAGAGTGAGTACCAACCAAACAGACCTGGTCTTCCGTGTGGCAGACAATGGGCGCTTGTATCAGAACTATTTGGGCCGTCACCTTAATCAAGAAAGTGACCTGAAGCACCTTCCTGATGGAACAGAGGCTTATCTGACGCATGGCATGGAAGATTACTTTGAGCCCGCATTGGATGTCCGTCATACAGATTTCAACCCCAGCACCTTGCTTAAATATGAGCGTCATGAACAGCGTAAAGCCGTTGATGGTGCCACAGAAACCGTTATCTGGCTGAAAGACCCTGTTTACGGGACGCAAGTAGCCATGCATTTTGTTGCATATACTCAGGAGAATATCATCAAGGCTTGGACGGAAATCACCAATACGGAAAAGAAGTCTGTCTCGCTGGTGAAGTATGCTAGCGCCATGTTGCACCTTACTGGCGGCAAGTATTTCCTGAGTGAGTTCTCTGGCAACTGGGCGGACGAGGCTCATATCACAACCACTCCGCTTAGTTTTGGCAAGAAGGTGATGGACACGAAACTGGGCACACGTGCCAATCTGTTCACACCTCCCATGTTTATACTCTCCCTTGGTGCTCCTGCCACAGAAGACGCCGGACAGGTGTTATTGGGCCAGTTAGGCTGGACCGGAAACTTCCGTTTTACCTTTGAGATGGACGAGAAGGATAACCTGCGCATCATCTCAGGCATAAATCCCTATTTCTCGGAATATGAGCTGAAGACAAACGAGACCTTCCGTACGCCCGATTTCTTCTTTACACTTAGTCAGGAAGGTTTGAGTCGTGCCAGTCGTGACTTCCATGATTGGGCTCGCAAGTATCAGTTGAAGGATGGGTCTGAGGATCGTCTGACGCTGCTCAATAATTGGGAGGCAACGTATTTCGACTTCAACCAAGATAAGTTGATAGGTCTGATGGACGATGCCGTTAAACTGGGTGTAGATTTGTTCCTGCTTGACGATGGCTGGTTCGGAAACAAATACCCACGTCATAGCGATACACAAGGCTTGGGCGATTGGGAAGAGACCCGCGACAAACTGCCTGGTAAGGTAAAGGCTTTGGTAGATGCAGCTAAGCAGAAAGGCATCAGGTTTGGTATTTGGATTGAGCCCGAGATGGTGAATCCCAAGAGCGAGTTGTATGAGAAGCACAAGGACTGGGTCATTACGTTGCCCAACCGCGACGAATATTACTTCCGTAATCAGCTGGTACTAGACCTCAGCAATCCCAAGGTGCAAGACTTTGTATATGGCGTTGTGGATAACCTGATGACGCAATATCCTGGCATAGCCTTCTTTAAGTGGGATTGCAATTCGCCCATCACCAACATCTATTCTCCTTACCTGAAGGAAAAGCAGCAGCACTTGTATGTGGATTATGTTCGAGGACTTTATAAGGTGCTTGACCGCATCAAGGCCAAATATCCCCGTCTGCCCATGATGCTCTGTTCTGGTGGTTCTGGCCGAATTGATTACCAGGCTTTGAACTATTTTACCGAATTCTGGGCAAGCGACAATACAGATCCTCTGGAGCGCCTTTATATTCAGTACGCCTATTCTTATTTCTATCCTGCCAAGGCAACCTGTTGCCATGTTACTACATGGAACAGTAATACCAGCATCAAGTTCCGCACGGATGTTGCCATGATGGGAAAGATGGGCTTTGACATCAAGCTCTCTGATATGAGTGCTGATGATCTGAAGTATTGCCAGCAGGCTGTCAAGAACTTCAAACGTCTGCGTCCCGCTATCATGGAGGGCGATATGTTCCGCCTGTATTCTCCTTACGATGGTCCTCATGCTGCCACGCAGTTTGTCAGCAAGGATCGCAAGCAGAGTGTGATGTTTACCTTCAATACCTATCCCCGTTATGCCGACCGCAATGTGCCTGTTACCCTTCGCGGACTGGAGCCCAATCAGATGTATCGCGTCAGGGAAATAAATATGATGCCAGGCAAGCAAAGTTGGTTACGATGCAACGATAAGGTATATAGCGGTCAGTTCTTGATGACCGTAGGTTTGGATGTTCTCACTTCTCACAAACTTGAGAGTCATGTATTAGAGATCACAGCAGAGTAGTTAACGATAACCACCTAAACTCTAACCCAAATATTATGAAAACAAGAATATTTTTTTCATTATGCCTGATGGCATTTGCAATCAATGCCGATGCTGCCGACTGGCTTTTCCGTGGCGGCAAGAGTAATTATCAGATAGTTGTCTTGGCAGAGGCTTCTTCGTCGGAACAAACAGCAGCGCGTGAGTTACAGCAGTATATTCAGCAAGTGAGTGGGGTAAAGTTGCCTATCACTTCCGACTTGAAGGCTAAAGGGTGCCACATCTTTGTAGGATACAACGAGAAGGTGGCCAATTTGAGTGGAGCGCGGAAGCCGGAAAAGGACGACGAGAGTTTCACCTACTGCACTATAGGGCACGACCTCTGTATCTGGGGCGGCTCGCAGCGCGGCACCATGTATGGCGTCTTCACATTCTTGGAGAGGGAGTTGGGCATTCATTGGCTTACGCCCAAGTGTACCGTGGTGCCGAAGCTCACGGAATGGAAAATGCCTAAGTTGAATCATTCCGAGTGTCCCTTCATCGGCTACCGATACAGCAATTACTTTGTGGCAAGGGTGCCCCAGTGGAGTGCCCACACGAAGGAGAACACCAAGTGGGATCCCGTACAGAACGAGTACGGCAACATGGAGGCTTACTGGGGGGCTCACACCATGGGAGAGTTTGTCCCCACCAAGGAGTTCTACCAGTCGCACCCCGAGTACTTCTGCCTGCGCGACGGCAAGCGATACAGCGGCTACGGCCAGCTTTGTCTCTCCAATCCCGAGGTGCTGGAGTTGTGTAAGACCCGGCTTTCGAACTTCATGCGTGAGCATCCGGACTATCGCATCTACAGCCTCTCGCAGAACGATAACTTCCTGTTCTGCCAGTGCGAGAAATGTGTGGCCATAGAGCAGCAGTACGGAGGACACAGCGGCATCATCGTCTGGTTTGTTAATCAGGTGGCCGATGCCGTAAGGGATGAGTTCCCCGACAAGTACGTGGGCACCTTTGCCTATCAGTATTCACGCCAGCCGCCCACCGGCGTCAAGCCCCGTGAGAATGTGGTCATCCGCCTCTGTAGCATAGAGTGCTGCTTTGCCCACCCTTTGGATGCCGGCTGTCCGCAGAACGAGGCGTTCATGCGCGACCTGAAGGGTTGGGCCGAACTGGCACCGCATCTTTTCATCTGGGATTACATTGTAGATTATGCCCAGTACATGGCTCCCTGGCCCAACTTCCAGGTTTTGGGGCCCAACATTCGCGTGTTTGGCGAGAACAAGGCCATTGGCGTTTTCGAGGAAGCGCAGTATCAATCGGCAGGAGCCGAGTTCGATGAGATGAAGGCTTGGACGGTGAACCAGCTCCTCTGGAACCCCGATCAGAACGTCGATTCGCTGGTCAACATCTTTATCAGCAATTATTACGGAAAGGCCGCGCCTCGTATCATGGACTATTACCGCCTGTGCCAGAGCTTGGTGAAGCCCGATGTACATTACGGCATTTACATCCGCGAGGATCACCAGATTTATTCCGATGATTTCATCCAGCAGGCCTTCTCTCTGCTGCGCGAGGCATTGGATGAAGCCGAGTTGGATGAGGTTCGTGAGCGTGTGGACCGTGTAAGGATGCAGCCCCTTTATCTGCACTGTATGCGCCACAAGGCAGCGTCCTTGCAGGATGGAACGTGGTCCGATCTCCTCCGCCTGATGAAGCAATACAAGGCGATGCACCGTGAGGGGCATCCACAGGACCGCTTCATCCGCGAGTTTGAAGCCGCTGCCTCGGGGCAGCAGAAATGATGTAAATAAATCTACCTCGCGTACCCTATTATAATCACCATTATTGATCTTTTCCTGTCGGTCCGACGGGCACAGTTATAGTTTTCGTTACAAAGAGACTTTTGCCATTACGGGGAAATGTGTGGAAGGGAGGCGACGTTTATAGGAACCATCAGATTCTTTTGTGAAATATCCGTACTGTAATTGTCCGTAGGCGTTGACGGTAACATTCTTGGAAGCAAAAACAAAATCGAAACGGTCTGCCGCGTGATTAGCTTCAAGATTGAAGTTGTTCACCGTCCCGTATTCCGCACTAACAACAGGTGCTTTCTTATAGCAGTCATGATAACGGCTACTCAGTTTTGTGTAAGCTGATTTCTTCTCGTTCCCGCCCAGATTGCCAATAACAAAGAAGGGTAAACCTTCAGTATTTATCTCATCAACAGCAGCAAGGATACGTGTTGCCGATGTGCTGGCATTGCTGTTATCTGTAGAGAAGCATACATTAAAAACGAAGAAGGAAGCCTCTTCCTTTTTCAGCTTTACCCAAAAGCATGTGCTGCCCTCCGGCATGTCACTGACCTGACCGCTATCTGCCAGTTCAAGAGTCTTGCTGTATAGAATATCTCTAGCAGCTTTGTATGTTGACATTCGTTGAGTTAAATTATTAATCTGAACCTGTGTTGCGGACTGCAATCCCAGTACATCGGGTTGTTCAAAATTAAACATGTCGCTGATGTAGTTTCGACGGGTTGTCCACTTGTCACCTCCATCTCCGTATTGTTTTTCCTCGTCGGTTGAGGTAACGTAAAAACTGCCTATGTAAAGGTTCTGAGCAAAAGCGCAGAACGCAACCATAGATATGATGATGAATGATATTGTCCTTTTCATTGCCATTTTTCGAATTAAGAATTAATAGAGAACTTTCTTTGCGTTTACGATGTTTACACCTTTCTGCATTTTGCTCAAGCGTTGGCCTACAAGGTTGTAAATATCATTTTTCTCTTTTATCTTTTCATTTTTAACTGTATTGATTCCATCTTCCTCGCTGATGAACAATTTGACTTCCTGCGGTGTGCCGTTGTCGGTTGTCAAAGCGGCTTCAAATGCATTTGTAATGACGTTATCGGTAGTGTATTGAAAAGCATCGCCGTTAAGTACATAACCTCCGCTATAGCTGGTCTTCTTACTGAGGGTTCCTGTCAGTATGTAATCACCATATGTAAAGGCAGTTTTGGTGGGTGGAACGGCAATGGTAACATCGGATGCTTCAACATTAAATCCGTTTCCGGTGAGGTGATATAAACCAGGTGTGTAGGCTTGAAGCGAGGCACATGGCGTAATGGTGATAACAGTGTTACTTGTTTGCTCGGGAACAACCTCATAGAACTGCAAATCCTCTGAAGATTCCACAGAGAATGGCAAGTATATGGTTCCCCACGCGTTGGCGGGTTCAAAACGATAGCTGACGTGGTCAGCAATAAACGCCACAGAAGAAGTGAAAGCATCAATGAGGGCAAGTTCGGGAAGATGACCACCCGCGTTGACATAGAAATTATAATTTGTAATATCGGAAGATGACTTCTTCTTTCCGAACGTTCCTTGGTATACGACCTTATGCTCTGGATTTCCGCCAAAGAGGGGATATGGGTCAGACAGTTCGCCTTCATTGATGTTCTGGAAGAAAATCATGTTGGAGACGCTCTTTCCTCGGTTAAGCATGGCAGTTAGTTCTCCGCGAGCTACATCGTTCAGAGTAAGCGCTGTAGCACCTTTTGCAGAGGTGGCATCTGATGCTGACCCGAAACCTGCTAACTGTTCTCCCTCCAGATAATAAATATACGAAGGAATGGCACTCATAGCCTTCACTTGTCTGCCCACAATCTGTCCCGCATATTCCTTGTTCCCGCTGACGATTCCTACGTTGGCACAATAAGAAATCTTAAAGCCATCGTGGTTTACATATCCCAGGATACCTCCTGTATTGGTGGTAGCACCATCTGAATGAACAGTTCCGTAATTGAGGCAATAAGAGATATTGTTTGCTGTTTGGTCGGCATATCCCGTAATTCCACCTACGCTGTTGGTACCAGCATCGGAAAGTGTCCCAGTGAATGAACATCTTGTTACGGTAGAACTATTAAACAATGAACCTGCAATACCGCCCACGTGTTTGGTGTCTGCATTTGCCTTGCCAGTGTTGATATTTAAAGAAGAGTGCACATCCTTGATGGTAGAGCTGGAAGCATATCCTACAATACCATGCTCGCCAGTTCCCTCCTTAACGTTAAGTGTACCACTGAGACAGAATTCTTTGATAATAGCACCTGATGTAACACCGAATAGACCGGAATAACTCTTACCAGTATCTATGAGAAGATTCAGAATGGAATAACCTTGACCGTTAAACGTACCGGTATAGGGGTTACCACTTGTTCCTATGGGATTCCAATCAGTAACGTCGGTCATATCTATGTTATTCAACAGAACTGCCTTAGCTGCGGAGTTATGTCCAAATATTGACAATCCATTGACAATGCTTGCAAAAGCTTTCAGTTCACGTGCTGTAGAGATCTGGTATATTCCGTTAACAATGGGTGGCTGTACGGTATCAAGGTCAGCCATATCAGGAATTCTTATGGAAAGTTTTGCTACCACGGGACTGTGGTCGGAATAAGCCCTCTGATGATAATCTGCTGTTCCTGCGGTGGAGAAGTAGCAAGGATTCAGTACACCATAATGGTTGACATCGAAGTTCTTGGTGACGAAAATGTGGTCGATACGGCGCAACTCTCCGGAAACTGTACTGTAGCTGCCTGCATTGAAACCAGGACAAGTTCCATTGGTCATGAATTTCTGCTTGGCACGATGGAAACAATCATAGAGGAATCCTGAATTGTAGAACAACTTGTATGCATCCCCTGTCTGCACAGCATTATAGTCACCTGAAACGATGACAGGGACATTCAGGGTTCCGGCAATCTCCATAATCTTTTTCCTTATCAGGTAATAAGACTGCTGACGGTTTGTCTCGTCGAGGTCCATGTGCGTGTTGAAGTAATAGATGTACGAACCTATGACTTTGTCTATGAACTTGCCCCAGGTGCAAATACGATAGTATGTGGTGGAACCACCTTTGCTGGGGAAACCCTTAGATGGACTGTCTGGGGTATCACTCAACCAGAAGTCTCCATGATCTATAAGCATCATTCTCTCCTTTTTGTAGAAAATGGCAGAATGCTCACCGTTGTCTTTTCCATCGTTTCGACCAACGCCTATTCGTCCGTAGGCTTTCAGCCCGGCGTCCAAATCTGACATCTGTCCTTTAGTGGCTTCTTGTACACCAAACAGGTCGGGCTGTTGAAAATTCACCAAATTAATGAGGTATGTTTTTCTGGTGGCCCAACCATTGCCAGCGTCTGTGTCGCCGGAATTGCTGTACCTGACGTTATAGGTGATGACGCTGAATTCCTGGGCATATGCCGAAATGTATGTCATCAGAATAACGAAAGAAAGAAATAATTTTTGTTTCATTTGTGTTTAGGTTTTAAGGATAACTAGGTTGTGTTATTTATGTCGGTTTGCGCGCTTTCTGCGGATGTCGGCCTTCATTTTGGCCGACCCGCTTCCGTGCGCTCCTGTAATGTACTGTTTCTTTTTGGCTTTGGTTTTTACCTTGCCCTGCTCTTCTCGCTTAGGGCCCTTGCCTCCGCCTGATTTGAAAGTGATACCATTCATAATAACAGAGGCAATGTCATCGGACCCACCTCCAGCCCCTCCCGACATAGAGGGGAGATTTTCATTTTTCTTCACTTTTTTTAGTTGATAGTTGACAGTTGATTCTTTTTAGTTAACGAGTTGACAAGTTAACGAGTTGACAAGTTGATGAGTTGACGAGTTGGTTGTTTTCGTTTTCGTCTTTCGTTTTCAACTCTAAACTCTATACTTTCAACTCTCAACTTTCCTTCCCCTTTAGGGGGACGGGGGGCTTAATGGTGGAACAGACGGACACCAGTAAAGGTCATAGCAATGCCATACTTGTCGCAAGTGTCAATAACATGGTCGTCGCGAACACTACCACCAGCCTGTGCAATGTACTGAACGCCACTCTTGTGGGCGCGTTCTACATTGTCACCGAAGGGGAAGAAAGCATCGCTTCCCAGACAAACGTTTGTATTCTTTCCAATCCATTCCTTCTTCTCCTCTCGGGTGAGTGGCTCGGGCTTCTCTGTGAAGAACTTCTGCCATTCTCCGTCGGCCAGTACATCCATATAGTCATCGCTGATGTAGATGTCAATGGTATTGTCGCGGTCGGCACGGCGGATATTGGGTAGGAAGGGCAGGTTCATTACCTTTGGGTTCTGACGCAACCACCAGATGTCGGCCTTGTTTCCTGCTAAGCGGGTACAATGGATACGACTCTGCTGACCGGCTCCGATACCAATGGCCTGGCCGTCCTTAACGTAACATACACTGTTGCTTTGGGTGTACTTTAGAGTGATGAGGGCGATAATGAGGTCGCGCTTAGCATCAGCAGGGAAGTTCTTGTTTTGGGTGGGGATGTTCTCAAAGAGAGCGGGATCATCTAACTTAACCTCGTTCCGACCCTGCTCGAAGGTAATGCCAAAGACCTGCTTGCGTTCTATGGGCTCGGGCTTGTAAGTGGGATCAATTTTGATAACGTTGTAAGTACCCTTACGCTTCTCACGCAGAATCTGCAAAGCCTCCTCGGTAAATTCAGGAGCAATCACGCCATCGCTAACTTCAGGTTTGATGAGTAAGGCTGTTGCCTTGTCGCAGCAATCGGATAGAGCAATAAAATCGCCATAACTACTCATACGGTCAGCACCACGGGCTCTGGCGTATGCACAAGCCTGGGCACTTAGCTCACCAATACTTTCAGGAACGAAATAGATGTGACGTAATGTATTGGAAAGTGGAAGACCTACGGCAGCTCCGGCAGGACTAACATGCTTGAAACTGGCAGCAGAAGGAAGACCGGTAGCAGCCTTCAGTTCCTTAACCAACTGCCAAGCATTCAGGGCATCAAGGAAATTGATGTAGCCAGGACGGCCATTCAACACTTCAATGGGGAGTTCACCTGCCTCTATATAAACACGAGAAGGCTTCTGATTGGGATTGCATCCGTACTTAAGTTGTAATTCTTTCATTCTTGTATATTTTTAGTTTACTGTTTACTGTTTACTGTTTACTGTTTATCGTTTACTGTTTACTGTTTATCGTTTACTGTTTACTGTTTACCGTTGGTAACTCTTATTCTTCACTCTTTATTTTAAAATCTTTATTTTAAAAGTTGTAATATAGGAACGGGGTGATGTTACTACTGTGAAACTCTATAGCCAGTTGGACAACAAAGGCGAATGCCATTAATTTCATAAGCCAGGGAGAGTAGATGAACTTTATCATCATCCTATTATAACACCTTTCTCTTATGCATAGCAGCAGAACACAACAAGCCATCATCAGCAGCCATGCTGGACGCATTGTCCAGAAAGCCATGATGCTCTCTGGTTTGAAATGGGTATATATCTGCTTGAAAATAATTATGAGTGTTTCAATGTCCGGTGAGCGGAATACGGCCCAACTGCACACAATAAAGATGTCGGTAATGAGAATGCAAAACAGTTTTGTGAACCATGTGTCGGGAATTCTCTGAAGCAGGCATTGTATACTCTTGTGCAGCACCAGAGCCATCCCGTGCAGCAATCCCCACAAAGCAAACATGATTTTGCTTCCGTGCCAGATTCCCACCAGTAGGAAAGTAATGAGACAGTTGATGCCTGTTATGATCTTTCCGTGTTTGTTGCCTCCCAATGGGATATATACATAATCCCTGAACCAAGTGGAAAGAGAGATGTGCCATCTGTGCCAGAATTCTGTAACATTCAAACTCTGATAGGGGAAACGGAAGTTCTCCCTCAGCCGTATACCCATCAAGGCTGCCATACCAATGCTGATATCGGTATATCCTGAGAAATCAAGGTAAATCTGCATGGAGAAACCCAGCAGGCCCATGAGGTTCTCAAAGCCAGAATAGGTGAGGGGCGAATCGAAAATCCAGTTGTTGTACTGAGCAATGTAGTCGGCCACGACAGCCTTCTTGAGTATTCCCATGATGATGAGCCAAAGGCCGGAGTACATTAATCGTTCACTTATCGTTTGCTGGCGGCGAATCTGCGGAAAGAATGTCTCTGCCCGTGTGATGGGACCCGCAAAAAGGAGAGGGAAGAATGACAGATAGAAGATATATTCAAGAAAACTGACATCAAGGGTAAACTTTTTTCTGTAAACATCTACCGAGTAGCTGATAGCTTGGAAGGTATAGAACGACAAGCCAACGGGCAGTGCGATATCCACAAACGGAAAGTTGCCGGCTATGAGGTGGTTCAGGCCGGAAATAGCAAAGTTAGCATACTTGAAGTAAGTCAAGGGAGCCAAGTCCAACAAGATAATACCTATAAGGAAGGCCTTCCGCTTTGTGCCTGAGTACTGATTCATGATTTTCGTCAGCGACCACGATATGAGTGCCGTCAGCGGAAGCAACTGCATGAGCCATCCGTTGGTATAGTAGAATAGTCCCATACTTATGATGGTTACATAAAGCATCATTCCTGTCCGTGTGGAACGGCGGAGAAGGGCAAACATTATTAGGAAAATGATAAATACAGCCCAGAATGAAATGCTTGTGAACATCATAATCTTATTCTTTAACGGGTTGAAGCAGATGTAAAGGATATTTTTTAGTAGCTTTATTGGTGGGTTCCAGCATCTTTATTGGATGCTGAGCATTAGGGCTTCGCATCCATGTGGCTATGCTATCCATCCATAGACTAGCTGCACCAAAAGTAGGGTGAATGCGGTCTGAACCACGTTTAAGTGAAAGGTTTCTGCTGTCAAAGAACCTTTTTTCTCCCACACATTTCTGTATCAGGTTGTTAAGCCCCGTGTCTTCTTTCCAGGAAGGAACACCAATCCAGATGTATGGTGTGTTTCCGAAAGTACCAATAATCTTGTGTATGTATTCTTCTCTATTGGAGGGGTCTCTCAGAAATTGTTCATTTCCTCCCATGCAGACCACAAAGAAGGTTGGCTGATATTTTCGGATAAAAAAATGAAGTGTATCTGAAGTTGCCCATAACTTTGTAGTGGAATTGTACCAGATTATACCTGATAAGTTGTGCCCGTTCTCTTGAGCATAATCGGCCATACGTCGTATCAAGCCTTCTGCCATAGAATCTCCCAAAAACAAAATGTTTTGGGTTGATGTATCAGGAAAAGCCTCCTCTTCACCCTCTAAAAGAAGGGAAATGGAGTCCGAGACAACTTGTACAACCTCCTCTCCTTGGGAGGAGTTGGGGGAGGCGGTTAAAACAATTTTGCTGAGTTTCCAACCCGGAGGTGGGAGTTGGATAGGGCATAGTGCATAAGCAACCACAAAAATAAGTGGCAACGCTAATATGGCAATTACCTTAGCATACAACTTCATTGCTTTACCCTATCCTCCTAATGAGTGGAGCTGGAGGGGATTGAACCCTCGTCCAAACAGGGACGTCCTGTGCTTTCTACACGCTTATCCCAGCCTTTGTTTTTCGAGTGCAGACAAGACCTGGGCCACCAATCCGCACCTTATCCTCAAAGTTTCGCCAATACCGCGAGGCCGATATAGGCTATCCCCGATTTAGCTGTGCCACTTTGCCTGGACGCTTCGGAGCAACAGCTCCAGAGTGACATCTCGTCTCAGCACCTGGTGCCGAGATAAAGCCAGAAATCTACTGTACTTCGATTAGGCAGCGAGAGCGTAGTTTCTTTCGCCAGATAATTTTTGGCAATCATTGATTAAAGAGAGCGGTCGCCAACTCTCTGCGTGCTTACACAACACCTCATCCTGCTGTCAAATCCAGTCAGCCCCGGTGTGCTTACGCTTTACAGACTGCAAAAGTAGATAAAAATATTTCGTTTTTTGTTGGGAAACAGAAAAAAAGTATGTTATTTTGCAATAATTTAACGTAATGTGCAGTTTTTATATTAAAATATAATAAAGTTATAGGCTATGACATCAAAATACGGAGTGATCTCCAAGATTCTTCTTGTTGTTTTTCTGATGACTGTTTCTTCAAGTGCTTTTGCCCAGTCAATGACGGATAATCAGGTTATCCAGTTTGTTCTGCAAGAACAACAAAAAGGTTCTGATCAACAGACCATTGTTACTAAACTTCTTCAGAAGGGTGTAACGGCAGAACAGTTAAGAAGGATTCGGAAGAAATATGAAGCTCAGAAGACCCAAATGGGAGCAGTAGACTTACAGGATCAGGATATCACTACCAACAATACTGCCAACAGAATGCGCACAAATAAGGAGAAGGCTTTGGAGAAACTGAATCAGCAGAACGGTTATATGATTCGTTCCCAGCGTGAGGAGATGGAGGAAAAGCTGAAGTCGAGAACCGACAGACAGAACGAGTTGAATGATGAAATCGGATTCATGGACATCGATTCTCTAATCTACTATCAGAATTTTTTTCGTGATGAGAGTCAGGTATTCGGACGAAATATTTTCAACAACAAGCTCCTTACTTTCGAGCCTAACCAGAATATGGCAACACCTGCCAACTATTGTCTGGGTGCCGGTGATATGGTAGTAATTGACGTATGGGGGGCAAGCCAACAGACTTTTGAAGGAACTATCTCGCCAGATGGTGTAGTGGTTATTGATGGCGTAGGTCCAATAAAACTGGCAGGCTTGACGGTGAAACAGGCAACCCAAACGGTAAAGAGCCGTTTAAGTAAATTCTATTCCGATTGCAGTTTCAGCCTTTCTGTGGGTGATACTCGCAGTATCCAAGTTCAGGTAGTGGGCGATGTGGTTATGCCGGGAACCTACACATTAAGTAGCCTAAGCAGCGCTTTTAATGCATTATACGCAGCAGGAGGTATCAATGAGATTGGAACGTTACGTGATATTAAGGTTTACAGAGGAGGTCGCCAAGTGGCAACCATTGATGTTTATGACTATCTCTTGAACGGAAATCAGAATGGTGATATCCGTTTACAGGACAATGATATTGTTCAGGTAGGTCCTTATGAATGCCTGGTGAATGTAAGAGGAAAAATCAAACGCCCCATGTTCTATGAGATGAAGCGCTCTGAGAGCGTGAAGCAGTTGCTCAGTTATGCAGGAGGCTTTTCGGGTGATGCTTATACCAAAAATGTCAGATTGAGTCGAAAATCAGGCCAAGAGTATAGTATGTATACGATAGATGAGTTCCAGATGGGCAACTTTAATGTGATGGATGGCGACTCTTTGTATGTGGACAGCGTGATAGCTCGATACAATAATATGGTAGAGGTTCGAGGAGCTGTCAAGCATGCAGGGCAGTATCAGTTGGGAGGCGAGATACAGACCGTCCGAGGTTTGTTACAGGTCGCAGAGGGCCTACGGGAAGATGCTTTCCGTAACCGTGCTGTA
>JAEEGL016215723.1_pt1 | contig 20643 bp, 19 predicted proteins | sample 9134231 | NCBI WGS metagenome assembly JAEEGL01 (sample SAMN16246548, study PRJNA631951) | gut metagenome | biome: gut microbiome; feature: rumen; material: fiber-attached | host: Bos | place: Iran: Karaj | collected 2018-10
ATTCGTCAAGCACTTTGCGGAAGATTGAGAGTCCTTCTTTTACTTCTTTATCAGAAATATTTAATGGAGGAAGGAATCTTACTACGTCGGAACCAGCGGTTGTTACACAAAGGCCTTCTTCAAGACAGCGTACTTTTATATCTGCCGGATTGATTGAAGTGTCAATCTGAGTTCCAATCATAAGACCGCGGCCACGAACCTCTTTTACAAAAGGAATGTTCCAGTCTTTGATTGTCTGACGGATATATTCACCGGTTCTGTTTACTCTGTCGAGGAAGTTTAGGTCGCTTACTGTTTCTGCAACTACGCAGCCTGCGGCACATGCCAAAGGATTTCCTGCAAATGTAGACTGATGGTCGCCTGCAACAAAAACGTTTGCTGCTTTTCCGCGGAAGAGGCATGCACCCATTGGAATACCGCCTGCAATTCCTTTTGCTAAAGTTACAACCTCAGGTTCAAAGCCAAGTGCGTCGCTTGCAAGGAAGGTTCCTGTTCGTCCAATACCTGTCTGAACTTCATCTGCCATTACAATTGCACCAGCGTCGCGTGCGGCTTTTGCAGCGGCCTTTGCCCATTCTGCATCAATAAGGTTTACGCCGCCTTCGCCCTGAATACATTCTATAAAGAGAGCTGCTGTTGTATCATCAAAAGCAGTTTTTATATCATCGTAATTATTTGCTCTGATTGTCTTAAAGCCTTCCGGATAAGGTGCAAAACATTCTGCATGGAATTTTTCCTGACCTGTTGCAGTAAGAGTTGCAAGAGTTCTTCCGTGGAAAGAGGCTTCAAGTGTTATGATTGTCTTGCGTTTTGCGCCTCCGTTGAGCTGTCCGTATTTGCGTGCAAGCTTGATTGCTGCTTCGTTTGCTTCGGCTCCGGAGTTTCCAAAATAACCTTTTTCAAAGCCTGTTATTGCAAGAAGTTCATCTGCAAAAACAAGACCAATGTCGCTAAGGAAATAGTTGGAAATATGAATCTGCCGTTTTGCCTGCTGGGTTACTGCTTTTACGAGTGGCTTGTAGTTGTGGCCAAGGCAGTTTACGCCAATGCCAGAAAGAAAATCGATGTACTTTTTACCATTTACATCCCAGAGTGTTGACCCTTTGCCCTTTGAAAATACGATATCAAAAGAGCCATAATTGTTCAGAATCTTTTTTTCCATATATTATTCCTCTGCGAGTGATTATGGCATTTTTTTAGGGAAATTTCAATTTTTTTTATTCGCTTAATTCCATCCACTGTTCGGTGACTTGTTCGATTTGGGTGGCGAGCTCTTCTATCTGGTGCTGGACGGCTTTTGCTTTTTCGCCGTTGGAGTAAACGGAAGGGTCTGCGAGCTTTTGTTCGAGTTGTTTTTTCTGGTCTTCTAAAGTGGCCAGCTGTTGTTCCAGGTTGGACAAGGCTTTTTCTTTTTTGCGGCGTTCGGCTTCTATGCGCTTTTGTTCTTCCCAAGAGAGCGGGGTCCCTGAGGCTCTCGAAGGGCCCCCATTTGCAGGCACGGAGCAGGCGTTGCGGGCGGCGTTTGAGCCCGCAGAGGGGGTAGCGGAAGACACGTCAGTGGCTGTAGCGAGGGGGAGACTTCCCCCTTCGACATGCTCAGGGACCACAGACTTTTCTACCTGTTCCAAATAATATTTGTAGTCGCCCGGGTAATACTTGGCATTACCTGGTTCAAGGTGAAGGACCTGAGTTGCGAGCTGCTCTATGAATCCGCGGTCGTGGCTTACGAAAACTACGGTGCCTCCAAAATCGCGCAGGGCTGTGAGGAGGACGTCCTTTGAATGAAGGTCCAGGTGGTTTGTAGGTTCATCGAGTACCAAAAGATTTACCGGGCTAAGAAGAAGCTGGAGCAAGGCTATGCGGGACTTTTCTCCTCCGGAAAGAACGTCGAGGCTTTTGAAAACGTCGTCGCCGCGGAACAGGAAGGCACCAAGCATATCGCGGAGTTTTGGAATGAGATCCAGCGGGGCAATGCCTTCGAGGTATTCCAAAATGGTGCAGCTGCCCTTAATTGTTTCGGCGTTATCCTGACTGAAGTAACCTATTTTTACACCTGCGCCCGGAGTGATTGTTCCTGTGAACGCACTGTCCTGTTCTGCAATGATTCTTAAAAGTGTAGATTTTCCCGCACCGTTGCGTCCTGCTACTACAAGGCGCTGTCCGTTTTCCAGAGTGAGGTCTAAGTTGTTGAGTACGTTTGTGTGACCGTCGTAGGATTTTGTAATTCCATTAAGGCGAAGAACCAGGCGGCCTGCATGTGGAGCTGGCGGAAATGTAAAATGGATTTTCTTAAGCGACTCTGGAATTTCTATGCGAACCATTTTGTCGAGCTTTTTCTGATATTCCTGGGCTTGGGCTGCTTTTGTTGCTTTGTATCCAAAACGGGTGATAAAATCTTCGAGCTTCTGGATTTCCTGCTGCTGCTGTTCGTAAGCGGCCATGAGTGTTTTAAGTTCTGTTTCGCGCACCTTTTCGTAATGGGTGTAATTGCCCGGGTAGCGTTTGAGCTCTCCATTAAAAAGCTCGTATACTTCGTTGATTGTTACATCAAGAAAATAGCGGTCGTGACTTACGAGTAAAAAGCCGCCCTTGTAATTCTGAAGGAATTCTTCGAGCCAGGAACGTGCCTCAAGGTCAAGATAGTTTGTTGGTTCGTCCAAGAGCAGGATGTCCGGATTTTGCATAAGGGCCTTTGCAAGCGCAATACGCATCTGCCATCCGCCGGAAAATTCTTCTGTGTTGCGGTCGAAGTCTGAACGAAGAAAGCCAAGTCCCAGAAGAACAGATTCTGCAAGGGATTGTCTTCTGTGCCAGCCTGAGTCGTCGAGCTTCTGGATAAGCTCTGCCTGTGTTTCTGCAAGCTGCATGTTAGAAGGATTTTCAGCAAGCTGTGTTCCAAGCTGATCTATTTTATTTTGTATGTCGTAGCCGTATTGAAAGGCTTTGTCTGCTTCTTCGAGCAAGGTGCAGCCATGATGTGTGAGTCCAGACTGTGGCAGGTATGCTATGCGGCATTCTTTTTGAACGGCTCGTTCTCCTGAGTCTGGAGCTGTGAGCCCCGCAAGTACTTTTATGAGCGTAGATTTTCCAGAACCGTTTGCACCTGTGAGTGCGACCTTTGAGCCTGTCTGAAGATTTATTGTTACATTTTTTAAGATATCTCTGTCGCCGAATGCAAGAGAAACCTGTGAAAACTGTACGAATGCCATGTGCTACCTGCCCGCTTTGTTGCGCCCTGAAATTATCTGTTCTTAAAATACAATATGAGCGGACTTGAGCTTCTTGCTGTTACAAGGATTCCGTTGAAGGTTGCGTCTGTTGCATCTTCAAGGCGCAGGCCGTCACTTTCGAGCTTGTAAAGGAAGTTTACTTCTTCTGTTGTTCCTTCGAACTTGAAGGTAAGAACGCCGTCATAAGAGCTCTTGAGTGATTTTCCTACTGCGTACTTAACGCTGCATGTTCCTGCATTTTTTGCACCTGCGCTGATGATTGAAGGTACAAGCAGCTTATAGCCTGTCCACTTAAAGGTTCCGTCTGAATTAAAACTTAAGTGACCGTAGCTTGAGCTTGAAAGCTCGCCTGTAGATGCGGCAACTTTTTCGTAGGCATCTGCCCTTCTCTTTTTCTCTGCAGCTACAATTGAGTTAATATCTTCGCTCAAGGTTACAAGATTAAGTTCCTGAGGTTTTCCACTTTCATCTGTATAGCGAACAACAATGAATACTGATTTCTTATAAACGATGATAATTGGAATATCGTTGAGTGTGTATTCAAAGTCATCAGTCTTTGTGTAGCCGGTGTAATCCCAGCTTTCGTGGATGCCGCTCATGTTAAGCGAAACCTTGTTGTTCTTTGTATCAATTATAAAGTTGTAAGATGGATGAAGCTTTGTAATATCAATGTTGCCAGAAGAAATCATTGAGCTGAAGCTGTCAGGGTACCAGGCCTTGTTCAAAATTGAATTGTAGTAGTTGTCTTCCTGGTCTTCTTCTTCGAGCTTTTCTCCACCTACCTGCTGACCGTTTTCGTCTGTCTGATAAATGTTCAGGTTGTATGAAAAACACCAGCCCTGTGTTCCGTTTGAAGTTAAGATTCTGTACCAGTCTCCTTCGAGTGGCTTTCCGCCTGTCATTGGAGGCTGTCCGTTTCCTTTGTATAAAAGCTTTATGCTTTCGCCTTTCCTAAGACGATATACCTGCTTTGAAGTATTAACCGGTTCTGCACGGCAAGGAAGTCCATCTACCTTTGCAAAGGCATACGAATGTGCGCAGTCCTCATATTTTTTTGCAACTGCACCAACCTTTGCTTTTTTTACAGGTTCTGTGAGCTGCCACAAAGGTATTTCAATTTTCTGAAGCTCTTTAGCAGTAGCATCTTCTTCGTTTGTAATACCAACAACATATACGTGCGAAATATTTGAACGGATATAAACTGGGAGTATGTCGCCACTTTGAAGCTTATGCTCAGGTACATTCCAAAGCAGTACACTGTAGCCCATTACCTTATCTTTGCAGGAGCTCAATAATATAAAACAAAATGCCAGCAGCAAAACATGCATGGCAGCAAGAAATTTCTTTTTCATACGCTTAATATATCAAATTTGTGCAAAAATGTCTTTATTGCTTTTATACCCTTTATATAGTAAAATATTTGATACATTTTTAGGAGGATTATCTAAATGAAAAAAATCACATCATTTGCAGTGCTCACAGCTTTGGCTCTTGCGCTTATGACAGGCTGTTCTGGTACAACTACAAAGAATTACATTCTTGCTACTGGAGGAACTAGTGGTACTTACTATCCTTTTGGTGGTGCAATTGCTAACGTATGGAACACAAAGCTCGAAAATATGAACGTAACTGCTCAGGCAACTGGTGCTTCTGCAGAAAACCTTCGTCTTATCAACAAGGGCGAAGCTGAATTTGCTATTGTTCAGAACGACGTTATGGACTATGCATACAACGGAACAGACCTTTTTGCAGGTGAAAAGCTTGCAAACATCATGACAATCGGAACTATGTATCCTGAAGTTGTTCAGATTGCTGTTTCTAAAGCAAGTGGAATTAAATCTGTTGCAGATTTCAAGGGTAAGCGTATTTCTGTTGGTGCTGCCGGATCTGGTGTAGAATTCAACGCTAAGCAGATCATGGAAGGCTACGGTCTTACATTCGACGACATCAAGAAGAGCAACCTTTCTTTCAAGGAATCTGCTGATGGTATTCAGAACGGAACTTTGGACGGATGTTTCATCACAGCCGGTGTTCCTAACGCTGCTTTGCAGGAGCTTGCATTTACTGCAGGTCTTACACTTATTCCTGTAGACGGTGCTGCTGCAGAAAAAATCTGTGCTAAATATCAGTACTATACAAAGACTACAATTCCTGGTGGAACTTACAAGGGAACAGATGAAGATGTTGGTGCTTTGGCAATCATGGCTACTTTGGCTGTAAGCTCTAAGCTTGACGAAGAAACTGTTTATGACATGACTAAAGCTTTGTTCTCTAACCTTACAGAGCTTGGAAACGGTCACGCAAAGGGTAAGGAAGTTTCTGCTAAAACAGCTATTACTGGTGTTTCAGTTCCATTCCACCCTGGTGCAATTAAATACTACAAAGAAATCGGCTTGATGAAATAATCAGCAAGACGGTGGTTCGATTTGATTAAGAAGATTATTTTTGCAGCCCTGGCTTTTCTTATTGTTATTGCGGGAACAGTTCTTTTTGTTCCTGCAAAAACTGTGTTGTCTATAAGCAACAGAAAAAATCCGGGGCAGCATATTTATTCTTCCGAAGCTTATAAAAGTGGATTCATCATTTCGTATACACATTCTGTAAACAAAGGACGAGTCCACGATTTTTATACATGCGACAAGGATGAGGAAACTCTTGTTCTTCAGAGCATGCATTTTGTTTCTTACGGTGCAGGCATTCCTGAACCGGAAGAAACCCCTGGTGCAAACTTTATTGCACTTGAAAACTGTTACATTATTTCTAACATCAACCGTGAAATCCCAAAGCTTGTAATGGCAGTTGGTGTTATTGCAGACCATACGTTTGCAGTAAATACAGATCAGCTTGAAAGTAATTACGAAAACGATTTTGAACACATTGAGGGACAGATTTTCTTAACTGATTACTTCCCTCCTCAGACAAGTCTGATTTTTGAAATTAAGAAAGTAAGTATTGCCGGATATCTGGCTCATAAAATAGATTAATAAATTCAATATAAAAAAAATCATTCCCCAAAAGGAGAATCCTATGGACGAATTCGAACAGACACAGGAAGAAGAACTTCAGCCTTCCAGCGGACCAATCGAAGACATTTTACCAACAACAAACGAAGACGAAATGAAAAAGCTCATGCAGGAGCTTGACCGCGAGCAGGCGTATCGTGAACACAAATGCTGGCGTCAATACATTACAGTAATTGTTTCGTTTGTATTTGTATTTTTCCAGCTTTATGCAACAATTTCGGGACTCGTAACTGCACAGGTTTTGCGTGCTACTCACCTTGCCTTTGTACAGCTGCTTGCATTCCTGCTTTTCCCTCCTACAAAGAAAAGCCCTAAAAATACGCTGCCTTGGTACGATGTTGTATTAGGTCTTGTTGGTGCCGCTTGCTGGCTTTATCTTGTCGGCGGATATTCAGAAAAGTTCCTTTTATTCCTGAACGGTACCTTTAAGTCAAACCTTCAGCCGCTTTATTCAAGAGCCGGTGCATACACAACCTTTGATATTATTGTGGGCATTGTTGCAATTGTTATTCTGTTCGAAAGCTGCCGTCGTATAGTAGGACTTCCTATTATGATTATTGCAGGCGTTTTCATCCTTTACGGATTTATTGGAAAATACCTGCCGGGCTTCCTGAACCATCGCGGTTACTCGCTTACACGTGTTGTTTCGCATTTGTTCTATACAACAGAAGGAATTATCGGAACTCCTATAGGGGCATGTTCTACATTTATTTTCCTGTTCATTATGTTTGGTGCCCTGCTTGAAAAAACAGGAATCGGACAATTCTTTATTGATGTATGTAACGCAATTGCCGGTGGTGCCAGCGGTGGTCCTGCAAAGGTTGCAGTTCTTTCGAGCGCGCTTCTTGGTACAGTTAGCGGTTCGTCAGTTTCTAACACAGTTGGTTCTGGTTCGTTCACAATTCCAATGATGAAAAAGCTTGGATACAAGGGCGAGTTTGCAGGAGCCGTAGAAGCCGCTGCCTCTACTGGTGGTCAGCTCATGCCTCCAATTATGGGTGCCGCTGCCTTCCTCATGGCCGAAAGCCTTGGTATGCCATACATCACAATCGTAAAAGCCGCAATCATCCCTGCAGTTTTGTACTTTGCAGGAATCTTTATTACAGTTCACCTTGAAGCAAAAAAGCTTGGCCTTAAGGGACTTCCAAAGGATCAGCTTCCAAAGGCCTTGCCATTGTTCCTCAAAAAAGGCTACATGATCTTGCCACTCATCGTAATCATTTACTTTTTGTGCGCAGGCTTCACAGCAGTTTTCGCAGCCCTCATGGGAATTGTTGCCTGTCTTATAATTGGAGTTGCTGTTCCGCTCGTTGACCTTGCAAAAGGCCGTAAACCTACCTTTGGCGGAAAAGACATAGTAGAAGTTATCTGTGCCGCTGCCCGCAACATTATTTCTGTAGCAATTGCCTGTGGTATGGCCGGAATCATCATTGGTATTGTAACTTTGACAGGACTTGGCCTTAAGATGGGTGCAGGCCTTGTTTCGCTTGCTCACGGAAAGCTCTTCCTTACATTGTTCTTTACAATGATCGCTTCGATTATTCTTGGTATGGGTGCTCCTACAACTGCTAACTATTTGATTACATCTACAATTACAGCAGGTGCAATCATCCAGCTTGGAGTTGAACCAATTGTTGCACATATGTTTGCATTCTACTTTGGTATTATTGCAGACGTTACACCTCCAGTAGCCCTGGCTGCCATTGCAGGTGCCGCGATTGCAAAAGCCAAACCTATGAAAACGGCCGTCAATGCAACCAAGCTTGCAATTGGTGCGTTTATCATTCCATACATGTGCGTTTACAATCCACAGATGCTCATGCTCAATGCAAAGCCTCTTGGTGTAATTATGATTATCATTACTGCGCTCATTGGAATGTTTGGTATCAGCGTTGCTCTTGAAGGTTATGGTCTTAAAAACACAGGACTCTTTGCAGGCACAGAAAAATCACGCGCACTTGTAATCAGCTTTGATGTTATTGAACGTTTGCTTTTTGCAGTAGCAGGTCTCTTCTGCGTTTTGCCAGAAACTCGCACAGATATCATTGGTCTTGCACTTATGGCATTGCTACTCGTTTACCAGGGGCTGGTGAAGAAGTTCCGTAAGTAAAATCCCTTCGCGTCATTGCGAGGAACGTAGTGACGCGGCAATCCATAAATATGAAAAAACTAACCCTATTAGCATTCAAAAACACATCCGCAGAACTTCTTGTAAAAGGGTTAGATTTTCCCACCGTCCTTTTACCAAGCGACAAAATCAAAGATTCAGAAATTGCCAAAGCCGAAATTGAAAAGTCCTCCATCATCATTTGTTTTGGCCAGAAACCTCAAATCAAAAATAAAATCTGCCTGGAATTAATTGCAAAAAATCAGGGCGAAATCATAAACACTAATTTTGAAATTGACTCCTTCAAAAAGCAACTTGAACTGAACGATATACCTTATTCAGAAAGTCAAAATCCCGGAACCTCTTATTGTAATCTTGTTTACTGGAACAGCTTGAATTACATAAAATCCAAAAATCTGAATTGTAAGTTTTTGTTCATTCACGTACCGTTTGAAAAAAATATTGATAATCTTTTAGAACTTCAGAAAAAATTGAATAACATATTTAAAAATCTATGATATTCAAAAAAGTGGTTGTATAATAATAAAGTCATTATTTTTTATGTAAAAAAGGAGAGTAAAAAATTGCTCAAGACAGATTACGCCAAGGTTTCTAAGGTGTATGACAAAAACAAAGGCAGAACAACCTTTGCTAAAGATGACGAAATAGAAAAGCTTTTAGAAAAAAACAAAAGTATTACTGTTCTGGATCTGGGCTGCGGAACCGGAAATTATTTATTGGGTCAGCAGGAACACTATTCCGGTGTAGACATAAAATGGATTGGAATTGATTTATCTACTGATATGCTTAATATTGCTAAAAGCAAAAATCTTACAGCCGAATTCATAAACGCAAATGCAGAAGACTTCAAGCTGGAAGAAAACTCTGTAGATTTAATCGTATGCAATTTTGCATTTCATCATTTTGAAAACAAACAGAAGGCTCTTGCCAATATTTATTCTACATTAAAAAAAGGCGGAGTTTTAAAATTCAGAAACATAGAACCTGAATGTATGAAAGAATGGTGGGTTTACAAATATTGCCCTGAAACATTTTATGAAGATATGCACCGATTCTGGCCAAAGGATCTGATGATTCACGAGCTTAAAAAATGTAATTTTACAAATATATCAGTAAAGAGAGAATATTATGAAAAAAGCAGTCCTATAACTGAACTGGTAGAAAATTACAAAAGGCGGGATGCATCACAGCTTGCAATGATAGGAGACGATGATTATCAAAAAGGGCTTAACCGTGTGATGCAGGAAGTAAATCAGGGGGAAACCGAATATAAAAATATTGTTGCATTTTTAGAAATACGTTGTGAAAAATAAATCATCTTAGAGGAGACAAGACATGGCAGAAAAAACATTAAACATTGAGCACGTTGACGTAGAGGATCCAAAAATCAAAAAACGAAACCTCTGGTATTACCCATTGGGAACAGTTGGTCGTGACATGATTTACACAATGGTCACAAGCTTCCTTTATCTTTACGTTTTGTATACAAAGGAACTTACAGATGCGCAGATAGTAGCAATCACAATGATCATGGTGGCTGCCCGTGTTTTTGATGCATTTAATGATCCTATTATGGGAAACATTATTGAACGCACACGTACAAAATGGGGAAAGTTTAAGCCGTGGCTGCTTGCGGGTTCTCTGTCTACGTCTGTCGTTGTTTTTCTGGCATTCAACACAAAGCTTACAGGCTGGTCGTTCGTAACTTTCTTTGGTGTAATCTATCTTTTGTACAGCATCACATATACGATGAATGATATTCCTTACTGGGGCATGGTGCCTGCAATTTCCAGAACAAGCAATTCCAGAAACCAGATTACTGCACGCGCAACTTTGTTTGCTGGTATAGGCGGAACTCTTGCAGGGCTTATGATTCCTATGTTTACTGCCGGTGCACTTCAGTTGGGAGGAAATGCCTCTACCGCTTACGGAATAATCGCACTTATAGTTGCCATATTGTCGCCGCTCTTTGCTGCTTTTACAGTCACTGGTGTTAAAGAAAACCGTGATGACATGGAAAAACCTGCAGACAAGATTTCGTTTAAGCTTATTGCAGAAACAATTTTTGGCAACGATCAGCTTCGATGGATGGTTTTGATTTTCCTTCTTCATCAGATTGCAAACGATTTGATTATTGGTGGAATTGGTGCAAACTACGTGTACTTCCGCTACGGCTATGAGGGAGGACTTTATTCTCTCTTTACAACTGTAGGTATGAGCGCCACTGCCTTGCTTATGATTTTCTATCCGGCAATTTCTAGAAAGATGAGCCGTAAGACTTTTATGAAAATTCTTCTTTATGTTGCTGCTGTGGGTAGTGTGCTTATGTTTGTAGCGGGACTTGCTATGCCTGCTAACATGGCATCCTTCTGGACACTGACAATAGGCTACATGCTGCTGGCCTTTGGTTTATACGGTTACCACCTTGTTCTTATGATTTCAATTTTCAATACAGTTGAATACAACGAGTTTAAGACTGGCAGCCGCCGTGAAGGTATCATTACTTCAATCCGCCCATTCATTACAAAGCTTGCAGGTGCTTTAGTTGTAGTAATTACTTCTTTCTGCTATTTGATTTTCCGCGTTACTGATTTTACAAACAAAATTGCAAATCTTGAACAGGCTGCAAACCAAAATCTCATAACTACAGAAATGAAGAATGACCAGATTGCTCAGGTTATTCAGAATGTAGGAAAGGGACAGTCTATTGGCATGCTTTTATTTATGGTTATTGTTCCATTCGTACTGCTTCTGATTTCGTACCTTTTGTACAAACGCTTTTACAAGCTCGATGAAGAAACATATGCAAAGATTGTCACCGAACTTGAAGCAAAGAATAAAACTGAATAGAAAAAGCGGAGAGGAATTATGGGAATTACAAAACTTGCTTTAAAATTTGCCGCGCCTTTCCCAAAGGTTCAGAGCTTTAACAGATATCTTTTTGTTGGCCCTCATCCTGATGATATAGAAATTGGAGCAGGTGCTACTGTTGCAGCCCTGGCGGCTCAAGGCAAAAGCATTTGTTTCTTAATTTGCACAGACGGACGTTATGGAACTGTAAATCTGAAAGAAGAGCTTTCGGAAGAAAAACTGATTGCAACCCGCAGAGAAGAGGCCATCCGTTCTGCAGCAGCACTTGGTGTTAAAGACGTGCGTTTTCTTGAGCTTTCGGATGGAGGGTTTTATAACAACGACGAATTGCTTCAGGGAATCGCAGGTGTGATTTCTTCATTCCAGCCGGATATTATTTTTGCACCAGACACCGCACCCTCTTGTGAATGTCATATTGATCACTTAAATGTTGGAAAAGCAGTACGCACTCTTGCAATCAATTCAGTAATTCCTGGTATTATGAAAAAGCTTGGAGCAGAACCATGCCCTCTAAAAGCCGTAGCCTTTTATATGACAGCAAAACCGAATGTTTATATGAAGACCACCGGCTTCTTGGAAAAACAGCTTGATGCCTTATTCACAAATCACTTAAGCCAGTACCCTGAAGGCTGCCCAGATCGTGATGCAATAACTCTGTACCTTAAGTTACGCTCCAAGGATTTTGGTATGCGATCCTTCCACATAACCGCCGAAGGTTTCCGCATACTTGGAACAACACACATGCACTGCCTGCCCGAAGCTGGTCTGTAATTCGCGACGGAGTAAAAAATCGAACACCTGACTGTAAAGCATATACATTAAATAACACAAATAGAAACATTCAATAATTCAAGAGAATTTCCCCTCTTTTTTTGTAATAAACCATGTATATTTTTAATATATAGATTGCCGCGTCGCTTTGCTCCTCGCAATGACGCGAACGGGGGATTTTTAATGAATAACTTTACTTTTTATAGTCCTACAAAATTTGTTTTTGGAAAGGATACTGAAAATCAGGCCGGTGCGCTTGTAAAGGAATTTGGCGGAAGCAAAGTACTGCTTCATTTTGGTGGCCAGTCGGCTGAAAAGTCTGGACTTCTTGGTCGTGTACGCGAATCGCTTAAAGCAGCTGGAGTTGCTTTTGTTGAGCTTGGCGGTGTTCACCCTAACCCGCTTGATGATTTAGTTTACGAAGGAATTGATCTTTGCAAACGCGAAGGTGTTGATTTTATTCTTGCAGTTGGCGGTGGTTCTGTAATCGACAGTTCTAAAGCAATTGCTCTTGGTGTTTGCTATGACGGCGATTTCTGGGATTTTTACAGCTACATTGCACAGCCAAAGGCAGCACTTCCGGTAGCAACAATTCTTACAATTGCAGCCGCTGGTAGTGAAGGTTCTCCAGACTCTGTAATTACAAAGAAAGACGGAATGATTAAACGCGGCTTTGGAAACGACATGCTTAGGCCAAAGTTTTCAATCTTAAACCCTGCCCTCACACAGACTCTTCCTGCATACCAGACAGCCTGTGGTGCTACAGATATTATGGCTCATGTTTGCGAGCGCTATTTTACAAATACAAAGAACGTAGAAACAACTGACCGCCTTTGCGAAGGTGAACTCATGGCAATGATTCACGAAACTCCAAAGGTAATTGCAGATCCAAACGATTACGAAGCTCGTGCAAATATTATGTGGGCCGGAATGGTTGCACATAACAATATTGTAGGCGTTGGCCGCGATCAGGACTGGAACAGCCACGGAATTGAACACGAATTGAGCGGTCTTTATGATTGCGCTCACGGTGCTGGTCTTGCAGTTATTATGCCTGCATGGATGGAGTTTGTTTACAAGCATGATGTAATGCGCTTCTGCCAGTGGGCAACCCGCGTCTGGGGCGTACAAATGGACTATGCAAACCCTGAAGCAACAGCACTCGAAGGAATCCGCCGCTTCAGACTCTTCCTGCGCAGTATTGGAATGCCAATCAATTTTGCAGAACTCGGCGCCAAGGAAGAAGATATCCCTACCCTTGTTAAGAAGTTCGGACTCCCAGAGGGTGGAACAACAGGTGGATTTGTAAAGCTTACTTCTAATGATATTGCCGAAATTTATAAAATTGCTGCAAAGGCAACACTGTAGGAGATTCAAGAATGAAAGCATTATTCATTGGAGGAACCGGTACAATAAGCATGGCAATTTCAAAATTGCTTTTGCAAAAAGGCTGGGACCTTTATCTTATAAACCGCGGAAACCGCAACGCAGACCCTGCCCTTAAAGGTGCACACTTTATAACTGTAGACATAAACGACGAAGCAGAAGCCGCAAAAAAACTTGAAGGCATGACCTTTGATGTTGCCTGTGACTTTATTGGCTTTGTACCATCACAGCTGGAACGAGATTATCGCCTGCTCAAGGGTAAAGTACGTCAGTTTATGTATATAAGCTCAGCCTCTGCATACCAGAAGCCATGCGGCAACTATATCATCAGTGAAAAGACTCCGCTTGCAAATCCTTATTGGGAATACTCACGCAACAAGATTGCCTGCGAAGATTATCTTATGAAGCTTTACCGCGAGGAAAACTTCCCTGTAACAATTATCCGCCCAAGCCATACTTATGATGAGCACTCGGTTCCACTTGGAGTTCACGGAGACAAGGGAAGTTATCAGGTTGTAAAGCGCATTAAAGAAGGAAAGCCTGTAATCATTCATGGTGACGGCACAAGCCTTTGGACAATTACTCACAATTCCGATTTTGCAAAGGGCTTTGTTGGTCTTATGGGAAACATTCACGCAATCGGCGAAGCAGTACAAATCATGAGCGATGAGTCTGTAACATGGAATCAGATTTACAAATGCATTGCAGACAGTCTTGATGTTGAGCTTAAGCCTGTTTATGTTTCTTCGACATATCTTGCCGCACACAGCAATTATGATTTTACAGGAAGCCTTATCGGCGACAAAGCAAACTCTGTAGTTTTTGACTGCAGTAAGCTTAAAGCACTTGTACCTGATTTTGTTGCAACAAAACGAGCAGATCAGGGCATTCGCGAAACAGTAGAATATGTAATGTCACATCCGGAATGCCAGGAAGAAGATCCTGATTTTGACAAATGGTGTGATGAAATTGTGGAGAAAACAAAATGACAGACGTAAAAGGAAAATGGGCACTTGTAACAGGTGCAAATCGTGGAATTGGTTATAGAATTGCAAAATTCATGGCAGGAAAAGGCTGCAACCTTATTTTACACAGCCGCTCACTTGAGCACACAAAGGCAGTGCTTGAAGAAGTTAAAGCCATGGGCGTAGAAGCATATGACGTTGCCGCAGAATTAAGCGACCTTTCACAGGTTCAGGCAATGATTGCAGAAATCGAAAGTCGCGGAAAACCTGTAGATATATTGTTCAATGATGCAGCCGTTCAGATTGCATACCGCACAGATTACTGGAAAACTCCGGCAGAAGATTATTCAACAAGCTTTGTTATAAACACAATTGCTCCTATGATGCTCTGCTATCACTTTATTCCAAAAATGATTGAACGCGGCTTTGGTCGTGTAATCAATACAACAAGCGGCATTCGTAATGAACCGGAACAGGCTGGCTACAGTGCAAGTAAGGCTGCCTTGGATAAAGTAACAAGCGACCTTGCAGGAAAGCTCGACGGAACAGACGTATGTATTAACCTTACAGATCCGGGCTGGTGCCGTACAGACCTTGGTGGGCCAAACGCTCCAAACGATCCTGACAGTGTAATTCCAGGAATTGTTGTTGGTGCTTTTATAGATGACAAAAAGAGTGGACGCAATCTTGGTGCTCAGGCTTTTGCAGGCATGACACTTGAAGATGCAACAAAAAAAGCTGCAGATTTTCCGCAGCTCTTTAAGTAATTAGTTTTTAGTAGTATTTAGCCCTGTATAAAAAGCAGGGCTATTACTGCTATTATTCCAACCAGGAATATAATAAAGAACGCAGGCATTCCATTCCAGCTGCGTTTATGACCATCTGCACGCTGAGGATTTCTTAATACAAACACTCCCCTTCCTATTACAATTGATTCCAGAATAAGAATAACTGCAAGAATAGCATTTGCCCAAGCAAAGCTTCTTATAACCATAATTATTTCAAGAATAGCTGCAGCAATCAAAGCTCCCATCATCATTGTTGCATTTCTCTGCCATTTTCCCTGCATTTCCTTAAGTGACTGTGAATCATTGTAAATTTCATAATCTTCGCCAGCAGAAGCATCGTAAAGCTTTCTAAAATAATGCCAGCCGTTAAAGGTTGAATTAACATATTCCCAACCTTGCTCGCGGAAGGTTTCAATATAACGGCCCATATCTTCAATTTTCGGATTATAATCAAGCTGATAGCGATAACGTAAATCATCGTTTTTCTTGAAGTAATTTGAATATAATCCACCCTTTACAAGCTGCCAGCCGTTTTCTGACATTTTATTCAAATCTTCAATTTCTCGCGTATAATCCCAAGCTGAATAAACATTAAAAACTCTTTTGTATCCTTTCATATACTACTCCATTGCACTAATCATCCTTTTAAGACGTTTTACTTCTGCCTTAAAAGCCTCTTCGCCATCCGGGGTAAGTGTATAAAGTCTCTTTTTTTCTGCCCCAGGTTCATTTGAAACAATTTCCTTTATCCAGCCCTTTTTAATCATATTGCTGGTTGCACCGTACATTGTTCCAGATCCGATTTTAACTTCGCCTTCCGAAAGACTTTCTGTCATCTTCATTATGCCGTATCCGTGATTTGCACCTTTAGAAAGGCATAGAAGAATATAGAAATAACTTTCCGAAAGCGGTTCAAACTTTGCTGCACTCATACAACATCTCCTCATTCAGCAATATAACATAGTCGACATTCGCTATATCACCACTCGATATATATATCATATCACGACATATGTCGTGTGTCAACATATATTTAAATTTTTTTTTACTTGCCAATTAACTTTTTTTTTATTATGTTTAAAGTAATAAATAAGATTTATAAGGGTCCTTCGACAAGCTCAGGGACCTCGTGGAGGAAAATAAATGAAAATCAAACCATTAGCTGATCGTGTATTGGTAAAGAACGATAAGGCAGAAACTAAAACTGCTGGTGGACTTATTATTCCGGAGGCTGCTCAGGAAAAAACTCAGACTGCTGTTGTTGTTGAGGTTGGACCTGGCACAGATGAAGTTAAAATCACACTTAAAAAAGGCGACCGCATTATGTATGACAAATATGCTGGTACACCAATAAAGATCGACGGCGAAGATCATTTAATTCTTCGTATGGCAGATATAATCGCTGTAGTAGAATAGAGGATTGCTTCGCTACGCTCGCAATGACGAGCTATTGAGTAATTTTTTCTTTTAACAAGGATGCCCTTGCGTTATCGGGATACAAAAGAATTGAGTATTCTACAGAACGCAGGGCATTTTTATTATCCCCGTCTGCTGCATATATATTTGCAATTCTATAAAAAACATCAGATCTAAGATAATTCTTGCTTTCACGTCCAGCAGCCCTTCCATACAAATCAAGAGCTTGTGCTTTTTTGCCTGTAGAAAAATAAATATCGGCAAGGTTCATACAAGAAGCAGTAGAAACTAAAGGCGAAACAATTCCTTCATACAAAATACCACCGCTCTCGTAAACACAATATTCATAAATACGCAGAGCTTCATCAAATTTCTTTTCATCTGTAGCAAACCATGCTGCAAACTCTGCTGTGCGTTCATCCATTACAGAAAGACTTTTTCCAACCTGAGTCCAGAAATCTTCCTTAGGATTAAAGCTGTATGTATTTGAAATATACTTTGTAAAGAGCTCCTTAGCATCATCTTTTTGATTTGTTTTAAGAAGGAAGCTCAAGACATACTGAACAAGAAGCATCTGATATTTTTCTTCTTCTGTATAATTGCTTTCCATCTGGAGCCACAAATCGGCAGTTTTATCTTTTACAGTAAAGGAGTTGTCTGTTTTATATTTTAAGTCTAGTCGTGCAATTGCAAGATATGGATCTTTTGTTCGTTCCATGGCCTGCTCAAGACGGTAAACTGCATCGCTCATAGGAATCTTTCGGCGATTATCATATTTTTCCATTGAAACAGATGAAATACCGTTCTGGCGAAGATTTCTAATTTCCATAGATTCTTCGCGTTCAAGATTTGAGTTATATGCAAAATCAGAATACAAAATAAGAGCGGCTACATTATCAGGCCAGCGGTTTACAGAATAAAAAAGCAGGTCAGCACATGAATCATCATCATACTGATTTTTGGCCCACACAGCACTGTTTACAACAATTATAGAAAGAAGATTTTCATCTTCAGGATTAAGCTTATCAATGTTATCGAGCTTACATATAAGCTCCTGACGTTTTGCTTCTGCACTTTCCATTTCGGAAACAGCCATGTAAGCATCAGACTCAAGCGCAATCTGTTTAATTTCAGAGGCCTTGAAAAGACGGCGGCTTGCGGTATCAGGATAATCCTTAAGGAACTGGCGCGAGACCTCTACTGCATTTATTGATTCATAATATTTTCCAGAATCGAACAGAACAAGTGCCCAGAAGTATGCATCATCGGCATCGGCAAAAGCGGTTGGAACAAGAGTTGCCGCTGTATCAAAACGACCTTCCTTAAGATTAAAGATAGCACAGTTTCGAATCCAGATTGGATTTAAGCTTCCGCGATATGCATCGTAATAAATTGAATAATACTTTGGATCCTTATAAAAATCGGCAGTTTCACTATTCATTAAAATTTTGAGGGAAGCCTCTGAATAGATAGAGCCATACTTTGTACCATGGAGCTCTTCTGCAAGCTTTTTTGCTTCTTCAAGTCTGTTCTGGCGCAAAAGGAAGGTTGAATAAATTGCAATGAGTTCTGGATTATGACTATTCTTTTTAAGTGCTTTTTTAAGAAGCTTTTCGGCAAGCTTATCTTCGCCTATCTGCGCATATCGTTTATAAATACCAATATACGACCAGATATCATAAGTCTGCTTTTCAATTTTCTTAAGCTGCTTTACAGCATCGGCAAATTGATTTTCGGCAATCTGAATATCAACCATCTCAAAATGACTTGTTAACGACTTTTGCTCTGCCTTAAGTTTGCATGAAACAAACGGCAGAGCAAAGCACAAAATCAAAATGAGAAATAAGACTGAGGTTTTTCTAAGCTTCTTTTCCAATCTTATCAAGCACTGCATTAATAAACTTATAGGAATCTTCGAGTCCGTATTCGCGAGCGATATTTACAGCCTCATCAATTACTATTTTTGGTTCAGAACCAGTCTGGAACTTCATCTCAAAGATGCTTGTACGCAAAATGGCAAGTGTAACCTTATTTATTCTTTCAAGAGTCCAGTTAGCAGAAAGATGATTTTTTATAAGCTCATCAATTTCTGCAACATGCTCTACAGTTCCCGAAATAATCAGACTTGCAAAAGTCTGTTCTTCAAGAGGAGTTGCAGCAGTTTTTTCTGCCTCATCCCCTTGATTATCTTTTTGAAGCCATGAGAATTTAAGAATGTCCTCTACTGGAGATTGGTTCATATCCCAGGAATAAACACCCTGGAATGCCAGAATTCTTCCTTTTCTTCGTGACAATTTATTCTCCCCAGCTCAAAAGTTTATCTAAAGCAGCACCGGTTTTCTTTTCTTCAACATATTCCGGTTTGTGCAATTCTTTTACGATATCCTGTGCAGCCTGTGAAATATATGTCTGCATCTTCTGCTGAGCGAGCATCTGGCGGATATATTCATATACAGTTACTGTAGTATCAGGAGAAACAACATCACTAAGTGTAAGAAGTTTTGCAGAATATTTATCTGTAAGAACGAAGAAGAGATACATATTGTCATCTTCTGTAATATCAAATACTGTTCCTACATTCTGTTCATAAATACCAAGGATGCTGTCGTATGTAAGTGCAATCTGAGCAGCACCAGCTTCTGTTTTAGGAATAAGAATTTCTTTTGCATAGAAATCAGCGCCAGAAACCTGTGCCTGAGAAATAAGCTGTTCCTTAGTAACTTTCTTGTCTATATATTTGTTGCGAAGTTCATTAATTTTGTTTTTTGCGCTATCAGCATTCTGATTTTTCTGAACACCAACGGCAAAAACTCTTACCATATCATTCCAAACAAAAGAAGCTTTGTTTCCTTCGTAAGCTGCACGGATTTCTGCATCTGTAGGAGCTGACTGTGCCTGAATTTCATTCTGCTTCTGTGAAAGTACATACTGGCGCATGATCAACTGATTCTTAAGGAAAGCCTTGTATTCAGTTACATTCATACCTGTCTGCTGAAGAAGTGTTTCATCCAGGGTTGTATTCTGAGCCTTAAAATAATCTTCAAGCTGTTTTTCTGTAATAGATACACCAATTGTCTGGCTCATTGCTTCTATAAAATACTGATCAATTGTGCTGTCTGGAATTGAAAGACCAGATTTTGCAGCAGCCTGTGCTACCAATTTTTCATCAACAAGAGAGCTGAGGATTGCTTTTCTCTGATCGAGTGTAAGCTTTACACCATACTGCTTTTCTGTAACTGTACAGCGCTTTTTAAGTTCCTTTACAGTAATTGATTCAGATTTGTTATACTTAACGATTGTAAGCACCTGCAAATCTGATGACTGTGCAAAACAAATGCCTGCAGTAAGCAAAAGTATTGATAAACCTAAAATAATCTTTTTCATAAAAACCTCATTTGTTTTTTCTTTTATATTAACAATTTTTATTTTCGCGGGTTACACTAGCCTTCCAGTGGCAAACCACCAGAAATTACTGCACGAATACGGCGAACACCTGCAGAAGAGCTCTGTTCCTTCTGAATCTTAAAGTCACCAATCTGTGCTGTATGCTGAACGTGTGGTCCACCACAAACTTCCTTGCTGAACCAGTCGTTGTGTACGTCGCGGCCGATTGTGTAAACCTTTACATCTTCACCATATTTATTTGTAAACAAAGCGCGTGCACCTTCTGCCTTTGCCTTGTCGAGTGGCATTACTTCCATTGTAACAGGAAGATCTTCTTTTATCTTCTCGTTTACAATATCTTCTACCTTTTTGATTTCCTCTGGAGTCATTGGGCGTTCAAAAGTAAAGTCAAATCGCATACGCTCGTTGTTGATATTTGAACCCTTCTGAGCAACCTGGTCACCAAGAACATTTACAAGTGCCTGCTGCAAGAGGTGTGTAGCTGTATGATATTTAGTTGTAACTTCAGACTGCTCTGCAAGACCACCCTTAGCGGCACCTGCATCAACTGTCTTTGAAGCTTCCTGGTGCTTGCGTTCTGCTTCCTTAAAGCCTTCAACGTCTACAGTAAAGCCGTTTTCTGCACCAAGCTCCTGAGTAAGCTCAAGAGGATATCCGTAA
>JAEEGL016479330.1_pt1 | contig 20643 bp, 9 predicted proteins | sample 9134231 | NCBI WGS metagenome assembly JAEEGL01 (sample SAMN16246548, study PRJNA631951) | gut metagenome | biome: gut microbiome; feature: rumen; material: fiber-attached | host: Bos | place: Iran: Karaj | collected 2018-10
TAAGAAAATCCTTTCATCTTATGGGAAAGCCGTTATATCCGCGCGCGTTATAACAATGTATCTTTGTAGTAACCGCATAGGAAATAACCTAAAACACATAAACAAATGAATCAAAAAAATTATCTGACACCAGAGAGCGAGTTCATCGAACTGGCTCCAAATGCTCCGTTATTGACAGGGAGTATTGATGCATTGGTTACCGGCTCTTCCTGGTCGTTTGACGTCGAGGAAGGTGACTGGGTTTTGTAAAGGAGGAACGAAAATGAAAAAGATTATTTCAATAATCGCAGCGGCCACAGTATTGCTTTGGTCCTGCCATAAAGAAGATCAAATCAACAATCAAATTGATAATCAATCGATTGTCGACCCCGCTATTCTCGAAGCAGCTAAAACCATTCACTGCGTGATTCCACAGGAAACTGAATCCCAACCCTCCTCCGTAATGTCCCGTACGGGGCTGGGCGCGGAAGATGCAGGCAGTTATCCTGTCGTCTGGAAGAACGGAGACGCCATTAAACTCTATACTTCAGACGGTTCTGAAAACGCTGAATACACCACGTCTTCCGATGGTGCCGACGCATTGTTTGAAAGTCCTACCGGAATCGTGGGGAGCGGACGTCTGGGCGTTTATCCGGCAGACAAGGCCGGCGGAATCAGCGCTGGAAAGATACAAGTAGATATGTCTGGCCTTGCAAGCCAGACGGCTAAGGACCTTATGTCGGACCTTGACGACAATGTGCAGTATTTCCCGATGTGGGCAAAAGAAGGCGCTACTCCAGGGGAATTCTCATTCAATAATATTGCCGGCTGCATAGCCCTTCAATTAAACGACTATCAGGGGCTCGGTCTTTCTATCAAGAAAGTGAAGATTAGTTCCGCATCAATGGATATTCTTGGTACAGCCACGGTAGATCCCTCCACCGGAACTATCACACTTCCCGCCAAGACGGACAAGAACAGCATTACCATTGAATACACAACGGCTAAATCTATAGACACGAAGTATATCGAGAAGTCTGTTGAATGTCTCACCATTGCTATCCCGGCAATTACATATCCTGCCAACGACCTCACGTTCGAGATAACCGACAATGACGGACGAGTATTCACTCAAGGGGTGGGTGCGGCCCTTACCATCAATCCCGGCAAGGTAAAGAAGATGGCAAAACTGCAGTTCACACTTCGCTATGGTACCGAGAACTGCTTTATCTTCGCGCCTAATGAAACAAAGGTTATTGACGTAACGCCTAAATACACCTTCAGTCCCCGTTTCGCCCAGAGTACTCTGCGAAATGTTCAGAATACTTCCGGCGGAACTTATTCAGTTGCACTAACCAAAGAGGTGCTTTGGGAGCAGCTACCGACTACCAATTCGGGTGCCGAATCCGTTATCAAGTCTTCTTCTATAGACGGTTACAATCTGAGTGTAACTGCGGGCCCTGACGAAGGCAATGCACTCATCGCAATCAAGGAGGGCGATACCATTGTGTGGTCGTTCCATATCTGGGTAACTGACACCCCCGGTGATCACCTATACAATATTTCCGGCGATACATTCCAGATGATGGACCGCAACTTAGGTGCTGTGCTGGCTACTCCTGCATCCACAGATGAGGCGCCATATACATATGGGGTGCTTTATCAGTGGGGCAGGAAAGATCCTATACCAACTTATTCTACGGAATATACATCAAGGTCTTTTGCCCATACCACCCTTGTTAGGCCCCCAGTCGCCGGAACACATACTATTGCTTGGTCAATCCAACATCCGACTACCGTTTTGACTCATACCTCTTCTGATAAACCGTGGCTGGCATTCGATGAGAATACTGCTGCAAACGAATCGCTTTGGGGAGCTCCGAAAGGCGGCACTTTGGCTTATCCGACCTACACGATAAAAACAGCTCCAAAGAATGCAGAACCATACGTGAAGACTGTATACGATCCTTGCCCGGAGGGTTATCAGATTCCTCAGGCATATCGTTATACCGGGATAGCAAATTCAACTATTCCTACAAGACTATTTTATGGACAGGCTTTGGTTTATGACGGAGCCAATACTGCTTATTATCCATTAACAGGGGCAATCGGTTCCACGGCGAGTTCATTGACTGTATCTAATTTTGGGAGTCGTCAGTATATGGCTACGGCCACACCGTCTGATGCTTCCGGTAAGGAAGGAGGTCGAGCATTGTGTCTTCATACCGTACATACAAGTACGCCCCAAGTTAGTGGAACGGCTTACTCTCCAATGACTACTTCCAGTGCAGCACGTTGCGTGAAGACTTCCTCCCTCTAGGTATGTATTCCGAGTGAAGTGAAAAATGGCTATCTTGTAGTATGAAAAAACTATTGAGTTTACTTCGCGGTCTTGCGGTGGCGGTGCTTGCACTGTCCACCGCTGGACTGCTTTATGGCCAGGAGCTTCATTTCACTCATTTCAACAAAGAGGATAACAATCTTGCTTACAACAGTATCAACACAATCTTTGAGGATAGTCGGGGATATGTGTGGATAGGAACTCACAAGGGCTTGAGTCGCTACGATGGAGTTCGTTTCAAGAATTACGACAAGTCCGACCTGGGTGTAGCGTCGGATTTCGTCAGTGCCATATGCGAAGACAATACCGGAAATCTGTGGATAGGCACGGACAAAGGGGCCTCCATCTATCGGTACGATATCGATAACTTCATTTCATTAGACAATCTGTTCCCCGGAGGGGCTCGAATCTCTGAAAAGGTTTACATTATCCGGACCGACTCCAGGGGCGTGGTATGGTTGGGCACGCGCGAAGATGGCTTATACAAATACGACCCTGTTCCCAATAGCCTTGAACATGTCGTGTTACGAGATATCTCGGTTGAGAATGTCTATCGGTTCGAGCCTGACAAATCCGAAGGCCTATTTGTGAATATCTATTGCGACAATATTTACCGGTATTCTCCGGAGACGGGATTGTCGCTGCTACTCCCTGACAATGAAAGTTATTTCGCGGGGGACGATATCGAAGGCCTTGTGTGTGCGTCCGGAAATCTGCTCTATGTTGCCAGTAAGAGGCATGGTCTCTGTGAAGTGAATCTTCGTTCCGGGGAGATAAAAACATTATACCGCTTGCCTCAGGGGCATCGTCCCCTGTCCCTTTCTTTCTCGGACAATCGCTGGCTCTGGATGGGCTGTAGCTGCGGACTCTTACAGTATGATACGGCTATCGGTGCAGGTGTCATGCTTTCGTCCAATCCTTCCGATTCCTTCTCCCTTTCCGGGGATCAGGTGACTTCGGTTTGTCCGGGTTTTGCTGGTCGACTTTGGGTTGGTACGCTCCATAATGGACTCAATCTATTCGATCCGGGCAGAAACATTTTTAGAAAAGTTTATCGGACGTCTTCGGGAGAGTCCCTAAAGGGAGTCTCTGTGCGCAATTTCATAGAGGATAAGGATCATAAGGTTTGGGTCGCTACCGAAAAAAGTGGCCTGTTTCAGTATAATCCAGCTTCGACGGCATTAATCCGTTACAGGGTCCCGAACGTGATTCCTCAGGTTCTGACTTCTCTTTGCGCTGAGGGGGAATATTTGTGGATAGGAGCGATGAACGGTATCTACAAATTACTTCCCGGCTCGGGAGTGGTAAAGGTTTACAACACTTTCGGCATAGAAGAATCGGAAAGTGACAACAGGGTAATCACTTTCTTCAAATCTGCTAACGGGGACCTGTATGCGGGAACTACTGCAGGAGTCGTGAAATACGATCGTATAAAAGACTCTTTTAGATTAATTGCATGCCTCGCCGGTCTTGCTGTTGAGAATATGGCGGAAGATGCTTCTGGAGATCTGTGGCTGGCGTCCTATGCCAGTGGTGTTTTTCGCTACGACACGAAGAAGGATGAAGTGAAGAAAGTGTACCCACTTTCAGGCATGATATCGTCTGTCACTATAGATTCCGAAGGAGGTTTGTGGGTTATCGGTTTCAGTGACGGATTCTTCCATTATAATCCTAATTTGGACTCTTTCTCCGGAATCAATCGTGCAAGTCAGCCGATGTTGCCGTCGGATGTGATGTTCAATGCGCTTGACGATGGTAGAGGCCAGTTATGGATAACTACCGACAATGGTCTTGTTTCATATAAAAAGAAGGATGGGAGCATTCGGGTGTATACCGAGAATGACGGTCTCCTCTCCAATGTGTTCAAAAAGTCTGCGCTGAAACTCTCTGACGGAACGATGATTATGGGTTCTGAAGACGGATTTATCCACTTTGATCCGCGCGATTTTGAGCGAGAGTCAAGGAATGTCCATGTGGTAATCAGCGATATGTACATAGGAGGGGAATCCGTCAGTCCGAGCGATGGAAAACAACCAAATTTTGATTTGGCAAGAGAGATCACTCTAGCCCCAAATCAGGCATCATTTGAATTCCTTTTCTCTGAGCCGGGCGCATCGAGGGAATTGTGCGGAAGATTGTTTTGTCGGCTAAAGGGTTATGAAAAAGCATGGAAGGATGTATCGGTACAACATGCTATTTCCTGGTACAATTTGCCACCGGCGACATATACCCTACAGTTCAAAATGGTTAATACAGACGGATGGGCTTACAGCCCGCATCCGGATGTTGAGATAACTGTGGAACCCGGTTTCTGGCGGTCTGCTCTGGGAATAATACTGACGGTACTCATTATTTTGGTATGCGCGGCGTTGCTGTTTGCATTGTTCTATACCAGAGCGATGGAGAAGGAAAAACAGAAGCAGGCCGAGAGGGAAATGCTCAGAGAGAAAGAGACCTTCAATGAAAAGATGGCTTTTTTCTCCGGCATAGTACACGAAATCAAAACGCCTCTTACCCTTATCCATACTCCGCTTTCCAAGATTATGGCAGGAAAGGAATTGGACCAAAACCTCCGCAAAGACCTGAAGGTAATATCCGACAGTACCGATTACATGGACCATCTCGTAAAAGAACTTCTTGAATTTGTACGGGTGGAAAAGCACGGTTACGACCTTGTTATCAAAACGATTGATATCGTAGAGAAGCTTGGTTTTATGTGTTTTAATTTTGCAGAGTCGGCGAAGGCCAGAAACGTGCGCTTTACTTATCGGCATCGCGTGGACAGCATACTGGTTGAGGCAGATGAATCAGCCCTCAACAAGATTCTCAACAACCTTCTTCATAATGCTGTAAAATACGCAGAATCGTATATCGACGTCCACGTTTATCAAATAGACGGTCAAGTATCTGTCACGATACGAAATGATGGTCCCCAGATTCCACCGGAGAGGAGAGAAGACATATTCAAGCCCTTCGTACAGTTCAGCGCTGAAACCACGCCGTATTCTCAGAGCTTTGGAATTGGCCTCTCCCTGGCTCGCTCTTTTGCAGAACTGCATAAGGGAACTCTCTTCCTCGACACTTCGGATGAAACGTGTACCAAGTTTGTGCTCCGTCTACCGGCAAAAGCGGTCGTAAAGACCAAAACTCCTGCTCGTCTCATAGCCAATGATACCGCAGAAGAAGCGAAGCCGCTGATAATGATAGCTGAAGACAACGAAGATTTGTCTTCTTACCTTAAATCCAAGCTTCAGGAGGAATTCCGAATAATCACGGCTCCTTCGGCAGAAACGGCGCTTTCGATGATGCGGAAGTATCCCGTCGACCTTCTCGTGACGGATATCGCCATGCGCAATATGAGCGGAATAGAGTTGTGCCGAAAAGTTAATTCCGATATAGAACTGACTGGAATCCCGGTCATCGTGGTTTCGGCAATATCTTCCGACGAGACCAAGATTGCATGCATGGAGGCTGGCGCTGTGAATTATATCGAGAAACCTTTCAATCTCGATTACCTCCTGTCTTGTATGCGTGCTGCTCTCGATCGCCGGGCGGCAACAAAAAAGAATGCCTCTCCAGCACCGGAGATCGATATCGACATCAGCCGCTACGATCAGCCGGGCGGCGACACCGAATTCCTGCTCCATTTCGAGAAGGTTATTCAGGAGAATCTTGGGAATTCTTCCTTCTCCAACAAACAAATGGAAGACCAGCTCTTTATGAGCCATTCTACCCTCAACCGGAAGGTAAAGACTCTGCTGGACACCACTCCGAACGAGTATCTTCGGGACAAACGTTTGGATGTGGCAGCGCAATTGCTGGAAAGCAGCGAGAGAAGGATCAACGAAATCTGTTTCTCCGTAGGATTCAACTCTCCGTCATATTTCTCCAAATGCTTCAAGGATCGTTTCGGAATGCTACCGGCTCAGTACCGGCAGAAGTATTCTGCTTCGGAGATAGAAGAATCTTCATAAAAGAGCCAACGTTTTTCCCGACATGGACCTGCAGTGTTTTTTCAATCGATGCAAAATATACATTTGTACACAAACCCACACAATATGAAACCATTCAAACTAATTACTCTTGCTCTGGCGCTGTTTGGGACCTTCGTCGCGAACGCTGCCCGTCAGGTGAACATCACAGGCAAGGTCGTAGATGAAGGCGGAGAACCCCTTGTGGGAGTTTACGTTGAAGTGAGGGGAGAGAAGGGAATGACCGCTTTAACCGACCTTCAAGGACGTTATTCCATCCAAGGAGTAAGTGCAGATGCGACCCTTGTCTTTACCTACATAGGTATGACAACTCTTGAAGAGCCGGTAAACGGTCGTTCAGTGATAGATGTCGTGATGAAAGAAGATGCTCTTGCGCTGGAAGGTTCTCAGGTGGTAGAAATTGGATACGGCTCAGTTCAGAAAAAAGACCTTACTGGTTCTGTTGCTTCCGTGAAGGGAGATGTCCTCTCCTCATATACATCGGGAACCGTTCATGATGCTCTTCAGGGTCGAGTTGCCGGACTTGTAGTTAAGACAACCGGAGCTGCTCCCGGTGCCTCTCCCATGATTCGTATTAGGGGTACCAGTTCTATCAACGGTGGCAACAACCCCCTCTGGATCATCGATGGATTTGCCGGAATGCCCGGCATGCTCAACAATGCGGATATCGAGAGTGTCGAGGTTCTTAAGGACGCTTCCGCTACTGCGATTTATGGTAGTCGCGGATCCAATGGTGTTATTATCGTTACTACCAAAAAGGCTCGTGACGGTATAAGTCAGGTGGAGTACAACGGTAGTGAGAGCATAGCGACTCTTGCCAAAAAACTCCCGTTGATGAATGCTTCCGAGTACATGGAATATCAGAATGAAATCTCGAATTCCGAGTATTTCAGTGAGGAAGATATAGAAGACCCCGAATACAACACGGACTGGCAGGATCTAATGTTCCGTAAGGCCCATGTTCGCGAGCACTCCCTGTCGGTACGTGGAAGTGTAGGAAAGACAAGGGTAGCGGCAGGTTTGAGCTGGATGGATCAGGAAGGTATCATGATAGGAACGGATTATTCCAAATTGTCGATGCGTACCAGTGTGAATCATGAGATATCTAAGACCCTTTCTATCCAGGCAAATATGATGTATACCCGTTCCCTCAGGCATACGATGAGTGGATTGCTGAGTTCCATAGTGGTTTCTACCCCGACGGTTCCGGCAATCAACGAGGAGACGGGAGAATATACCTTATTAAGAGAAGTTTATTCTTTCTCGCCGTCGGGGCTCAAGAATCCATATGCCTCGGTGCGAGAAACGGAATACAAGTGGACCAGCAATCGAACCATGACCAACATGGCCTTCATCTGGAAACCGGTAAAGCAGCTCACGATCAAGGCAGCTGCAAACCTGAATGCCTCCAATTCCACTCAAGACGATTACATCAAGACCACCATGCTTGACAGCACGGGCTCGGCGTCCATCGAACATGGAGAGGGCCAGCAAATAGAAAGTGACAACACCATTACCTGGGCGGATCAGATAGGCGACCACAGGTTCTCGGTTATGGGAGGCGCCACTTTCGAACAGAGCATATCCAGAACTACCGGAGTTTCCGGAACAGGTTTCCTGAGCGATCTTGCCGGAGTTTATGGAATAGCCGGAGCCGAAATCGCCAAAGCACCTACTGCATCATATTCAAAGTGGGTTATGCTTTCGTTCATCGGAAGGGCCAATTATTCCTACAAGGATAAATACCTTGCTACCGTGAGCCTCCGTGCAGACGGATCTTCCCGCTACAGCAAGGGTTCCAAATGGGGAACGTTCCCGTCTGCCGCCCTTGCATGGAGGGCCAGTGAAGAAGGCTTTATTAAAAACAACATCAAGTTTATAAACAACCTCAAATTCCGCGTGGGTTACGGAAGTACCGGTAACACGGCTATCGAGCCCTACGCCACTATGGATCTTCTGACGGCGGGCGATGCGGTGTTCGGAAAGACGGTAGTACCCCGCAATACTCCTTCAAACAAGTACGCGTATGGTCTGATTTGGGAGACAACAGACCAGTTCGACGCTGGCGTCGATCTGGGCCTCTGGCGCGACCGCATAAGGATTACTGCCGACTATTATTATAAGAATACCTACAACCTCTTGAATACCGTCGACCTTCCGAATTCCTCGGGTTACATCAATGGCACGAAGAACATCGGAACCATGATGAACAAGGGATTTGAGTTCCAGCTGGATGCCAGAATCATAAACATGAAGAATCTCCAGTGGGATCTCGGCGGCAATATTTCATTCAACCGCAACAAGGTGGTGGAACTGCCGTATGGCGAGGATGTCTATGGAACAAAGCGTAGTATCACCATCATGCAGGATTATATCAACCTGCTTCGCGAAGGTGAGCCGATAGGTGTCTTCTACGGTTATAAGGAAGCCGGGTATGACGATACTGGCAAGTTGACCTATATGGACTACAGCGGTCCTGACGGTGTTCCTGACGGAAAGATAAACGAGTATGATAAGGTGAAGATAGGTGACCCGAACCCAGACTACACCTTCGGTGTCAATACTACTATTACATGGCGAGGCTTGAGCCTGAGTGCATATGTGCAGGGCTCGGTAGGAAACGATATCTACTCGTTGAGTATGGCTCACCTCTGCTACCAGTATGCCGGTGGCCGAGGCATGAACACCCTCAAGGAAGTTCTTTACGACCACTGGACGGACGATACGCCAAACGCCAAGTATCCTGCCCTCACCGCCGCATCAACAGCCAGTCTTAAGATGTCTGACAGATTCGTGTATGACGGCACCTATGTACGTCTCAAGAATCTGGAACTCTCCTACGCGATTCCATTCCCCCAGAAGTGGGTGAAGAAATGCGTGGTATACGTAAGCGCTCAGAATCTGGTGACTCTGACCGATTATCCTTTCTACAGCCCCGATGCCGACTCTTATGGCGGTAGTTCCTCCGTGAACCAGGGTATCGAGTACTACACATATCCTGCAGCCAAGAGCTTTACTTTGGGTGTAAGAGTCGGATTCTAAACGATGAAGAACATGAAAAAGATATTAATCTCTCTCGCAGCGGTTTGTTTTCTTCTACTGCCTTCCTGCGAAAAACTTGAGGACCTTCCCATTCTTCAGGAGCAACCGATGAAAGAGTCCGTGCAGGGATATATGAATAATCCAGAAAAGGCGGAATCCGTTCTCTACGCGGCTTATTTTTACCTGAGGTACTACAATAATTTTTCGCGCTTCTACCACACGATTGCTGAAGCGATGACTGACTATTCGTGGGGATATGGCTCATATGCCGCGGCCAGTACGTTCAAACTGGATCCAACCTTGATTGGCCGAATCAACGATATCTGGAGCTGCATGTACAGATGCATACGCTTCTGCAACATAATTATCAAACAGCTGGAAGATGCGGACTTCGATGCGACCAAGAGAGACCAGATCATTGCTGAGGCCCGTTTCCTAAGGGCATTCGCCTATATGCATTTGGCGCAGCTTTGGGGTGCTGTCCCACTCATAACCGATAAGAACATGGACGCTCAGGGAGAGTATAACTTCCCAAGGGTAGCCCAGGAAAAGGTATTCGCATTCTGCAAGGACGATCTTGTAGCTGCAACCAAAAACCTTCCTGACACTCAGGCTATGATTGGTCGTGCAGATAAAATGGCCGCATTTACTGTTCTTACCGAGGTATACCTTCATCTGCATGACTGGGATAATGCGCTTCTTGCAGCGCAGACGGTGGTGAATTCACACAAATACAGTCTTGTGGAGGTTACCACTTCGGATGATTTCTACAACCTGTATCATCCCAATCTGGTAAATACTACGGAAGAGATATTCTACCTGAAATACGTAGATGGTAAGCCGAACGGTTCTGCTTTCGCCGCAATGCTCCATCGCGACAACATCTGGTTCCTGGGCTCGAACTTCTATGGTATCTACTCAACATGGGATAACAAGAGGATGTTCGAGTGGGACGATAACGATCTTCGCAAGGCATTCAACATCTACACTGTAGACGACGAGGAAGGAAACACGCTCATCTACAACAAGAAGTATATTCAGCTGGATCCCGCTAAGGTGGACGGCGATACTGCAGGAAACGACCTGCCGCTCTACCGCTACGCAGACCTCCTTATGTTCTATGCCGAGGCCGCGGCACGTGCTGCCGGCGCCCCGAACGCAGATGCTATGGAGAAGCTGAATATGGTACACCGCAGAGCCTATGGCAAACCCTCCGGCACTGCCGATCCGACTGTGGACTATAAGCTTTCAGACTATCCCACCCTTGACTCCTTCATCGACCTGGTCCTCAAGGAACGCTGCTACGAAGATTGCTATGAATGCAAGCGCTATAATGACCTTAAGCGTTGCGGCAAGCTCGCCGAGTATGTGCTGTATGCAAAGGGTGAGACTATAGGAGAGTCTGCCTATCTATGGCCTATCCCGGAGGACGAATTCCTTTACAATAAGGGCATATCCCCCGAAGACCAGAATCCCGGTTATTGATAATCATAAATCATCTTCATAAAATGAAAAAACTGATTCTTGTTGCACTCCTTTCACTGACCTCCGGCTCTCTGTTCCTGGGAGCCCAGAACGGTCCTGTGAAATGCTGGGAAGGAACCATCGATCTTCCTACCTACATTACTTATGCTCCGGAGAAAGCTCCTCTATTTGCCCGTGACTTCGCATATCAGCGGGCAAAACGCGCCGTCTATCCATATCCCATGAACGATTACGTTTCGGATATTAAGGTCGACAGTACCCATAGGGCGCTTTACCTTGAGAACGACTATATCAAGGTCTGCGTGCTCCCGGATTACGGCGGAAGGATTTTCTATGCTACTGACAAGACCGACAACTATGAGATCTTCTATCGCCAGCACGTAATCAAGCCCCGTAACATCGGTATGCTTGGCGCATGGCTTAGTGGCGGTGTGGAATGGAATGTGTTCCACCATCACCGCAACACTTCCCAGTTCCCCTGCGACTGGAAGCTCGTCAGCAACGACGACGGCTCCAAGACCATTTGGGTGGGAGAAGTGGAGAACCGCCACAGGATGGCTTGGACTATAGGAATGACCCTTTATCCCGACAAGAGCTATATTGAGATTACCGGTCGTTTCTTCAACATCAGCCAGGACCGTAATTCCATGCTTCACTGGGCGAATACCGCTGTGCATGGCAACGAAGACTACCAGATTATCTATCCGGAATCCATCGACTGCATAACATTCCATCATAAACTCGCACACGTTCACTTCCCGGTCGGTAACGAGCCCTTCAGGGGAAATGAGGGCTATATCGGTTGTGACATGAGTTGGTGGAAGAACATCCCCAACCTCATGGGAGAGTCCATGTTCATCGACAACCTCAATGATGACTTCGTCGGCGGATACGACCACGGCAAGCGTGCCGGAACCATCTTCGCTGCAGATCATAACATCAACAAGGGCGGAAAGATGTGGGCGTGGGGCCCCCATGCCTATGGCCATGGCTGGGACAGCGTTACCCTTACCGACACCGATGGTCCGTACATCGAGTTGATGGTTGCCGCCTACTCTGACAACCAGCCGGACTACTGCTGGATCAATCCCGGTGAAACCAAAGAGTACCACGCATACTGGTACGGCTGCCGCGATCTCGATAACGTGAACCGCGCCAACCGTTTCGCTGTGCTGAACATGGATATCGATCCGTCCGGCAAGGTGCATCTGGCTGCCAATACCACGCAGATCAGGCGTAATGCCCGCATCGAGGTGAAACACGGTGACAAGCTCCTTTATTCCAAGACTGCACTTATCGCTCCTGACCGTCCGTTCGAGGATAACTTCGTTGCAGATCCTTCTGATGTGGCGGACAAGACAGCCGTTACGATGAGCATCTACGCCGACGGCGAACTCCTCCTCGATTACACTCCGCGCATCAAGGACCTCAACAGCCCGCTTCCGGAGGATGTGGTTGAGGTGAATCCTGATCCCAAGAGCTTGAAGAGCAATGACGAGTGCTACTTCATCGGCATGCGTAACCTTCAGTTCCACCAGGCTCACGTGAATCCCAACGACTACTTCCTTGAAGTGCTCAGCCGCGATCCGAACGATGTCCGCTGCAACACCCAGATGGGTATCTTCTACCGCAGGGCAGGAGATTACGAAAAAGCAAAGGCTTATCTGAGAGCAGGTATCAAGCGACAGACTGCTTATTATACTCGCCCTGCAGATGGAGAAGCAATGTACAATCTCGGCCTTATCCTTAAGGAAGAAGGAAACTGGAAGGAAGCCATCGATACCCTTTACCGAGCAGCATGGGATTACGAATATGCTTCCGTCGCTTATCGCGAACTGGCTCAGATTTCCAGCCTTACCGGTAATTCTGAAAAGGCCATCGAAGAAGCTCGTATGGCCGTGGCATACAACGGTATGAATATCGAGGCGAAGAACCTTCTGATCACCCTCCTTCGTAAAGCCGGCAAGAAAGCGGAAGCCCTTGCCCTTGCCAAGGAAGTTCAGAAATTCAACGAACTCAATTATTATGCGAATGCGGAACTTGTGGCAATGGGTGCCGAATCCAAGGCCGAATTCCGCAAGATCCTTCGCGCTCAGCCCGAAAGCTATCTCGATCTGGCGGTGGACTACTTCCGCAACGGTTTTGCAGCTGAAGGCGAAGCGGCACTCCTCGAGAGCGAATCGCTGAAGCCCTATCCTACGGTGGAGTATTATCTGGGCTATCTTGCCGATATTAAGGGCGACAAGGCAGCTGCTGCAAAATGGTTCGCTAAGGCAGAAAGCCAGCCGACAGACTATGTGTTCCCGTTCCGTATCGAAACGGCACGTCCTCTTGGCAAAGCTATGGAGTATATGCCTGAATCTGCGGTAACGCTTTACTATCTCGGCAATCTCTGGTTCCAGAAACAGCCTGATCTCGCATATTCTTACTGGGCAAAGGCAGCTGAGATCAAGCCCGACTACGGCATGGTACTGCGTAATATCGGTTGGTACTTCAAGTATGAGAAGGAAGATCTCCCGACCGCATATGAATGGTACAAGAAGGCTATTGCCGCCTGCCCGCAGGAAACCATTTTCCTTACAGAGTGCGATGAGATACTTGAAAGGATGAATGCTCCCCTCAACCTCCGTTATGAGGTGTTCAAGGGTAAAGAGGATCTTTACAATGCTTATAACGACTATTTCACTCAATCCCGTGCCGTTAAGCAGAAGATCCTTGCCGGTGACCTGGAAGATGCCTACAATGTGCTTACAACCCAGTTCTTCGGACGTCGTGAGTGGACTGATGATCTCCACGACTACTATGTGGATGCATGCGAACTACTCACTCTGAAAGCATGGAAAGAAGGGAACAATGAAGAAGCTCTCAAATATGCCCTTGCCGGGAATGAATATCCTGCCAATCACGAGTATCTGCACCTTGAGTACTATGCCCGCGACGCACAGGTTTACTATCTGATAGGCCTCGCCTACGAGAAGCTCGGTGATAAGGACTCTGCCCATGAATGGTATGAGAAGGCGGCAAACGTCGAGATTAAGGACCGTGTAGGTATCTTCCACAACACATACGTGAATGACATGGCCTATAATTACGAGAAGTGTCTTGCGCTCAAGAAACTTGGCCGTAAAGGCGAGATCCGAAAACTTCTCAAGGCAACGGTGAAGGCAGGAAAGAATGCATACACCGAGCATGTGAACAATTTCTTCCACAGCCACGACCGCGGCCCGTACGAGTGCGACATCAATGCCGGCGCTTATTACACCGAAGCAATTGGCTATTATGGACTTGGTCGCAAAGGCGCCGCCCGCAGGTTCTTCAAGAAGAGCTTCAACGAGCGCAACGATTACGCCTGGGTCAATTACTACCTTGGTAACTACGATTTCTAATGAAAAGATTACTATCGTATCTGGTACTCGGACTGGTGTTCGCGACTGCGTGCACCGGCCCGGGTGCTAACCGTCGCTGGACAGCCGAACAGGCTCGCGAGTGGTGGGATGGCCAGGAATGGCCGGTAGGATGTTGCTATGTCCCCGGCTACGCCATCAACCAGTTTGAGATGTGGCAGAAGGAAACCTTCGATGAGGCCGCGCTTGACCGAGAGATGGGCCTCTGCGAAGAACTCGGATATAACTGTGTCCGCATCTTCCTTCACGAAGACCTGTGGTTCGCTGACAAAGATGGTTTTAAATCACGCATAGACAGATTCCTGGATATAGCCGGAAGTCATGGCGTTCGGGCAACCATTTCTTTCTGTACGAACGGCGGAACTTCGGACGTACATCTGGGACCGCAGCCTGAAGCCGAAGCAGGCATACACGGCGGCGGCCACTGGTGCCAGACTCCAAAGGATGATATCTTCTTCAATAAATCCCGTTGGCCGGACTTCAAGGCCTATATCCAGGATATTTTGAGAACTTTCCGTCACGACGACCGTATTGTGTGGTGGTGTCTCTATAATGAGCCGGAGAATCTCAAGGACGGAAGGGACTGTCTGGAACTGATGACCGAAATCTTCAAGTGGGCCTGGGAGGTTCGTCCCGATCAGCCTCTCACTGCGCCCATCTGGGTGCGTCCTGGATTCAAGGGTGCATCTTCGAAACTGGATATCATCAACTTCGTGACATCCAATTCGGACATTATTTCGTTCCATTGCTACTACACTCCCGATGAACTGGAGACCTTCATCAAGATGCTCTCACGTTTTCATCGCCCCATGGTGTGTCAGGAATATATGGGAAGAACTCTCGGTTCCACGTTCCAGGGCTGCCTGCCGATTTTCAAAAGGGAAAAGGTAGCGGCTCTCAACTGGGGCCTGGTTAACAACCGGTGCCAGTTCCATCTGCCATGGGGGCATAAGCCGGAGGATGGAGAGCCCGCACTCTGGTTCCACGACATTTTCCATTCCGACCTTACTCCCTACTCCCAGGCTGAAGTAGATTGCATAAAATCCCTCACTGCGGACAAGTCGGTGGCAGGGACTGAAAAGCTTTATCCTCTCCTATGATTAAAAGACTTCTACTCTTTTTGTCAGCGCTTGCTTTCGTGGGCTGCCACGGAGGAACTGATCCCTCTCCAAAGCCGGGACCAGGGCCGGATCCCGGACCCGGTCCGGAACCGGTGGTCGTAAAGGTGATGTCCATCGACAAACTGAACGTGGATGAAGAACCCCTCGATTCCCATGCCGGGGAAGAGATGTACAGTGTACTGGAACCTATGGCTGCATACTCCATACTGGTTCCTTCTTCGCAACTTATCAATAATCCGGTATACGCAAGGATTAAGAAAATGCATGACGGCAATTTCCTGCTCCTCTATCAAGGGGGTCAGATTGGTTCTACAACCTACTATAATATTGGAACTGACCTGGCATCCTGGGGAGCAAGAAAGACACTCTTCCAGGCATACGCTATAACTACTCCGGATGGTGCGGATCAACGCCGTTATTCATCGGCCGATGCGGTGGTTCTCCAGAATGGAGACATTCTGGCCTGCGTAGCAGCCAGGGCAAACAAGGGATACAGCAAACATCCTGAATGCAACTATATCTCCATGAAACGGAGTACAGATAACGGACAGACTTGGGGAGATGAGGAGTTTATCTACAACGGTACCACATGGGAGCCATACATGCTGCAGTTGCCATCGGGAAAGATTCAGTGCTACTTCACGGATACAGATCCGGTAAAACTGAATTCCGGGACATCGATTGTGGAATCAACCGACAATGGCAATACGTGGACACCCACAGGAGTGAGCAATTGCTATAAGGTGATTCGGCAGTACAAATACGAGAACGAAGGTACTCCTATCTATACGGATCAGATGCCTTCCGTGCGAATGCTGAATGACGGCCATACGCTTCTTGGTTTCATGGAGGCAAGACTAGAAAAGCCGGAGAACTCCCCGGCGACAAGTACGTCGAACAGTTACTACATGATGTCGGTGGTGCGTGGGCAAGATGAGTTCCCCCATCTTGGAGCTGGGCAGGCTGGCCCCGAGGACCGCGACTCCAATGTGCTGAAAGGCGCCGCCGGTTATGTGAATCAATTCCCGTCCGGAGAAACAGTTCTCTCCTGTAATATAAGCAACATTTTCAAGATCAAACTTGGAGACTGCAAGGGAAAGCATTTTCAGGGAGGGAATGATTGGGGCGCCAAATGGTTGCAGGTGCTTCCCGAAAAAGGCTATTGGGGCTCCACGGAACTGGTGGGCAGCCACGAGATCGTGGGGACCATGCACTGTTCCACAGGTATACAGATTCAGAAACTCTATCTGAATCATCGTATCGACGCTCCTTTGTGCAATATAACCTTGGACGGAAACAATGAGGAATGGAAGCACACGCAGGCATGGTTCATCGGTTCTGTAGACGAAAACGTGCAGACTTGCATTCGCGCGGCCAATGATGGCAATCGTTTGTACTTCCTCTTCGACCGCAGGGACAACTACCTCAACAACGGGGACGATATCTCCCTGTTCATTTCCGGTTCCGAGACACTGGACGCTATGGCGTTATCGCTCCGTATGCATCCGGACGGAACGGTTGAATGTGGTTCCTGGGATGGAAGCTCATGGGGACAAAACTCCTCTCTCTCAGGACCGGAGGCCGCAGTACATCTTGTCGGAACGGCAAATGATTCCGCTCCGGACACCGGCTACGTAGGGGAATTGTCCATACCCCTCTCTATGCTGCCAACCTCAACAGACGGTTATTATCATGTAATGGTAATGACATACGACGGAGACTCCAGGGATACATTCACCTGGGCCAGCAATACGAATCCAACCACATGGATGCTTTTGAAAATCAAATAACCATTAACCAATAACGTTATGAAAAAAATTGTAGCATTATTCGGCATTTCAGCGCTTTTAATCTCGCTGAATGCATGCCAGAAAGAAGAGCAGGACGAAACCGCTTCCAAGGGTGTTCCCGCAACCATCGAGGTCTCGCTCGAAGGAGTGAAAGACGCATGGAAGAAAGGCGACAAATTCACTCTTTTCGCCGAAGACGGCTCTTCTGTGGTGGCTACTCTCACCAAGAGTGGCAAAAAGGCCAATTTCAAAGCCGAAAAGATAGCAAAGGGCAAACTCCTTGGCGCATGGCCCGAGAATTCTGCAAAGGCTGAGGGTGGAAAGCTTACGGCAAACCTTCCCACTGCGCAGGAGTTCGGTACCGATTATTTCATCCTTACCGGTTCAGGTAATAAGGAGGGTATGACATTCACCACTCCGTATTCAGCCCTCAATGTCAAGGTGTCCGGTTCTTGCGTTGTGAGCAGCATCGAAGTCACCGCCTCTTCTCCTATCGCAGGTGCGGTATCGATTGAAAACGGTGCGGCTACAGCCTCCGCTGACAAGAAGGTTACGCTTAGCGGCATCAACGCTACCGTTTCAGGAGATGCGACATTCACAGTGGTAATTGCTCCCGGAACCTATTCCACTCTAGCCGTTACCCTTAAGGACACCGAGAACAATGTCAAGGAGGTTGAACTCCAGAATGTTACGGTTGCAGCCGGAGCTGCTACGGAAGCTGCGCTTTCACACACCGCTCCCATCAATCTCTCCGCAGCAGGATACGCAAACTGCTATGTCGTTCCCGGCGAGGGCGATTACAAGTTCGAGACAAAGAAGGTCGATGGAACCAAGGTCTCCGGCGAGGCGGTTGCTTATGTATGGACGGATGTCGAGTACGAGTACAATGAGATAACCGGTTATGCAGACGGTGACGGCAACCCTGTAGTCGGTAAGGAAATCAAGGGCCGCAAGGGCGATCCGGATCCCGAATGGATTGTTAAGAATATCGCATATGACAAGGCTAACGGCACAATCTCCTTCTCTGCGACAGGCCATAAAGGCAATGCGCTTATCGCCCTCTACAATGAGGCTGGCGAAGAGCCCGAAGTCGTATGGAGCTGGCACATCTGGTCCACTGGCCGCACCCTCGATCAGATGACCGTCAAGGGGTGGGAAACCAAGAACTTGCTGCTCTCCAGTGCAAAGCAGGACTGGCTGGATATGAATATGGGCGCTATTGAAGCGGAAGATTGGAATTCTTCAGAAATATACGGTCTGCTTTATCAGTGGGGGCGCAAAGATCCGTTCCCGGGATCTGCGAAGCTTGGAAGCCAGACAACAGCAGGTATCGATACAGGAAAGGTTCCATTTGGCGATGGTACAATGCCCATTTATGTGAACCCGATCTTCGGTCTTGGCTTTGCTCCCTGTGCTGAACTCGTGTCCATGAATGAGGTTGCCAAATTCCCTCTCAAATACTACAATACGGCGAACTACTGGTGCACGAATGCTGATGATGTAAGCTGGGGCGACGGCTACCAGAAATTTACATCTGATTATATCGCTCCTTATCTTACGGATCAGGATCCTACCTGGAACTATACTGATGGCCCGCGTGAAGCGGAATTCCCCAAGAGCAATAATGACCCATGCCCGGCCGGTTACCGAGTCCCAACTATCGAGCAAATTACGCTTTCATTTGCCATGTGGGTCGCTGATGCGTCCACAGTTGGAGGTGTCGTGTATAACTTCACCGAGCACTGGGGAGACAATCATGGATCCGCTCGCAGCCCCATAACCTATACCCGCCGGATCAGCAGCTATACCGATGAGAGCAAGACGATGCTCTATCCTTGCTCCGGATATAGGGAAGCTGCCGGTCAGCTGGTTAATGCAGGTAAGGCTAACTATTATCCATCCGCAACCAAAAAGACAAATACCAACACCTATTACAGAACGATAGTTGGTACTAACACCCGTATCGATACTTCTGCGGGCTCTTATTCTATTGCTAGAAATGTTCGTTGCGTGAAGGCTGACTAGCCAGAATGAAACGCTTTGAACTAATACTAATTATTGGACTTCTTGTCTCCTGCTCGGGAACAGCCGGGCGGGAGACAGTGAAGCCCGGTCCTGACACTCCGTCCGACACCACCCAAACCACCCCGCCGGACACTACCCAGACTACACCTGCGGATACCACTTCAACCACTCCGGTAGACGATGGTATCTTCAAAGTGCTATTCATTGGAAATTCCCTCACGGTGGATGCCACTTGTCTGCTTCCTTCGCTACTCAATAGCGCCGGGGTCAAGAATGTGGAACTGACCAGAACTTTCCATGGATCGTACACTCTTCAGTTGTACTACCAGAATTATTCTGCGGAAAATATCTGTTCGTATTCCACATGGAAGCCCGGCTGGGCCAGATGGAGGGGGAAGGAAGTAACCGATCACTCTCCGAAATTCGCCGTTGAGGCTGACAACTACGACCTCGTGTGTCTACAGGAATACACGGGGCAGAATATCTGCTGGTACTGGACGGAATATGAGGGGGCGGCAGTAGTTGCCCTTATGGACAAGATACGCAAATCTCAAGGTGATAATAAACCTGAATTCGCGTATCTATTCTCAACCCAGTTTGGCCGCGGGCAGCAGCGTCTTGTGGAGAGTTTTGACAACGATCCTGTGAAGCAGTTCGAGGCGAATGTCTCGGTAATCTCCAAGATTCTTGAGGCGACAGGCATCAAGACCGTCATTTCCACGGGGGCGATGCAGCAGAATCTTCGCACCACCGGCCTCAATACAGAGCGGGATATGACACGAGGAGACCAGGTGCACTGCGACTACGGACTCTCCCGTTATGCGGCCGCCTGCCTGGTTTTCAAGAACCTGTTCACTCCTTTGACCGGAATCGAGCCGGAAGACATCGATTTCCCATTCGAGGAGTATTATCCATATTCCGGCATATATACAACCCCTGTAACAGAGCAGAACAAGCCTGCCATGTATGCCGCCATCAATGCGGCTTATGAGCATCCGATGGAAATAACGGATTTGTCCAGGTTCACGGAATCCCCGACATACGTTAACAAACCCGGCAGCCTCATGCTTGATGAGGGGCCGGAAATCGAACCTGTGACCTTCCCAGTGCGTTTTGCAATCGGCGAAGGTGTAGTTACAGCCTACACTCAGCCCTATTGGAACGGCTATGGAATCTGGGTGTCCGATGAGCAGCAGCAGGCATACGCCAAGTGGGCGTTCGCGTCATATCCGATGCAGGATATCATTCCTGCCCGCTACTGCGCCAATGCCGGTCATATTTCATCCCCTGGAATCAGGGGAGCATGGACCGGAGACTGGTTGGAATTCGTGCTTCCGGTGAAGGATTTTGCAGCCGGAACCACAGTGACCTTCAGCGCTCCTGTCTATGCCAGGGAATGTCCTGTGTTCTGGGCGTTCGAATGGCTGGATGGCGACGTGTGGAAAAATGACTGCCACGAGATCA
>JAEEGL017328153.1_pt1 | contig 20643 bp, 14 predicted proteins | sample 9134231 | NCBI WGS metagenome assembly JAEEGL01 (sample SAMN16246548, study PRJNA631951) | gut metagenome | biome: gut microbiome; feature: rumen; material: fiber-attached | host: Bos | place: Iran: Karaj | collected 2018-10
CAAGCGGCGCAGGTTAAATCGGAAATAGTCAGGTTAGGCCTCGATAATCTGATGAAGTTGTAGTGGATAAGGCTGTAGTTGGTGGCTTGGGTCTTGCTGCAGCACGAAAATGAAGGCCAAGATAAGCATGTAGAAAGCGTATGGTTTCCCTGTTTGGACGAGGGTTCGACTCCCTCCAGCTCCACACTTATGAAAGGTAATAAGATTTTTTTATTGGCTGCTGCAATGATGGTTTCTGTGCCAATGAGTGCACAAATGGACAAGCAGCCGTGGGATAAGTTTAATCACCTGAATGTTGGTGTGACGTTAGGTACGACGGGACTGGGTGTTGAGGCCAGTATGCCCATTAATAATTATTTGTGGGTGCGCTCGGGACTAAGTTTCCTGCCGCACGTGGAGGTCCCGATGACTTTCGAAATCCAGGTGGGTGATGACCCTGCAACGAGCAAGGAGAAATTCCTGCGAATGTCTGATGTCTTGGAATCCTTTACCGGTAAACCGGTGAGTGACAATGTGTATATGACGGGAAAACCGAAAATGTGGAACTGGAACGTGCTGTTTGACATCTATCCGTTTCAGAAAAATCTGCATTGGCGTGTGACAGCGGGATTTTTCTTGGGTCCGGCGAACATCGGTGAGGCGTTTAACAAGACAGAGAGTATGGCGTCGCTGGTGGCTGTGGACATTTATAACAATGTTTATGACAAACTGCATGGTAAGTCAAAACGTGAACTGGCTGGCGTGAAGCTGTTAGATCTGGGACCAGGCTATGAGGATGTTTATATGGACTTAGACATGCTGCTGAAGATGCAGTCATTGTTTGATGCTGCGGGACGTATGGGTCTTTATGTAGGTGACTATACGCACGACGTCGTAGACGAGAACGGAAATGTGATACACAAAAAGGGTGATCCTTATGTGATGACGCCAGATGAAGACCACATGGTGAAGGCGGACATGAAGGTGAATGCTTTCAAGCCGTACATTGGTTTCGGTTATGATGGTCGTCTGGCTAAGGGTAATGACCGTTTACATGTTGGTTTTGATGCTGGTGTCATGTTTTGGGGCGGTAAGCCTTGCGTTTATACCCATGACGGTACAGACTTAATTCACGATGTGGAAAATGTCCAATATAGGGTTGGCGACTATGTTGACAAAATAAAGAAACTGGTTGTTTATCCCGTAGCAAACGTACGGTTTACCTACACGATATTTTAATCGTTACTCTTTGACCGTGAACCCGTAACAATGAACCAATACTCTATCAAGGGTAGGGTATAGCATAGCAGGTCGCTCCAGTCGAAGGTCCCTCGGGCCAGACCGGCGACCTGTAATAATTCGTGGGTGATGGCAATAAGGGGAATAAGCGACGCTGCTATCAGGCGTAGCGGACGGCGCGACCGTTGCCATACGGCATCCATCAGCAGGATATATGACAAGCAGTAGAGTCCGTCGGGCAGGCTGAAGCGCACAAAAGGCGACACATCCCAATGGCTGACACTTTGTCGCAGGGGGGCTATAGCGTCGGTGATACCTATCGCTGCCATCCATCGGTAAAGAGTGATGTTCTCGCTGCGGAACAACAGGTAGATGCTGATGCCGACAAGCAGACACAGCACACCTAATAGGACTTGAATCCATTTATAATGTCCCCAGCCACAATACTGCGGCTGGGGACTTTTTGGGATGTTCGTGTTAACCATTAACCGTTAACCTTGAACTATGAACCTCTTAGTAAACAGCAATCTGGTCGAGCAGGATAGCGGTATCGTAGATACTGTCACCGATGTCATGTGACTTGAAGAACAACGTGACATTCTTGCCCTGATACTTACTGATGTCGATGGTTGTTGTCTGCCAGCCAGTCATGTAGACACCACCACGGTCGAAGACGATATCGGGCGATACGGGAATCAGGTTACCTGCTACGCCGTTAGCTGCACCGAAGTCTGCTGCAATCTCGTCGATACTCTTCGAGAAGAGAATCTCCTCCTCGCCACCTTCGGCAATGATGCTGATGATGAAGTAGTCCTGATAGATAGAACCGATGTACTCCAAGAATTCCTCAGACAGGAAGTTCCAGTCGAGGGTCAGTGTGGTCTCGTTGGCTACTCTGAAGCTCTGGAAGATAGTTCCGTGTGCTGTAGTGTAACCCAGACCGGTAGAGATGATACCCATGTAGTTGCCCTGAGTAGGCTTGAGGAAGCCGAGCTGCGTGATGACACGACCGTCACCATCGACACCCCAACCATTCATATTACCGAACTCGAAGTCGCCATTGATAAGACCTAATGTGAAGTGCATGCTTGTGCTGCCGCTCATCAGGTAAGAGGTCGTCCAAGAAGCACCCTCACAACTCTCATTGAAGTTCAGGTCTGGAATGTAAGCGTCGCCAGTGGTCTTCTCAACATCGCTGGTCAGCGTGGTGAAGAACTCAACGGCCTTCTTGTTACAGGTCGTCACCGTGATGTCGTTGCTGAAGCCGAGATAGGCCTTTGCACCCTTGCTGAAGAATGCGTCAGCGAAGGCGTCGCCCATGCTGCTTTCGCAAGAACCGTTGAAGATGATGCTGTTAGGCATCACAGTCTTAATCTTCTCGATGAAGAACTGCGGAGTAACGGCGAAGAAGGTCTCTACGGCATTGCCAAGGAGGTCCTCACAATAATAAGCCATTGTTACGAAGAACATGTTGCCATTAATATACTGATAGAGGTAGTCCTTGTACTGATCTGCTTTACCTAAGCTTGCGAGGTCGTCGATGCGCTGACGGGTAATAAGCATATTGCCTAAGAATCCGTGAGTATCGAGGATGACAACACCATAACTGCCGATGTTCTGCAGCGAAGCAACGTCACACTGCTCATTCTTCAGATAGGTTACGCCGAAGCCGAGCGGGCTGTTATTAAAGATCGGAGCCAAAACGGGTTCCATATCCTCTGCAAAGTTGTTCTCGAACGGTGACCAGATGAGCACATTCTTGTTCTGGATGATGTTGTCCATTGAAGGAGCCTTGAAGGCACCACCCTTGAATGTGCTGGGCTGCTGCCAGATACCACGAGTCTGCAAATCCAAAGCAATGGCAGGAGTCTTTCCGCGTTCGGGAACGCCACCACCCTTGATATAGCCCTTGTTGGCCTCTACGAAGATGAATGAAGACAGACCGTTGATGTAGTTAACCTTGATGAAATCACCATAGTCCTCAGTGCTGACGATGAATTGCTGTTCAGCCAGCCATACCAGGATAGCAGCCTTGACCTGTGCAGGTGTAAAGTGGTTTTCCGGGTCTGTGAGCACTTTCAGCTGAGTCTCAATGGTATTCTTGTAGTCAATCAGAGCAGTGAGCTTGTTTTCAGCATCATCCTTGTCGAATACGTTGATAGTGAAGACGGGAGACTTGATTTCTGTTCCACCTACGGTAGCTACAACGCGGAAGTACTTTGTGCCAGCTTCTGCAAACTGGAAGACTCCCTTCATAGAGAATACGCGGTCGCCCTTGATTTCGTCACCATGATTCTCCAGGTCACCATCGTCCCAGAGAGTACCCAATTCCCACAATACATTGTCGTTCTCGTCGACCTGTATCAGTTTCAGGGTTTCCTCGGTGAGGTTTACGGTAGGTGACAGCTTAGCGGTAATCCACTCGTCAGTGAGTTCGTTGGTGAATACCAGTTCATTGCTGACTGTGGGTACTTCAAGGAATGCGAGGTTCTCGCCCTGAGTGATGGTCAACTTAGCAGTCTTGAACAGTCCACCCTTGTCGTGTGCAACCACTTCGACGACGTTCTCACCTTCTACGAGAGGCAGATCGGCGATTTCCCAAGTCTCCAGGCCTTCTGCTACACCTTCGATACCTGTGTTGGTCTTGAAAGTGATGGACTCCAGTCCATTGGTGGCTGCTGCCACACCCGAGATGGTAACCTGCGTCGCAGCCGTAATGTAGGACGCATTAGCTGTTGGCTTCTGGATGAGCAGCGAGATAGATACATCCTCGCCCTCAACGGGTTCTTCAGAAGCAGTGAATCCTATGGCAAACAATGCCAGCAGGAGCGTTGAAAATAAGTACTTCTTCATAAACATCTTGTTTTTAGTTAATAAAAAAAGTGAATTGGTTTTTAATTTATGTTTGCAAATGTACGAAAAAAAATGCAATTCACCAACAATTTGACATATTTTTTAACGATTTACATAGTTAAAAGTTATTAATGGAATATAAAAAGAGGGAGACTGATTATCTCCCTCTTATAATAGAATAAGGTAAAAGCCCTTATTTTACGATGTATTTGCGACCATTCATGATATAGATGCCCTTTTTTAACAGGTTGTCATTCATCTTACGACCCTGCAGGTCGTAGATGATACCTTGCTGTGCATCGGTGCTAATGGTATTGATGGCTGACGCCTCTGTAATGGTCAGCACGCCATTCTCATAGGTGATATCATAGTTCTCAGCCTCTGCACCGCTAACCTCAATCACGTAGTCACCGGGTTCACTGTTGGAAGTTGCAGAACAATAGTAGGTCGGCTGCTTTGTGAGCACTTTCGATGTCTCGTCGTTTTTAAAGCCAAAATAGTATGCATCGAATTCAGGCAGTTCGTCACCCTGAGCGATGGTATAACTCTTGGCGGTGATGTTCAGCGGAGCCTTGGTAATGGTCAGCTTGCCATCGATGAGTGTCACTTCTTCGTTGGTCAGCGTACCCTTGGTCACATTGATGATATACTCTCCAACGGGTGATGTCTTGCCGGCCTCGCAACTCAGTTCTGGTGTGCCTTTGGCTTCGCCGTCGGTGACAGTATAGGTCAGCTCAGGAAGATTGCTGCCATAAACCATCGTTTTGTCGTCGGCCTTGATGGTAACAGCGTCTGCAATCTCTTCTGTAATCACTTTGAGTACGTCTGGTGCCGATTCGCTCACTGTGATATAGGCACTGTTTGCAGGGATGTATTTCAAGTCAACATTGTTGACGAAGGCCAAGGAACCGTCACTGGCTGTGCCAAGTACACGCATGGTCTTTGGGTCGAATTCAACGACGTTGGTATGTTTCTCGCCAGCATTGGGATTGCAGAAATAGACGCCGTTGAGTTGGTTGCCTGTTACAGAGCCTGAAGTGGCTGCACCGATGTTGAGCTTGTTGTTGGAAGCACCCTGAGCACTGCTCTTGATAATGACAGGTGTAGATGCAGGCACTCCGCCGGTAATTTCTTCAATCAGCACCTTACCGGCTGATTCTTTGATGTCTTTGACATACCAGGCAGACATACCCCCAGAAAGGAATGTGAAGGGGAATACAGCATAGAATGTCTGGTAATAGCTGTCGCCGGCATGAACATCGGGCTGTACACCGAAATAATAACCTTCAGCATCCTTAACGGGAAGGATTTTCCAGTCAAGATATTCGCTGGGAGGATTGACATTCGTCACCAGCTGGCCTTTCTTCCTGCGGGCTGGGGAGGTGAATTCAGTTATGATCTCATCGGCTAAGTATTTTGTCATCGTTCCATTGCTGGCTGCGCACCAGTATATGCCGTCGTCCATATCGAGAATATTAACTTCGTACTGGATAATCGCATAGCTGCCAGTGCCTTGGCTCTGCAGGTCGTAGCCCGTACTCATCTTTTTGATATAGATGATGGAGCCTGGGTCGGAAACGACATTCTCGAAATCTACTTGTGTACATAAAGCAGCCAAATCGGCATCGGTAGTTTGTATGTTGACACTGCCACGATTGTCAAGCACGCGGACGTAGCGTTGCTGTACCGAGCTCTGTACGCGGTAGTATCCGTCTCCATTGAGCTGGGCGTGAGCAGCCAGCGTGGAAAGTGCAGTGAGTAGTAAGAGTGTGATTTTTCTCATAAAACAATCTTTTTTTATAAAAGAATCTGACTCTTACCATACCACTGCGGGCGTGGATAAGAGCCAGACTCCGATATTGGTTTAAACTGTTATAAACATGCTAACCCATTACTCTGCGATACAGATAGTTACACGGTTGAGGTCGTTCTCGGCGAACGGCTGTACGCGTGAACCCTTAGAATCGTAAGAGATACGGTCTGCAGAGATGTTGTACTCTTCGGTCAGAGCCTTCACAACTACGTCGGCACGCTGCTTAGCGAGGCGGTCGTTGATCTTGTTGTTACCGGTACCAGCGTCAGCATAACCAGTAACCTCAACCTTGGCATTGGGGTTGTTCTTCAGATAGTCGGCGATGTCCTTGATCTTCTCAGCCTCAGTCTCTCTCACCTTATATGAATTGATGGTGAAGAAGATATCGCGGCGGATCTTCTCAATGGGCTTCACCTCAACCTTAGCGGGAACCTCTACAATCTTCTCAACAACCTTCTCTACGTAACGAACCTCAGGCTCGGGAGCAGGAATGAAGTTGGTGGTATAGGTCTTACCGAGGTTGATCTTCACACCGGCGAGGGCGTTGAAGTACCAGTCCCAGTTACCAGCCTTCTTTGAGTTGTACTTATCGCTCAGGGTGTTTGCATTACCCTCGATGTTGATGCTCACCTTGTCAGAAACACGGAAGTCGAAGAGCAGACCAGCCTTACCGAAAGGTCTTACCTTAGTACCGTCCCAAAGATAGCGCATGTTCTGCTTGCCATCATAGAACAGTCCATTGTTGCTGTTCTGATAAGCAATAATCTGATTCTCCACAGTCTGTGCCTCGTCGTTCTTGAAGGCGATGTTAGCACCACCACCAATCAGCGCGTAAACGTTAAGCAGACGATTGGGATTGTAGTTGCAAACAATGTTAGAGAGGTTGAAAGTCAACTCCAGTGAAGGAGCAACATAGTTCCACTTCCACTTGCCTTCGAAGCTCTGTGGAGGAGTCATATCGGTATCATCGAGCTTGATAACACCCTTGCTCTGCCAAGCATTTACAGCAAGACGCAGACCAAATACCTTTGTGATGTTGTAACCGATACCAACCTGTGCTGTCGGAGAAAGCAGGTCGCTAAACTTACCCTCACCTAAGGTGTACTGTCCACCGCCCTGCAGGGTAATATACCAATGGGGCTGGAACACATATTCTGTGGTGCCTTTCTGCTCGGCCTGGGCAGATGCTGAAAGCACGCCCAGGAAAAGCAGAAGTGACATTATTGTTTTCTTCATGTTCTTAATTCTTTAAAATGTTACTTTAAATTAGAACTGTACGTAGAACTTTCTCATGACAACCTTGCCCTGATAGTCAACAGCAGAGTAGGTCACCTCATAAATGTAACCAACTTCACCAGCCAGCGTGCAAGTCTTCTGGAAGTCGATAACCTTATTCATGTTCTCACCTCCGTTGGCAGAAGCAGCCTTGCTCTTAGCGTCAGCCAAAGCGAGCTCAGCCTTTGTGGTAGCGTCGTACACATTCGTTACAGCTACGTACTTCTTGTAAGCAGGAGCCAGCAGCTCGAGTGTATAAGAGGTGGGAACCAAGGTCAGAGCAGAGTTGGCCTTGGTAGGCATGCTCAATGACTGTGACAGGATACCAGCCTTGTGAGAAGCAGTCTCCTGGGCAATCATAGTGGGCTGCAGAGCCTTGTTAGGAGCTGCGCTGAAGATCACGTTCAACTTATTGTAAACACTTGTGATTAAGTTGTTAATCTGAGACTTGACATCGCTCTTAATGTTTGAGATAGCATCGCTAATCTTGGTGTCGAGGTCACCCATAGCAGCTATGTCGTTCAACAGACTGGTGATAGTCTTAGCAAGGTCGCTGCTTGCACCGAACTGAGCGTTGATCTGGTCGATAATCTGCTGCAGAGTTGTGCTCATATCAACGTTCTGAGTCATATTGATCGTGACGGGAACACTGGTTATAGTGTTCCAAGTAACGGTCTGCCATTGATTGAGATCGATATTAAATACCCACGGATCCGTCTCATCTTTCATGTAATACCTATACTGACCATCAGTTACAAGGAAATACATTACGTTGCCTGTCGCAGGATCCACCAAGGTGTAGTTGATAGTAAACGTAACAGTCGTCGTTACACTAGACAGGTCAATATCCTTGAAGACGATTTTACCCTGATATTTCGAGAAGTCGGGCAAACCGAGGTCGATGTTGACATTAATCTTGTCAATAATCTGAGCAACCAGATCCTTAAGTTTTGCTTCACCAGGCAGGTTAACATTCAGATCCTTCAGGAATGCATAAGAGAAGGGCTTGATAGCAGTAGCGGCAATGCCATACTGAGAAAGCACGTCGTACGTCTGAGCCTTGTTCTTCTCGCTCCAAGTAGCCTTGACAGCGTAAGCGGGCAGAACGTCCTTTGTGTTCTCCAAGAGAGCAGCACCGAAGTTCAGGACGCTGCTTACATTCTTCTCCTTCAGCATGTTCTTAGCCGCACCCTCAAGCTGAGCATAGTCGATGCGAACTCTTGACGACTCGATACCATCTGTGGTCAGCGTAGCTTCAGCCTCGTAGAAACCGTTGGCAGCAGCAGCACGGCTGAAACCGAAGGTCAGCTCACGGTCAGAAGCCTTCAGAGCCTCGAGAGTAATACCAGCCTGTTTGCCTTGAGAAGTCTCAAGAGCCAGTGTCTTGCCAGTGAAGTCAACATTGGTGGGGTTCACCGTTACATATACTGTACCGGCGTTACCCTGATCCTTACCGTTCTTCTTACCAGTGAATGTGCCAGCAGCCTGGTCTACATAACCTTCAATCTTGCTGAAGTCACTGATTCCCAGCACATCCTTGTTACGTTTAGTCCAGAGGAAATTAGAAGCGTCTACATAGTCACCCGTGTTTCCTGAGGGGAATTCCATCTGGGCTGTGGTCTCACCATAGTAAGCAGCGAGAATCTGTGCACGAACATCAAGAGGAGTATTGAAGTAGCCGATAACGGGGCTCTCAGTACCCTGGATAATGATACCAGTTACCATCTGGTCGAGCAGGCTGTTGATGCGAGCATTGAGCTTGCCAATTTCAGAAGCCAGGTCCTCTCTGGTAACCAAGTTGCTCAAGTATCTCTCGAGTGTGCTGATGCGATCTGCATTGTCAATAGCAAGCAGCAGAGCCTTCTGTGCGATTTTCAGAGCAGAGTCTCCAATGAGACGAGCTGAGTCAATCTTAATGATGTAAGCAGAATCCAACTCAACAATCAGCGTGTCGTGATGAATCTTTTCATTAATCAAGCTATCGATGACGTGTACGATGTTTACGTTCAGGTGTGTCAGCACGCTGTCCCAACCCAGAACAATGTCCTCGAGACCGTCAATACGGATAGAATCGTTCTTAGCCAACTCCTGTACATAAACAATCCATCCATTCAAGAAGTTAATCGTCTTCAGTTGCTCTGCGAGATCATCGTTGATATTGTTAATATTCACCCAAATCAGACTGTCGTTGTAGGGGTTCTCAACATAAATAACAGTATCACCACCAGGGCCAACATGAATAGAATCATGGACGTACTTGTTGAGCTTGTCCAAAGCCTTCTCAAGTTCGTCAATCTTTCGCTGAGCATTACGCATGTCCTCAGCTGAAGCGTAGTTAGAGGGATCGCAAGTGCAACTCTTGATCTTGGCGATGGCATCCTTCAGACCCTGAATCTGACTTTCCAAAGCAGTACGGAGGTCCATCTGGTCCTTGCTCACTGCGTTAATACGAGCCTTTAAGTCATCGTAAGAATCCTCATCGATGTCTTTACAAGCTACGAAACTACTCATGCTAAACACTGCCAGTGCAAACATGAGGAATCCAGTAATAATTTTCTTGTTCATAAATAAATTAATATTACAATTAAACATTTGTTATAATTATCTCTATGTTATTACACGGAAATAGGTAGGCTTAGAGCCCACAAATCCCTTTGTTTTCATTCGTTTTATTCCAAATTCGCTGCAAATTTAAGTTTTTTTTTAATATCTTCCAAAAAAAAAGTAACTTTTTTTGCAGAAAAAGCGATTTTTTTGTGTTATCTCAGTCTTTTTTAGTAACTTTGCGTTCGAAAATGAACAAAAAACATATAAAATAGACATGAAACGACTGATTACGGTGCTTTTGACATTTTTGGCCTTGTCTGCTTCTTCTGCTCGCGAGCGCATCAACTTTGACAAGGGGTGGCGCTTTACGTTAGGAGATAACATGAACATGGCTGAAGTAGAGTATAATGACAGCCAGTGGCGCTTGTTGGACTTGCCACACGACTGGGCTATTGAGGGTAGCTTCAGTGCCGATAATCCTTCGGGAGCCGGTGGTGGTGCTCTGCCAGGCGGTGTGGGTTGGTACAGGAAACATTTTCGCGTCAAGGATGTTTGCAAGTATTTTCTCGAGTTTGATGGCGTCTACATGAATTCTATCGTCTTTGTCAATGGCGAAATGGTCAACTTCCGTCCCTATGGTTATAGTTCCTTTGTGGTTGACATTACCCGTTACCTGCGTTGTTCCGACAATGTCATTGCCGTGCGTGTGGACAATAGCGACCAGCCAAACTCGCGCTGGTATTCCGGTTGCGGCATCTACCGCCACGTGTGGCTGACGAAGACAGAATATGTACACGTGAAACAGTGGGGACTGTATGTAGAGACTGATGCGAAGTCGGGACTGGTGAAGGTTAAGACCGAAGTTGCTGGCAAAGGCTATACCGTCCAATACTCTATGACCGACGCTGCAGGTCGTGAGGTGGCGAAGGGGACTGGCATTCCCGCCAACAGCAACAAGACGGTGCTACACTTGAATCCCGCCAGCGTGAAGCTGTGGTCGCCAGCAAAGCCATATATATACAAGGTTCGTGCGCGCGTATTAATTAAAGGTAAGGTGGTGGACGAAGTGACGACGACGACTGCTTTCCGTGATTTCCGCTTCGATGCCAAGACCGGTTTTTGGCTCAATGGCAAGAATATAAAGCTGAACGGTGTCTGCGAGCATCACGACTTTGGATGTCTGGGTGCTGCCGTCCGTGAAGATGCCCTGCACCGCAAGTTGAAGAAGCTGAAGGCAATGGGTGTCAATGCCATCCGTTCGAGTCACAACCCGCCAGCACCCGAATTGCTGAACATGTGCGACACGATGGGCTTTATCGTGATGGACGAGTCGTTTGACATGTGGCGTCGTCGTAAGACACAGAACGACTATGCACGTTTCTTCGACAAATGGCACGAGCGTGATCTGGTGGATATGGTGTTGCGTGACCGTAACCATCCCTGTATCCTGATGTGGTCGATAGGCAACGAGGTGCTGGAGCAATGGTCGAGTGCCGATGCCGATACTTTGACACTGGAACAGGCGAACCTTATTCTGAATGCGGGGCACGATGCCTCGACGCTGGCTAAGGACGGTGAGAAGAGCGTCAACACCATGTTGGCAGAGCATCTGGCCGATATCATCCGACGTCTGGATACGTCGCGTCCTATCACGGCAGGCTGTAACGAGCCGTCGCCCAACAACCACCTGTTCAAGGGCAATGCCCTCGACATCATTGGTTTCAACTATCATCATCAGTGGATTAAAGATGTGCCGCAGAACTTCCCAGGACGTCCGTTTATCATGACGGAATCGGTGTCGGCCCTGCAGACCAATGGCTATTACCGTATGCCCTCGGATTCGGTATATATCGCTCCACGTGACTGGCGTGAGACATATAAGGATTCGACCTATATGTGTTCGGCTTATGACAATATGCGCGCTCCCTGGAGTTCGACCCACGAGGAGACGTGGGACGTGGTGAAACATACGCCGTATGTCGGCGGACAGTTTATCTGGACGGGTTTCGACTACCTCGGCGAGCCGACACCTTATGGTTTTCCCGCTCGTAGCAGCTATTTCGGCATCATCGACCTGGCCGGACAGCCCAAGGACGTATATTATATGTATGAGAGTGAATGGACGAACAAGCCTGTGCTTTATTTGTTCCCCCATTGGAACTGGCAGGAAGGGCAGGAAATCGATATGTGGTGCTACTACAGCCAAGCCGACGAGGTTGAACTCTTTATCAATGGCAAGAGCCAGGGTGTGCGCCGTAAGACAGCACGGACAGGACAACCGATAGACGGCTCTGCACTAAACACCCCCTATCACGTGGGTTGGCGCGTGAAATTCGAGCCTGGCGAGGTGATGGTGATTGCCCGCAAGGGTGGCAAGACAACGCTCTATCAGAAGATTCATACGGCAGGAGCTCCTCACCATATCCGACTGGATATCGACTACAAGGGTAAGGAACTGACCTTCGTGCAAGCAACTATTGTCGATAAGAACGGTAACCGTTGCCCGCTGGCTGACAACCAGTTACGCTTCAAGGCTACTGGCGGTTCGGTCATTGCGACGGATAATGGCTGCCAGACGTCGATGGAACGTTTTACCAGCCCTTGGCGCAAGGCTTTCTTCGGTCGTTGTATCGCCGTGGTGAAGGGTAAGGGCGAGTTGACGGTCAGTGCCGACGGTCTCGTATCGAACAAAATCAGATTCTAGACAATAAACATTAAACAATAAACATAAAATATGGAAAAGAAAAACTGGAAACTGGCTACGCTTTGCGTGCAGGGTGGCTGGGAACCCAAAAATGGTGAGTCGCGTGTGCTCCCTATCTATCAGAGTACTACCTTCAAGTATGACAATACCGAAGAGATGGCCGACCTCTTCGATTTGAAGAAGGAGGGCTATTTCTATACTCGTCTGGCCAATCCGACCAACGATGCGGTGGCCCGTAAGATTGCTGCCCTTGAGGGTGGAGTAGGGGCGATGCTGACGTCGTCCGGACAGGCCGCCAACTTCTATGCGCTCTTTAATATCTGTGAGGCTGGTGATCATTTTGTCACCTCGAACGAAATCTACGGAGGAACGTACAACCTCTTTGGCGTGACGCTGAAGAAACTCGGCATCGAGTGTACGTTTATCTCGCAGGAGGCTAGCGAGGAGGAAATCGACAAAGCCTTCCGCCCGAATACGAAGGCGCTGTTTGGTGAAACCATCTCGAATCCCGGCTGTAAGATTCTCGATATCGAGAAATTCGCCCGTATTGCCCATAAGCACGGCGTTCCGTTGATAGTCGACAACACCTTCCCGACGCCCGTCAACTGCCGTCCCTTCGAGTGGGGTGCTGATATTGTGACGCATTCTACGACGAAATATATGGATGGTCACGCCACACAGGTAGGTGGCTGCGTCGTCGACAGCGGCAATTTCGATTGGGATGCCCATGCTGACAAGTTCCCCGGCCTCTGTACCCCCGACGAATCCTATCATGGCCTGACCTATACGAAGGCCTTTGGTAAGATGGCTTATATGACCAAGCTCGTCGCTCAACTGATGCGAGACTTGGGGAGTATTCCCTCACCGCAGAATGCCTTCCTGTTGAATCTCGGTCTCGAGACGCTCCATCTGCGCATGAAGCGTCATTGCGAGAATGCCCAGCGCATTGCGGAATTCCTCCAGCAGGACAACCACGTGGCTTGGGTACATTATAGCGGACTGCCCACCGACGAGTGTCACGCATTGGCTGAGAAGTATCTGCCCAACGGCTCGTGTGGTGTCATTGCCTTCGGACTGAAAGGTACTCGCGAGACAGCTGTACAGTTTATGGACTCCCTCAGACTCATTGCTATTGTTACCCATGTGGCTGATGCCCGTACTTGCGTATTGCATCCTGCTTCACATACCCATCGTCAGCTCTCTGACGAACAACTGCTAGAGGCTGGTGTTGCTCCCGACCTCATTCGTCTGTCGGTAGGTATTGAGGATAGTGACGATATTCTGGCTGATATCCGCCAAGCCCTCGACAAAATATAATTCCTGACATTCCTATATTACCAACAGCCTTATGCATATCGCAATAGCAGGAAATATCGGAAGCGGCAAGTCGACGCTGACACAGTTGCTTGCCAAACACTACGGATGGGAACCGCGCTATGAGTCGGTGGACGACAACCCTTATCTGGAGGACTACTATCGGGATATTCACCGATGGTCGTTCAACCTCGAAGTGTATTTCCTGAAGGAGCGCTTCCGCGACCTGCTGGCGATTGCTGAATCGCAGCACGACATCATTCAGGACCGCACCATCTACGAGGGCGTCTATGTGTTTATGCAGAACAACAAGGCCATGGGTAACCTCTCCGACCGCGACTACGAGACCTATATGGAACTCTTCGAGCAGATGATGTCGATGGTTCGCGTGCCTGATTTGATGATCTATCTGCGGGCGTCCGTTCCTCATCTGGTGGAAAATATCCAGAAGCGCGGACGCCAATACGAGCAGACCATCCAACTGGACTATCTGCGAAACCTGAACGAGCGGTACGATGATTTCATCTACCACAAATACCCCGGGCAGGTAATGACCATCAACAAGGACGACCTTGACTTTCTTCATCATCCCAAGGATTTTGCGCAGATTGTCGACCGCATTGACAGTACCCTCTTCGGACTCTTCTCAAACCTCTAAACTTTCAACTCTCAACTCTCAACTTTCAATCGTATGCATATCGCAATTGCAGGAAACATCGGCAGCGGAAAAACCACGCTGACCAAACTACTGGCCCACCGTTATGGATGGACGCCGCGTTTCGAACCCGTAGACAACAATCCCTATCTGGCAGATTTCTATGCCGATATGCCTCGCTGGTCGTTCAACCTGCAGGTGTATTTCCTGAACAAACGTTTCAAGGAGGTTGTGGAGATTTCCAAGTCGAAGGAGGTCATCATTCAGGATCGTACCATTTTCGAGGATGCCCGCATCTTTGCCCCGAACCTGCACGGACAGGGGATGATGAGTGATCGTGATTTTGAGAATTATAGCGACCTCTTCGACTTGATGATGTCGCTGGTGAAGTTGCCTGACCTCATGATTTATATCCGTGCCTCTATTCCGACATTAGTGGCACAAATCCAGAAACGCGGCCGCGAATACGAGCAGACTATGCGACTGGACTATCTGCAGGGCTTGGAGAGGCGCTATGAGGACTGGATTGCGACCTACAAGGGACCGCTGATTATCGTTGATGGCGACCATTGTAAATTTGGCGACAATCCTGAGGACCTGAAACAGGTCACTGACATGATTGATGCCAAACTCTTCGGTCTCTTTCCGATGGAGTAGAATAGTAAGTGCCACTTATCCGATAATAAGTGGCACTTATCATTCAGTAAGAGGCACTTAATTTACAATAAGTGCCACTTATTTTACAGTCCGAGAGCCTTCTTGGTATTATCGGCAGCGCCGTCAATGGCGTCGCTTGCCTGCTTCTTAGCGGCGTCCTTCACCTCCTCAGCCTTCTGCTCGGCAGCATCCTTGGCGGCATCAACCTGCTCGTTGACAGCGTCTACGGCAGCGTCCTTAGCCTCAGTGGCTGCATCGCCTACTGACTGCAGGAAACCATTCACAACGTTTTCGGGTTCAATCTCCGTGATAGCACTAACAGCAGCAGCTACGGCAGCATTGTCACCAACCAAAGCCTTTACCTTGTCGGCATTCTCCTTCAGGAAGTCCTGAACCTTCTCAATGTACTCCTCAGCAATCTTTGGATTGGTCTTGATAAGCTCAGTGACCTTCGTCTTGATGGTCTCCAGAACAGCCTGCAACTTCGAAGCGTCACCAGCCTCAATCTGCTCGCTCAGTGCGCTGATAGAGATTTGGGCAGCTTCTTCAGCCAGCGAGTCAACGATAGCAGCAGAATCTACTTCGTCACCAGGTGCCTGTGTCTTGTTACCACACGATGTGAAACCAATGGCTACAACGGCCATAACAGCAAACAAAATTTTCTTCATAATTTACTTTCTCCTTAATTATTAATTAAACATACAAATAAGTTTCTCACAAAACCGACGGCAAATTTACGCCTTTTTCACGCTCGTTGTAACTTTCATACTCATTTTTTGTATTTTTTTAAATATTATGACCTGATTTATTTTGCATTTCGCTCGATTTAATCAACTTTCTTACGCTCAGAAATGAAAATTTATCCTCATTTCCTTCGCTTAATCGAAATTTTGCACTACCTTTGCACGCTGAAACATGTTTCGGATAAAGAAATTAGACATATTTATTGCCAAACAGTTCGCTTTGCTGTTTTTCGCGACCTTCTTCATCTGCCAGTTTGTGTTGATGATGCAGTTCCTGTGGCGCTATGTGGACGAACTGATAGGGAAGGGACTTTCACTCGAAGTGCTGGCCCAGTTCTTTTGGTATATGGGACTTATGCTGATGCCCCAGGCTTTTCCACTGGCCATCCTGCTATCATCGCTTATTGCCTTCGGTAATTTAGGCGAAAGCTCGGAGTTGACGGCCATCAAGTCGGCAGGTATCTCGTTGATGCAGGCGTTCCGCTCACTCATCGTCATAGTCTCGGGCATTGCCATCATGTCGTTCTTCTTCCAGGAAATCATCGCTCCCAAGGCCTTTGTGTCGTTTCGTCAACTGCTCATCTCGATGAAGCAGAAGAATCCTGAGGTGGAAATTCCTGAGGGTATCTTCTACGACGGCATTCCGGGTTCCAACCTCTATGTGCAGAAGAAGAATATGGAGACGGGAACGCTCTATGGCATCATGATTTACCGCATGAACGGCGGTTACGAGGATGCAGCAGTCATCCTGGCAGATTCCGGCCATATCCAGGCAACAGCCGAGAAAAAGCACATGCTGCTGACACTGTATAGTGGCGAGTGGTTTGAGAATATGCGCCAATCGGGCATGAATGTCTCTGCCACTGTTCCTTATCGTCGCGAGACCTTCTCCACCAAGCGTATCGTGCTCGATTTCGACAGCGGTTTCGATATGGCTGAGGCGGGATGGGTATCTATGGATGCCCGTGCCAAGAGTATGAGCAGGATTCTCCACGACCTCGACTCCATCCGCGAATTCAACGACTCCATCGGTCACCAGTTCTTCTATGATTCCGGCATGAGTCCTTTGCGACGCTCACATGTGAACAAGGACGACTCCGTGAAAATAGTCAAGTCGCTAGCCGCTACGCCGTTAGACATCGACTCCGCCTACGAAAAGCTCTCTGGCGAGAAGAAACAGCGGGTTGTTACGATGGCTAGCACCTATGTCGGTTCCGCACTCAGCGAGATAGACTTCAAGGTCGACTATTCCGAAAGTCTTAACCGTGAGGATCGTACCCACCAGATGGAGGCTATCAACAAGGTGACGCTGTCGCTGTCGTGTCTTATTTTCTTCTTTATCGGAGCCCCGCTGGGTGCCATCATCCGCAAGGGCGGTCTGGGTGTGCCGGTCATCATCTCCGTACTGGTGTTCATCGTGTTCTACATTCTCGACAATACGGGGATGAAAATGGCTCGCGACGACAACTGGACGGTATGGTTCGGCAAACTGCTTGGAACGGCAGTGCTCTCGCCTATCGCCATTTTCTTCACTTACAAGGCCAACAACGACTCCGTTGTATTCAATATCGACCTCTACAAGCAGATTCTCAGCCGTATGCTTGGTTTGCGCACCAAACGCAACATCAGCCGCAAGGAAGTCATTATCGAAGATCCGAAGTATCTGACCGATGCCGAGATGCTCAAGAATGTCAGCCTCGAGATCGAGCATTATGGCGAACAGCACCACTTGTTGCGCTGGCCGAACCCCATCAAGGTATTCTTCCGTCCGGGCGACGATCACGATGTCGAATACATCAACAACGTTCTCGAAACGGCTATTGAGGACCTCTCGTACACGAAGAACAACTATGTGCTCATGAAGCTCAACCAGTTCCCCGTCATTGCCACTCATGCCCACACGCGTCCCTTCCGGCGCAAGTGGCTGAATGCCATCACGGGTATCTTCCTGCCAACGGGACTCTTCTTCTATTTCCGCATGATTCGCTTCCGCATTCGTCTCTATCGCGATTTGCAGCATATCATCCGTGTCAACAAGAAACTCATTCCCCGTGTCATTGCACTCGGTGACATTCAGGCCGAAGGCAGCGTGACTGTTTTGGACGACAACAACGAAAACAAATAAACTACTATATATATAATAAGGTGTAAAACAATGGAACAACTGAAATTGAATACGATTGAGGAGGCATTGGTAGACTTCCGTGAGGGTAAGTTCGTCATTGTCGTTGACGATGAAGACCGCGAAAACGAAGGTGACCTGATATGTGCCGCTGAGAAGATAACGCCCGAGATGGTAAACTTTATGTTGAAGAATGCCCGAGGCGTACTCTGCGCTCCGGTGACCATCAGTCGTGCTGCCGAACTGGAACTGCCCCATCAGGTACAGGACAATACGTCGCTGCTTGGTACGCCATTTACCGTCACAGTCGACAAGATAGAAGGCTGTACGACAGGGGTATCGGCTCACGACCGTGCGGCGACCATCCGTGCACTGGCCGACCCGCAGTCGACAGCACGTAGTTTCGGTCGTCCCGGACATATCAGCCCCCTCTACGCTCAGGACAATGGCGTGCTGCGCCGTTCGGGGCATACGGAGGCAGCTATTGACCTCTGCAAACTCACCGGTCTCTATCCCGCCGGTGCCCTCATCGAGATTATGAACGACGACGGCACCATGGCGCGTATGCCGCAGTTGGTGGCATTTGCAAAGGAACACGACTTGAAAATCATCACCATCAAGGATATGATTGCCTACCGCCTGAAGAAGGAAAGCCTTGTGGAGATGGGGGAAGAGGTGGATATGCCCACCGATTACGGCCATTTCCGTCTGATTCCCTTCCGTCAGAAGTCGAACGGACTGGAACACCTGGCACTCATCAAGGGCGAATGGGACAAGGATGACGCCGTATTGGTGCGCGTTCATTCCAGCTGTATGACGGGTGACATTCTGGGCTCGAAGCGTTGTGACTGTGGCGAACAGCTGCATAAGTCAATGCAGATGATAGAACAGGAGGGCCGTGGTGTCATTGTCTATATGCAACAGGAGGGTAGGGGTATCGGACTCATGAACAAGATTGCAGCCTACAAACTGCAGGAGCAAGGTCTTGATACCGTTGATGCCAATATCCACCTGGGTTTCAAGCCCGACGAGCGTGACTACGGCTGTGGTGCCCAGATTCTGCGCCTGCTTGGCATTCAGAAGATGCGCCTGATGACGAACAACCCCGTAAAGCGTGTGGGTCTTGAGGCTTACGGACTGGAAATCGTCGAGAATGTCCCCATCGAAATCACGCCCAACGAGTATAATCTGCGCTATTTGCAGACGAAAAAAGACCGTATGGGACATACGCTTCATTTGAAGTAAGAAGTAAGATGTAAGAGGTAAGAAGTGAGAAAAAAATAAAAAAGTGACGCAAATATTCGTTTATAAGGAATAAAATGCTTACTTTTGCAGCTAAATTTATACACGAAGCAACATTATGGCACAATTATCTGACCGTTTGCAGCGTCTGGCACCATCAGCAACGCTCGCTATGTCACAGAAAAGTTCTGAAATGAAGGCTCAGGGTATCGACGTCATCAACATGAGCGTCGGAGAACCTGACTTCAATACCCCCGACCATATCAAACAGGCCGCCAAACTGGCTATTGACGAGAACTATTCGAAGTATTCGCCCGTTCCCGGCTATCCTGACCTGCGTCAGGCCATTGCCCGCAAACTGGAGCGCGAAAACCAGCTGCACTACACACCTGCAGAGATTCTGGTGTCGAATGGTGCCAAGCAGAGCGTCTGCAATACCGTTTTGGCACTGGTGAATCCCGGCGACGAGGTCATCATCCCTGCTCCCTATTGGGTGAGCTATCCGCAGATGGTGCTGTTGGCAGGCGGTAACCCCGTGATTGTCGAGGCTGGTTTCGAGCAGAATTTCAAGATGACACCGGCTCAGTTGGAGGCTGCCATCACACCGAAGACGCGTCTCTTGATACTTTGTTCTCCCAGCAATCCTACTGGCAGCGTCTATTCAAAGGACGAACTGGAGGGCTTGGCCAAGGTCATTCTGGCTCACGACAACCTCTTTGTACTCGCAGACGAAATCTACGAGCACATCAATTATATTGGTAAGCACCAGTCCATTGCCCAGTTCCCGGGCATGAAGGAGCGTTCGATTATCGTCAACGGTGTTTCTAAGGCGTATGCTATGACCGGCTGGCGTATCGGATATATCGCCGCACCGGAGTGGATTGTCAAAGGTTGCAACAAACTGCAGGGCCAGTACACCAGCGGACCGTGCAGCGTCAGCCAGAAGGCTGCGGAGTTCGCCTACACCAGCAGTCAGGAGTGCGTTGAGGAGATGCGTAAGGCTTTTGAACGCCGCCGCGACCTCATCGTCCGTCTGGCAAAGGACATTCCCGGACTGGAGGTCAACGTCCCCGAGGGTGCCTTCTATCTCTTCCCCAAATGCTCGTCGTTCTTCGGCAAAAAGACGCCCGACGGCCAAATCGTCGGGAACAGTACCGATTTTGCGATGTATTTGTTGGAAAAAGGACACGTCGCTACCGTGGGTGGTGATGCCTTCGGTGACCCCAATTGTTTCCGCATGAGTTATGCAACAAGTGACGAGAATATTGTCGAAGCAATGCGTCGTATTAAGGACGTATTGGCTGTTTTGGAGTAAAAATTGAGAAAAATCAAGTTAAAAGTTCTTAATCCTGCATTTTCTCCGCTTGAAATTACTATCTTTGCGGAACGTAACAAACAGATAAAACAATTCAATTAATTTATTTAATAACTAAAAAATTAAAAAATTTCATTTATGGCAACAACAACAAAGGCTGCAGCCCCAGCCAAAAAGAATTCGGG
>JAEEGL014156730.1_pt1 | contig 20642 bp, 26 predicted proteins | sample 9134231 | NCBI WGS metagenome assembly JAEEGL01 (sample SAMN16246548, study PRJNA631951) | gut metagenome | biome: gut microbiome; feature: rumen; material: fiber-attached | host: Bos | place: Iran: Karaj | collected 2018-10
GTCAATTATACTGTATCATGTGATGGAGATATGACTAAGGTGCCTGGAAATGATTTATGAAGATGAAGTAATCGGATATAATCTATACCTCATCCAGAGAGGTACTTTCCAAGATCTTTCTAAGAGGGAGTCTCAAAAACCTTTTAGAGATGTAATTAGTTTTGATTACATGGGTTCTGCTGAATTTGAGTTCGGATCTGTGAACAGATCTTTTAATAGAATTATTAGAGCTTATAAAAATGATAAGCTTAAACATATTACTTCTGATATTAAGAACCTCAATGGGGTTCCTCTTCAGTTGATCTATATTGACCAATATGATCCTGAAGATGCTGGTAATTTGAAAGTATTTGATCAAGTTAATAAATTAATTCATAGGCCTTATAATCATTTTAATATTGATGCTTATATTAAAGAAATACGTAGTTATATTGATGGCAATAATCCTGAAGAGATTTGTAATTATCATCTTAAAGAAAGAATCTCACTTCACGAGAGATGCTATGAATATTATATTAAACAAAACAGAAAAGAATATGCTGATGCCGTAAGATATGCTCGTAGTATTGGAGATAGTAAGCCTTATCTTAGTAAAAGAGATGACTTCTGGCTTGATATCTCCAATGATGTAATGATGTTCTTCTCAGTACAAGATAGAGTTGACATTATATTCAATGAACTCAAGAAGTATAAAGAAGAATAAAACAAAATAGAGGTAGTATTTTCTACTACCTCTTATTTTTTTATTTTATAATGCCATTTTTTGAAAGATTCATATACTCACTATTATAAATAGATGTTAAATATCTTTGCATATCATCTCTTGATAATAATTTAATTATTTTACTATCAAATTCTCCTTCTTCCATCATATCATTAATAATTAAAATTATAAAATAAACTTCTTGATTTCCATATAAATCTTGAGCTAATAATTTTGGTTTATATTTATATCTCTGAAATTCATCATCTGTTAATCTAGTTGTATATGCATCTTTAATCATATCTTCTTGGTAATCCCATATTACATTATATAGTGGAAATATTGATGTTGTTCCATCCTCTAATTTTAAATTTGTTTTATATGAAAACTTATTATAGTTTGGATCAGTTCCTATTTTACCAACAGAAATCAATAGTTCTACAGTACTTGTATCTTGAGTCTTCATTATATCAACTCCTATATCTAAATTAATATATTATTAATAGAAAGTTAAATTATATATTATATATATAGAAATAAAATAATGGGGGTTTATTATGTCTACAAAGAAAAAACCAGATACAAAAAATGAAGATATTAATAAATTGTTTTTACAAGAAATAGGCCTGGATGTAACAAAAGATGGGCATATTATAGATCAAGATACTTTTAATACAATACAAATTAAAAAAACAGATACCGTTTTAAAAGGATTTGGGGAAATTAATAAAGGATCTATAGAATTAGATCCTGCAAAAAATAGTAAACACGCTAAGATTTTATTTGATTATTATATAAATAAATTAGCAGATAATGATGAGATTGAAGCATTCTCATCATATAATTCTTATATTACTGATGAGGAAAAAGCTAAAGGAATTATAGAATGCAAGACCAGTGATAATGAAGTAATGAAGAGTGGAGAATATGTAAATGAATCTCTTCGTTATCTTGATACTATCATGCAACTTAATGGAGATCCTACTCCTGATATCTCTAAGTATGATAGAACTAAAGAAGAATTTGATAAAATCAGAAGAGCTGAAGATAGAGCTAGAAAAGCTGAAATTAAGAAAAGAATGGAAGCTCGTAAACCTAAATACGAACCTGGTAGTGAAGAGCAGAGGCAGGCTCAACTTAGAGCTATTCGTAGAAATATAGCTGCTAAGAAAGGAAAGTGAGGTAATAAATGGATCTTGACAACAGAATCCCTTGTAATACATGCGGATGTGAAATAAAACAAGAATTACAGAAAACTCCAGCATCAGATGTAAAAGAAGTAAAGCATGGAATGTGGATAGTAAAAGGTGATGCACAACCTATGTCTAAAGACTTGCTTTATGGATGTAGTTTATGTAATGATGGTGGAAAAAGATATTATAGCTGGCAATGTGATTCTATCAAGTACTGCTCTAACTGTGGAGCAATAATGGATGGAAGGATGGTAGTATAATAAATGGCAATAAACTTTAAAGTTATAGATTATTATGATAATGGTTTACATAAACCATATACTCTTGAAATAAAAGAACCTGGCATATATTATATAACAGGTCCAAATGGATCTGGTAAGACTTCTCTTTTACATCAATTGAAAGACTATGGAGAAAATAATGGATATGAGATATTATCTTATAGTGATATAGCTGATGGTAGAGGTAAAAGTATCTCTAAATTAGCTAATCATAATCAATTTAGTGATGTAGCAACCCTGATGATGAGTTCTGAGGGTGAGTCTATATACTATAACTTTGGATTTACTGTGCAGTCTATAGGAAAAACTGTTAGACTTAATAAGAAAGCTTTTATTCTTATAGACGGAATAGATTCTGGTATGTCTATAGATAAGCTTAAAGAGATTAGAGATTTATTTGATAACATAATCTCGAAAGAAATATCTGGAAAAGATATTTATATCTTTATCACAGCTAATAACTTTGAATTGGTAAGAGGAGACGTATACTGCATTAATCCTATTAATGGAAATAAAGTGCATTTTGATACATATAATGATTTTGAGAATTATATAACTAAATATAAACATTCGAAGGGGAAAAAGAAAAAATGAATAATAATGATGATGTAAGAAAAAGAGTTTCTATCGAATTTACTGAAAAAGAAAGAGACGAAACCTCCAGAATAGTTATTCCTAATCTTATAAAAAGTATACGTGATATTTCAGATAATATTAATATTGAAAATCAAGATACTATATATGATCAGGTATATGATGCTATATATAATAAAATATTAGAAACCATATTGAAATATGATAGTTTATATAAGAGGCTTATTATTACCAATTCAGTATATGGAATTGGATTAAGATTTGGCTATAAATATACTGAATTTATGTTTCCTAACATGTATTCAAAACTATTTGACCATAAATTTCTAGCAGATGATGATTTTAATATTTATGATCCTCTCTCTTTAAATAATATCGAATCAGCTGAAGAGCTTGCAAAAAATATTTTCGAAAATTGTTCTTATAATTTTGGTTATTATAATGGATACTGGAGAGATCTTGGTAAGTGTAAGACATGTGATAGACATGTACTTTTAAATTATGGTGAATTTTATAGATACTATTTTAAAATTAGTCCTAAATATAATAAATACTTTCCTGTTCACTGTGAGTATTGTAGATTATTAAAGAAGTATAAGAAAAGATATAAACTTACATTTCATAATTTTGATGGAAGTCGTATTGATGATGTAAGTTATAAATATATAAAGAATTATAAGAAAAGAATTAAGAAACAAATTGATATTTTATCTGAAAAAATTTATAAAGTATAAAAAAATATAGTTATATAACATATATGTGGATGTATTTAGATGGGATTCTAGATAAACGGCCAGTATTTGCTAAGTAGGTTGAGCTGTTTTATACCCTATCGCAAAATTGGCTGTGGCGAGTAATTAATTGGTATGACTTCTTTATCTCCCCCTCTGGGAGTTTTTGTCCCCAATTAATGAAAACCACCACTTTATACATGATTAAGATTCGTAAATAAACAGCAACTCATGAGAGAAATTTGGCAGTCCTCGAATGAGCATGATGAAAAATCCAGCTTAGCCAACTGGGACTCCTATTAATTAGATTATGCCTAATTCTAGTTAATGGAAGTATAATACAAAAAGGCAGGGAAATGTTGCCCTTTGCAATATTTCCCCAGGGAGCTGGGTCCCGTAAACCAGCAATAATGAAAGAAGACGGCTACGGACGTTTCCGCAGCCGTCTTTCTTTTTTTTATTATTGGTAATATTATTGTTTATAATTTAAACAAATATCTAATTTTAATAATATGAAAACTATCTATTAAATTATATAATATTAATTAATGAGGTGTAATTGATCATGATTGAATTAACTCAAGATCAATTTTATATATTAAATGAAGCTGTTAAATGGTATAAAAGTGATACATCAGAACAAGTATTTCAAATATCAGGACCACCTGGAAGTGGTAAGACAATATTAATAAAAGCAATAATGGATGCTTTAAATATAAGTCCATCTAGAGTAATGCCTATGGCATATACTGGATGCGCTTGTTTAGTGTTAAGAACCAGAGGATTTTATAATGCTAAAACCATACATTCAAGTTTATATGATATTGTAGAGGTTCCTTTATTAGATTATAATGGCAATGTTAAAATAGATACGTATTTCAATATTCCTATAGTAAAAAAAGTATTTGTTCCAAAAAAAGAATTAGATACTGATCTAATTATAATAGATGAGGGATCATTTGTTCCTATGAATATGAAAAAAGATATAGAAAAATTCGGTAAAAAAATAATAGTTGCTGGAGATTTGGATCAATTACCTCCTGTGAATGATAATCCAGCATATTTATATAATGGTAAAGTATATAGACTAAGACAAATTATGAGGCAAGCTCAGAATTCTGCTATAGTTTATTTATCTCAATTAGCAATAAATGAGCAACCAATACATATTGGAATGTATGGAAAAGATGTAATGGTTATAAGAGATACAGATTTAACAGATGAAATGTTAAAATACTCTTGTGTAACATTATGCGGAAAAAATTCTACAAGAGATTATTATAATTCTAAAATAAGAGAAATAAGAGGTCAATCATCATCAATTCCAGGATATATGGAAAGAGTTATTTTTAGAAAAAATAACTGGAATGAGTCAATAGATAATATTAATATTACAAATGGATTAATGGGAACAGTTCTAAATAACCCTGGTCCCATTGATGATAATAGAGGTATATTTAGAATAGATTTTTTACCGGATTTATCTGATATAATATTTCCTGGAGTGGAAATAAACTATCAATATTTCTGTTCAGATTATAAAACAAGACAAAAGTTAAAAGAAATGCAAACTAGCATGGCAGATTTTGGTACATTTTTAGAGTATGGATATTCTATAACTACACATTTATCTCAAGGTTCAGAATATCCAAATGGTATTTATATAGAAGAATATTTAAACAGCAGTATTAATAAAAATTTAAACTATACAGCTATTACAAGGTTTAGAAATCATTTGATTTATGTAAAACGAACAAAAAATTAATATTGTAAAGGGTGTGTAGTTTTTTATGAGTAAAAGTAATGATAAAATAAATAAACCATTAACAGATCCTCTACTTCCTTTGGAAAATGGATTAATAGATCCATTATTACCACCAGATGAATTAGATAAAGGATATGAAGAGAAAAAATATTTAGTTCTATGGGTTAATAATGATGATTCATCTGAATATGGAAATCATTATTTTATTGGTTTAGGTAGAACAGAAACATATTATTTTATAAGAGATAATATTTCTGACATTGACATACATAATTCATATGTTTTAGTTGAAACAAAACAAACTGAAACAAAAACCGGTGTAAAAAGATGGTATATGACAAGTATAGATAAAGCAATAACTGTATATTTATTTTTGAAGAAAATACAAGATAATTATAATGATAAATTTGATGTAGAAGATTATAATTACGCTTATGAGGAAGAAGAAGATCAAAAAGATAATAAAAATAATAATATTGATTTTAATATGTGGAATCAGTCATCATCATTAAAAATAGATACAGAATCATTCCAAAAATCTACCTCCAATTTTGAAGATGAAGATAGCGATGAAAATGATATTTGATTAAATATTATATATTTAATAATAATAGATTTGGAGGTTTAATAAATGGGTAAAAATAATAATAGGGGTAAAATTAATCCTCAAAATATAGATCCATTGAGTAATCCTAAAACTATGGAAAAAGAAGCTTTAAATATTTTTATAAGTATATCAAAAGCAAATTATGACATAGGATATGTATATAATATGTTTTCAAAACCTCAATTTCTTCAGGCTGCAATAAGAATTGCTTCTGAAAAATTTATTAAAGCAGAAATTCATAGGCAGGCTGTGGAATTTGCATATAGCAATTCTACTGATAGAAATGTTATAGAAGTTCATAATGCAGATTTTAAATGCTCTATGGCATGGAAAATAATATTAGATATTTTAACACAAATACAAATGAGTGGAGACCCAACTTATATATATAATCTCCATTCAGCATTAGGAGTTTATAAAGGATATTTATAAGCAGAACATATAAATAAGTTCTGCAATATATTAAATATAATTAAATGGCAGAATAGTATTTCTATTCTGCCTTTCTTTTTTATCTATTTATATAAAATAGAGGGAGATGATAAATTTTTATGGCAGATGATTCAACTATAAATCAAGAATTAGGATTATCTAAAAGTGAAATAGATGAAGAAACAGAACTTACACATACTGTAGATCCATCTTTAGTAAATCCTCCTGATACAGAAACATCATCTATTGGACTTAAAGGAATTAGTGGTATAGTAAATGTTTCTTATGATGAGGAATCTGCTGGTGGGGATGCTGAAGATGAAGATTTAGATTTATCTTTAATTAATGGAATTTTATTTACTAATTTTGAAGAACCCGATCCTCCATTCCCTCCATCAGAGCATGGAAAATGGGTAAAAGAAACATTATCAAAATTAAATACTAAACAATTAAAAATATGGTATTTAAAATCACATGATAAAAATGCATATCCTTTTGATACCGCAAGGGGAATTATGTACTTTGACTTCGAACGAGAATTACTATTCTTTATAGAACCAGCAAAAGATGATGTTCAATTTATAACAAAATATCCTATAGTAATAAATGTAATTGGATTTGATGATATATTAAATATAGAAGGTTACCATAATATGGTAGATGAACTATAAAATTAAGGAGGAAATTTATATAAAATGACTACAGAACAAGTAAAAACTATAGAGCAAGTATATAGAACCCCAGATGCTTCTGGTAATCAATTAGTCTCAGCTTTTACATTATTATTAGATGAATTACTCGCTTTTGATTCACAAAGATCTTTTGTATCTTTTGATGAAGATAGTGAAACTATTATGTGCGTTAGAAGTAATAATGACGTTTATACACAAGTTAAATATCCTTTAAGCATAGCCGCTACTGGATTTTCAGATGTTGTTTGTATGGAGGCGTTTTGCAATATGTTAAATTTTGAAGCTGCTTTATCAGCATTATGCCCAAATATGGATCAAGATATTAAAGATAAAATTGTAACATGGGCCTCTAAAGTATGCGGCAATGTTCGTAATCTTGCTCCTCTGGAAGCTAGGCCATATTATAAAACAGAGCCTATACCTGGTGGTGCTCTATATGAACCTATTGCTCGTCCTGATCTTGGGCCAGGCGATACTGTTTATGATCAAGGTGGATTTGATAATTTATAATAAAAATAACATAGAGATAGGATAATGAATATCCTATCTCTATTTAAATATTAAAATTAATAAATAATTATATATTATAAATATGCACAGTATAGGGATGTCGCCAAGCGGTAAGGCACGGGACTTTGACTCCCGTATTCGCGTGTTCGAATCACGCCATCCCTGCCATTACTATTTATTTAAATAATTTTAAAGAAAGGAACTTAATTATGAATCCGTTTGAAAAACTCATTTCCGTTCAAATAGACGGAAAAACTCGTTATATTAACGAGGGATCAAATGCTGAAAACATCAAAGAAGTTGAAAGAATTCTTAAGGAAGCAAAGGAAAACAATCCTTCTGCAAAAATATATGGTAAAGTTCATTTTGGTCACTATGAATATCGTATAGCGTAATAAAAAGCAAGGAGCGTGTTCAAATACGCTCCTTGTTATTTTTTAACACTTTAATAAATATATAAATAAATTAAAATTATAAGGGGGTTATATAATATGAGAATGTTATTACCGGCAGATAAAGATACTATAAGAGCTATTTGTAACCTTAATGATGCCTCTATTGTATTTAAAAATATATCTGTAGGATCAAATAACAATATATATTACTGCAATATAAAGACAAAATATATAGAAAGAACAAGAGTTCAAATTTTATATAAAGATTGGAAATTTACACCTAAAAAAGAGAATAATTATATTATGATTTACGAGTTAGGGAAATATATTTATGTAACAGGGAAAGAGTTATTGGAAAAAGGTATAAATCATTTTAGAAATCTCTCTACAAACTCCGAAGAATTTAAAGACAAAGAATTAAAAAATTTGTTTAATATAGGTGCATAACTAAATGGGAAACCAGGAATTAATTAATCCATTATTGCATTATAGATATGATTATTGCTTCAAATGTAATAGCCAATCTATAGAATGCTATGATTATTTTAATAACCCAATAGGTTATAGTAAAATGGTTAGTTATAAATTAAATAATATGGATTGGAAAGGAAAAATTCTTAAAGGAAAAGTTATATTAAAAATGGAATGTAAATCCTGCGGGCAAAAATATGATATAATTTTTGAAGAAAAAGATAAATTTCCTATCCCTATTATTAAAGATTTTTTACTTTCAAAAATATTTTATTCCGGATTCAAAGATGATGGTAAAGAGTTCTTTAGAGAAAAACAATTAAACTTACCTGAAATATAGAATGTAATCTAATATGAAAATAATTATATATAATATATTAGATAAAATAAATTCAATTATTTTAAATTAAAGAAAGGATTATTTATAGAATGGTTATAAATAGTAGATCAGCATATGAAGCGTGCTGTAATACAGATACATATAAATTTGTTAGAACTAAATATCTTCATTTTGTTGAAGAGAAAATATTTAAAGCAATTAATAATGGAAGATTTGAGTGTAGTGTAAATCTTTTAAGAATTTTAGGTATTAACTTTTTTAGATATAAAGAAACATTATTTGCTATAATATTTAAAGAGTATAATGAACTTGGATTTAATGTTCATATTAAATTATTCTCTGCTCAAATAGATTGGATTAGAGAAGTTTTTGAAAACATAAAACCAAATACTAATAATAAAGAAGAGTCATCTAATGATGATAATGAAGATTATATGACAACTGGAGAACCAAGAATTATAGAATCAAAAGAAAATAATGAAGAAGAAGAAAGTGCTGTTTTTACTCCTAAAAAGTTAAAAATGCATATAGGATTTAGAATATGATAATTAATAATCACTCTAGTGTAAAATCTTACACTAGAGTGATTTATTTTTTTGTAAAAGTTAATATTTTTATTTATATATAATAGAGTTGAATATAGATAGATTATTAAAATTTATCTATATTAATAAAAATAAAAAGGGGATATTGTAAATGGAAAAGGAGCTTAGAGAGTTTTGGTATTATATTGTTGTTTCTGTTATGTTTTTAATAACAGCAACAATTGCGCTTATCAATTCTCTGAACAAAATTATGGATATTACTGTTATTATAATAGCAGTAATATCTCTTTATTTCTCTTTGATAGCATTCAAGCACTGGATGAATGCTTATAAGATTTATAAGAGTAATAAAAGAAAATAAAAAGGAGGGGTAACACCCTTCCTCTTTTATTTTTTTAATAATATATTATATTTTAGCTTATGATAATATTAAGAACTTAAAAATAAATAAGTTGAAAGGATTAAATATAAATGAAATATTTATCTCTTCAATTAAAAGGATATATAAGATTGGTTAATGGTATTGGTACACCCGATATCTTTATTGATTTTAGAAAACAAAAGTTTAAAACTTGTATTATAAGAGGTGAAAACGGATCTGGTAAATCTACAATATTTAATGCTCTATCAGTATTACCAGATTCAAATGATAGTTTTATTCCAGGGAAACCTGCAATGAAAGAGATATATTTACAGGATAACAATACTGTATATATAATTACTTGTATTCATAATATAAAGAATAATGGAGAAAGAGATACAACAAAAGTATATTTTAAAAAGCAATTTCCTGATGGAAGAATAATAGAGCTTAATGAAAATGGAAATGTAAATTCATATAAAGATATTCTATTTGAGGAACTGAAATTAGATTCTAATTTCATAGCTCTATCTCAATTATCAATGGATGATAAAGGATTAGCTACAAAAAGACCTGCAGAAAGAAAAAGATTTGTAAATTCAATTATTTCAAGTCTTGAAGTTTATAATAATATATATAAGACTTTGAATAAACATTCTTCTGTTTATAAGTCAATGGTAAATTCTGTAGCGTCTAAATTAGGTCAACTTGGGGATGAAAATATTCTAAAATCGAACTTTCAAGCCCTAAACAGTAGGATTAGTCAGTTAAGTTCACAAAAAGACCAATATATGCAAAAAATAGGTGAATTTAAATTTCAGGTAGATTCTGTTGATAGAGATGGTACTTTACAGAGTACATTATCAGAAAAAACAGAAGAATATAATATATTATCTGAAAAATCTAAAAATCTATATAAATCTATAGATTATTTATATACAAAAGGAAATATAGATAAGGATAATAATATAGATATAAAAGAAGCTTTAGAATCTGCAAAAAATTCTTTAAATAAAGTAAATGTTGAGAATGAATTATGTAATGCAGAAATCACTTCACTAAGGAAAAAAAGAGAAGAAATATCAAAAAAGATAGTAGAAAAAAAGCTATTTCTTCAACAAACTAATTCTGATGCAGAAGATCCTAAATCATTAGAAGATAGTATAAAAGATTATAAACAAAAAATGGAAGATATAATTAATATTTTCCGTTCAATTGGTATAGAAGATATATCTTGTATATCAAGAGATGAATATATATTGGCATTAAATACAATAAAAAATATACAAGATAGTATAGATACTATAAAATCTACAACAACTATAGATATTTTTACAGAAGCTATTAGTATTTCAATAGATAATAAAGATTATTCTATTAATATAAATGATATAAAGAATAAAAAAGAGTATATAGAGAAATCATTAAAAGATAGAGAAAAAACTATTATAGAATTAAATGAAAAAATAAAAATTCTTAATGTTTTAGATATGAGACCTAAGGCATGTAAAATTGATAGTTGTAAATTTATATCAGAAGCTTTATCTTATAAAAATGATGACGTAATAAGTCAATTAAAAAATATTACTATAGAATATGAAACATTATTAAAAGAGCAAAAAGAGATAGAATCTACGTATAATAAGCAACTTGATTTAAGATCAATAGTAAATTATATTTCAAATATTATAAGAGATATAAAAATACATCAAAATGTATTAATGAAACTTCCAAATGGAATTATATATAGTAATCCAAAAGAATTATTTATTAGATATCTCAATAACAATGAAGTTTATCAAGATATAATGTCTATATATAAATATATAGATTATGCTAATAATATAGATATTTATAAACAGTATCAAAATCTTGTTACAGATCTTACAAATAAACTTAATGTAGCACTTACAAGATCTAGTATAGTAAATTCTATTAATAAAGAAATAGAAGAATATAATTCCTCTATAATATCTATTGATAATTCAATTAAAGAAAATAATATAAAAATTTCCAATAATAATTTAATTATAATGGATCTTAATAATAAAATAGACACATATGCAAAATTATTTGATTTAATAGAAGAAAGAGAATCTATTGAATTAAAAATGAGTTTATCAAAAACAACTATAGATGATATTAGTTTAAAACTTAAATCTGTAGAATCTAGTATGAATGGAATAATACAACTTAGAGAATTAATAAATTCTTGTGAAAATGAAATGAATAATATAAAAAGAGAATTAGATCAAATATCTTATTCACTTAAATTATATAAAGAATATAAAGATGAATATAATAGTTTATCAGAAAATTATAATTATATAGAAGCAATAAAATACTATGCATCCCCTACTACAGGTATACAACTTGTATTTATGGAAATGTATATGAGTAAAATAATAAGTCTTGCAAACGAATTATTATCTTTATTATTTAATGGAAGATTTATGATTCAGCAATTTATAATCAATGAATCAGAGTTTAGAATTCCATGTTTAACGGATAATTACACAATAGATGATATTTCATCTATGAGTAGTGCACAGGTATCCATGATATCTATGATATTAAGTTTTTCATTATTATATCATAGCAGTACAAAATATAATATAATTAAATTAGATGAAATAGATGCTCCTCTTGATGAAAATAATAGATTAATGTTTATAGATGTTTTAAATGAAATAATGAATATAATGCAAACTGAACAATGTATCATGATTTCCCATAATAGCGAATTACAATTAGACACATCAGATGTAATTGTTCTTAAAAGTAATAATCTTAGTTCAGATTATACTAGGGGAAATATTATATGGGATTATAATAATCAATAAAAGAGAGGAGTTTAAATAAAAATAATAATGAAATATATAGATGCAATAAAAGCAAAAAATATTTTAGAGAAAATAGACCCTATTCAAAATTTCTTACATGTTTTAAATAGAAAAATGACAATAGGATGCAATCCGAAAATAACAATTGAAATATCTAATGGGTATTTAAAAGAAGAAAATATTTTAAAAATAGAACTAAATCAAAGAATAACAGGTATATTAAAATCAGAACTTGAAAAAGAAATTGAAATACTTAATAAAGAAATTTTAGATATTGGAAATGAGGATGCATCTAATGACACTATTTGACGCTAAGACTATTGCCGATACTTATAATAGAATAAATGCTATAAAAACTTTTCTAAATTGTGAAAGATCTATCCATCAGTCATATACATTGACTGAAATGGATAAAGATGGTTTTCTTCGTACTATTACAATTAAATATGATCAGATAAAAACAGTTTTGAAAGAATTAGAGAAAGAGCTTGATATATTACAGAGTGCTTTAGATCATTCTCAAATTGTAATAAGACCTAATGAAATTAAAATGGAGAAAGAATAATGGTTAATATAGAAGGATTACCTCATCCAACAGTATTAGCTGGATTATATAATAAAAGTAGAGCAGTTGGAATAGGGAAATATCAATATAATCCAAATCACAATATGACATATAGAGAAGCAGAAAATTTATTAAAATCATCTACATCATTTAATATGCTATATGGTAGAGTTATGTATTTTGATATAGAACCTGATTCTATAGAAATAGATAATACGTTATATGATAAATATCTTGGAGAAGATGGACGAATGCAAAGAATTATTGATGATATAAGAAAGCATAGAAATATAAAATGATATACATATAACATTTTAGTAAAGAGAATAGATTTTCGGCCAATCTGTTCTCTTTATAAAAATATGCTGAATTTTGTAGGTATATTTCATCTCTCTCTAGACAAACCTCCAATTAATAACTGGATACAAACAGTATCCAGTTATTAATTTATTTTTAAATATATTAAACATATTTATAATGATGGAGTTGTATAGGTTTTATAATGACCCTTGAAGAATATGAATAAAACATTTATTATGATAAATTATCTATTTAGAGACCTAATAAAATTGTACATTGGTACATCAATATAATAGAAGTCTCTTAAATATAAAGATAGTTTTTAATAATGTTAATTTTCTATATAGGGTGTTACTAAACCGTACTAACTCTATTTATAGAGATAAGGGTAGAAGCTAGATATTGCTTCTACCCTATGATTTATTTTTAATTTACTAAAATACTATAAAATAATAGAAATGAATAGAATGAGGTCAAATATATGGCAATAAATAAAATTGTAGTGTATAGAACTCATATTGATATTAATAATTATGAAATGAAAGATTCTTATATTATAGAAAAAACTTTTTCTATATGGGATCCAATAAGACATAAATTAATACCAAAAGCAATGATTTATGATGAAGAAAATAAAGTACTAAAACTTCCAAGAGGTATAGATATACATTGGCTTGAAGGAATTTTTGAATGCGATGCGGTATATGATAAATCATGTGATGAATATGAAACAATAGGTCCAACAGATATAAAATATCTTCCAAGGGATAAAGCTCAGCAAATAGCATTAAGATTTATGCTTGGTGTAGATGAATATAAATATACAGATCAACGAACAATGTTATCAGTAAATTTACCAACAGGTAAAGGAAAAACATATTGTTCTATAGCTACAATGGTTGTAATGAATTTAAAATCAATAATTATTACAAACTCTGTAGAATGGTTAAAACAATGGAAAAGATTTGTATTAGAATATACTGATATAAAAGAAAATGAAATAATGTTTATAAGTGGCTCATCATCTGTTACAATGAATATAAAGCATCCAAATCCCAAATATAAAGTTTATCTTGTAACACATGCTACTTTACAGCAATATGGGTCTAATAATGGGTGGGAGAGTATTCACGAATTATTTAAATCAATAAAAGTTGGAATAAAATTTTTCGATGAAGCCCATTTAAATTTTGATAATATGTATAGAATAGATTATCATACTAATACATATAAAACTTTCTATGTAACAGCCACTCCAGGAAGATCTGATAGAATGGAAGATATTATATATTCTAATTACTTCAGAAATATACCTGCTATAGATTTATTTGATGAAGAAAAAGATCCTCATACTGAATATATAGCTATAAAATATAATACACACCCAACACCTGTTGAAATAAATGATTGTAAAAATAAATTTGGATTTGATAGAAATAAATATGCTGCATATGTATTAAACAAGAGTAATTTTTATAAACTTTTATATGTTCTTATATGTCAAGCTATGAGAAAAAGAGGTAAACATCTTTTTTATATAGGATTAAATGAATCTATACAAAAAGTAAAAGACTGGATAGAAGACAATTTCCCTGATCTAAAAGGAGATGTAGGTGTCTTCACTTCTGTTGTAGATAAAAATAATAAAAATGATCAATTAAATAAAAAAATTATATTAAGCACAACAAAATCAGCAGGAGCTGCTGTAGATATAGAAGATCTTATAGAAACTGTTAATTTAGCAGAACCTTTTAAATCAAAGATAACAGCTCAACAAACTTTTGGTAGAACAAGAAAATCAGGTACTGTATATAAAGATGTAATAGACTGTGGATTTTCATATTATAGAACTTATTATAATGCAAAAAAATCAGTATTTATGAAATATGCTACAAAATTTTCTGAAGTTAATGTAAGTGATAAAGATTTAAATGATACATTTTCAAAAGAAGTTAATTTACAAAATGAATTAATTCATACACTTGGATATTGCAATCCAGATTATGAATTTCCATTAATTTAAAAATATAAATAGGTAGAGGTATGAAATCTCTACCTATTTTATATTCTGTAAATATTAAAAATAATAATTGTATATTATAATTATGGATGAAAGATAGAAGTTTATAACGTAGCGTAGCGGTAAACTGATATCAAATAGTCCATAATTCGGTAATCAGGACACCAATAAAAAGATCCTGAATTTAAAAGAAAGGAAGTACAAAGAAATGGAAGCAAAGAGAGTCGAGAAAGAAAGAACTGAGCTCGAAAAGAGGTATTATGAGCTCGGAGAAGCACTCTCCGGATATTTCGGAGAGCTTGCAAAGGAGATCATGAAACCCTTTGCAAGGAAAACGACAGAGACCAGTGAACCTGCTCCAAGCGAAACCGATTCTGGTTTCACCGATGAGACCATCTGGGGAGTCTGCACCCCGGCATTCATCCTTGAGAATGGGATGGCGGAAAACGAGGAAAAGGCTGTCGAGATAGCCAAGATGCTGAAGGAGAACGGCGATAAAAAGAATTCATCGTTCTTCAAGGAGCTGTTTGTAAAAGCGCAGTTCAGGCGCTCTGCAGATCAGCGGATGAAATCTGCTGATGTCGATTTCGCTGCACTTGAAACTGCAGCGAGAGAAGAGCCGGTAAAAGCCTCTGTTACTGCGGCGGATGTATCCACTGCAGAAGAGAAAGAGACTGAGGCAGCTCATCCTGCAGTAGCCACTCAGCAGGTGGTAAATCCGATGGAGAAGTTCATGCAGGGAATACCTCTTGAAGACATCGAAGACAAAACCACCGCCAATCCTCAGCCTGTTCCTGTCCAGCCCGCCGCAAATCTGATCAACATCAACGGCATTCTCTACGAGATAACCATTGATCAGAACGGGAGCCCTGTAATGACTCCGATTGCTTCCTTGGAGGGGCAAGTAAACCCTACTGAAACCCAGCAGGTCCCGAATCCTCATCCTGCTGGGTTTATAGTCAAGGAGAAAGAGCTCAGAGAGCTCGTGGATGAGGATATAAAAATAGACGGAGAACTTCCGTCCATAGATCCTTCTCTGATAAAAGATAAGGATCAGAAGATCAAAATCCAGCCCGAGACTGAAAAGGAGGAGAAATCTGAACAGGATATCCTCCTCTCTATCGTGAAAGGCGGACATCCTGAAATATCTGAGGAAGCAGGGAATACTCTACTTTGGGATGTGCTGGGCACAATCAGAAATTCAGGATTCTCCTGCGATTTCAGAGAACTGCGGGATGAGGAAATGAAACCCGTTGGAGTATATGAGTTCCATATCTTCAACGGGGATCAGGAAATCAATGATCTCAAATTTATCGTTGATCTCGGAAAGATCTTCGATAAGAGATCTAAGTTCTGCATTGGGGCATCTGCCGGCCTCGAATCCAAGGAGTGGTTCGAGCTTCAGAAAAACGTCGGAAAGAATCTCGTATACACTGACGAGATCCTGAAGAACTTCTTCTCGAAGGGAAGGAAATGGCTCTTCAATCAGAAGAGCATGTATAATCGGCAGTGGAGAGAGATAAACAAGAACTTTGTAGATCTCTCTACCATTCCTGATTCTCCCAACAAGGAGTCACGTCAGAAGCTCAATGGTATTATAAGCGATCTGTACAACTGCAGAGAACTGCAGGCTGTCATAAGCGATGTAATACCTGACCCCAGGTTTAGGGTCATCGAGTATGAGAATGAAATTCTCATACTTTCAAACGATGAGACCAAGGATAATATTCTTGGCTCTTATCGTAAAGACCCTCACATGTCCATATGCTACGGCGGCGATGGAAAGAACATCGCCACTGTACAGAGCACTTCCTGTGAGGCTCAGATAACTGTTCCTCACAACAGCGTAAACAAATAACCTGATTATATGGTGATTTTATCACCATATAAAAACAAAAAATAATCCCCCTAATTTAAGTGGGGGATTATTTTTTATTAGTTATATAATATAAAAATAATGAAATAAATATTATTTTTATAAAGGAGAAATTATATAATGTCTTCTTCTTTAATAGATCCTTTAATTTATTCATCTTATGAAAAAATAACAGATGATCTTTATTGGTTATCTAGTAATTTATTATTAAGATTTAATGTTGCATTAGCTTATTATGATAAAGAAAATGGAAAAAGAACCACATTTCACAAAGAATTCAAATATCCATCGAATAAAACCAGTTATAATTATTTAAAAACAATTAGAAGAAATTTTGATTTTTATTTAAGTTTAGAAAGTTATTACAAGAAAAATATAGAAGAAAGAGTATTCATTCCAATAAAAGTTCAAGATATAATTTCTATAAGAATTGGACTACAAATTGTATTTAGTTGGTTTAATGATAAACAATATGATGGTTTATATGCTACAAAAAATGGTAAATTAATAATTACATCCCCAACCCCAAGTTATGTTATAGATCATTTACCAGGAGGATCTTATATAGAATTCAAACCAATTATAATAGAAAAATCTACAGGAGTTGATGATAAAGAACCTGGTATTTATATGGGATTATCTGATTCTTATGGGGTTAGATTAACATTAAATAGATTTATGGGATTTAAATATATAATTGATAGTATAAATATGTATGAATCTGCTCAATTACTATTAAATTATTTTGGAAGACCTGAATTTGGGTCTTTTCTTTATTCATTTTCTTCTGAAGATAGTACAGAAGCAAGTATATGGGAAAAACAAGATATTAAAGAATATATTAAACAAAATAGTAATAATAAAAAAGATACTGCAAGAAGAGTTTTACCTGGGAATAAATCAATAGAAAATTTAGAATAAAGGGGATAAGCGGCATACTATGAATTTATCTCAAGGATTTCCATTATATGATAATATAGCAGAAATTATATCAAAATATAAAGATATAGAAATACTTAAATTAATAAAAACTGCAACACATAATAAAAAATTAATTCCAGAACCTGGTGATGCAGTTATTAAAATAATTGGAGATAAAGAAAGAGAAGAAATAGTTATTATAGATAAAAAATATTGTGAGGATGCTGTATCTGATCATAATAAAGATATGATTATAGATATAATTGAAAGTAATCATATACCAACTATATTACAATATTTATCTTTATCTGGAGAGAATATAAATATTATTAAATATAATTTTTCTATTTTTAATACTTTTGTAAATAAAATTATTGAAAGAAAAATCATTGGAATGAATAATATTCCAAACGGTATAAAGAATTTTATATTTAATAATAATAAATATACTATAGATAAAAAACATTCTGTAATAATTCTTACATTTCCAGAAGGTATAAAAAATGATAATTTATTTACAGCATTATTACCATTTATAAATAATATAAGTCCCATATCAAATAATAAAAGTGGTTTAGCTAAAGATGGATATATAGAAATATTATTGTATCCATCTAATGATTATGATAGAATAAATCATTTAATATCAAGAATATTTGATGCAATATAAAAGAATAGAGGGTTTAATTTATACCCTCTATTCTTTTTTTTGCAAATTGTAATATTTTTAATTATATATAATAAATATGTATAAGTACAAAGAAACTTTTAAAAATCAGAAAGGGGATAAATAATGATAAGAAAAGTAAACAGGAATACATTGCTAAAGGCAATAGATATCGCTGCTAATAGCAGTGATATCTGCTCAAAAATCAATAAAGGGGTCCTGTTTAATAAAGAAAACGGATGGTACTATTCCACTAAAGGCGGAATAGGAAACAGCTTAAAAGTGGTTGATGAAACCACTTCAACCGTTTCATACATTAACCTCTCTAAAGAGGTTGATAGAAAAACAGCAATAAGGATGCTTGGGTAATTCCAAGCATCCTTATATAAATAAAATATGTGTATTTCTATATACATGTATTTTATTTTATAAATTTTTATAAATATAAATTTGTAAAAGTTTATTTTTTTAATTATATAAAATACTATTGAGTATTTTATAATACGGTTGATTTGGATATAGTTTGATTTTTAATTTTTATACTGTTAAAATCATTGGTTGATGTGGATTATTTGCAAAAGTAACATGAGCATCATCTAATCTCTGAACAATCTCATCTCTTCTTTCAGCCTTTTGCTGTAGACTCTCTAATTTCAAATCAACATTAGCAAATACATTTTCTAATCCATCAAACATCTTTAAACTTTCATATAAATAAGAAGCTACATCACATATAGCTAGCTGCTCAAAAATTTCAAATTGTGTTTGACTTATAGTCATTAAATTTTTTGGATGTTTTGTAAATAAATGTATAGGAACAGTTCGTAAACTTCTTATATTATCTATATTTATAGAGTCTGTTATTCTAACCATATTTGGAGCTTTAAATTCAAGATATAAGTTATTTTGAAATATAGAAGTTAAATCACTTAATGCTTGAAATCTAAATACATCATCTATACCATAAGAAGTTGCAATTGTATCTAAAAATCCATATTGAACACTACCATAAGTCATTGTTCTAGATAGAACAAAGAAATCTATATCTCCAACTCCAATAATTTCAGCAGAATTTATTTTTTCTTCATCAATTAAATACCAACCATTTTTCTTTGGAGTTCCTGTATCTAATTCATATAGAATATCATTAGGAAAATACCTTGAAAATGTATCTAAAGTATCTTGATCTATTACATCATCGGCCCAAGAATCTTTTGAAAGCTCTGGCGGTAAGTTTAACATTTTTGTTCCTAATCTACGTTCTATTTTATTTAAAAGCTTTTCCATTCTATTCATAAATATATATTATCTCCTTTATATGAGAATATAGTTTTATTAATATGTAATTTAATAATATATTATATTAGAAACCAATATATAATATAAATAAAAGAAAGGATTTATTTATAATTATGAGAATTAGTGAAGTAATAGACATTCTTCGTAAATATAGAACAACATATGGTGATTTAAATGTAGCTTTTATATCAAATAATGGAGAAAAAAATATTGTAAATAATATTGATGTTGTAGAATTTAGCTTAGAAGATGATGAAAATATAAATGAAAAAATTGCAGTAATCAGAGATCAATTTGATTACAATCAGTTTACGGATATAGAATATGATGGTAAACCTAGTGAAGAAGATTGGGAGAATGGCTATCCCGGATATGAGAATACTGAGAAAGAAATAGATGATCCTGCTACAGATATAGAATATGATGGTAAACCTAGTGAAGAAGATTGGGAGAATGGCTATCCCGGATATGAGAATACTGAGAAAGAAATAGATGATCCTGCTACAGATATAGAATATGATGGTAAACCTA
>JAEEGL016141857.1_pt1 | contig 20642 bp, 11 predicted proteins | sample 9134231 | NCBI WGS metagenome assembly JAEEGL01 (sample SAMN16246548, study PRJNA631951) | gut metagenome | biome: gut microbiome; feature: rumen; material: fiber-attached | host: Bos | place: Iran: Karaj | collected 2018-10
GGAAGTGTGAACATGTGGTGTTCTGTTTCCCAGTGATTTTCTTCTTCGTTCCATGCAAAATATGGGAAGTCAATAATCCATGCAAAGTGGAATTCGTCGTCTGGATTATAAAGGTTTAAGTCTTTTCCAAGCTGTTTGCGTACTGCGCCAAGTGCCGTACATGCAAGCTGCCAGTTTTCGTCGCTAACGAACAAAAGAAGGTCGTTCTTTTCTGCGCCAAGCTTAGAGCAGATTTCTGCTTCGTGGCCTGCATAGAACTTAGAAATTCCGCCTTCAAATGCGATATCCGCGGTGGTTGAGCCTGTCGAAACCACCTTCATCCAGGCAAGACCTTTTGCCTTATATGTTTTTGCAACTTCTTCGAGTGCTTCAATGTTTTTGCGTGAATACTTGTCTGCAACGTTCTTTACAACAAGAGCCTTAAGACCGCTTCGTTTGTGGCGCTGAATGTCGCGTCCTGCGTTTGCAGCTCCGGCTTTAAATGCGTTAAAGTCTGCAAGGTCTGCCATAAAGGCTGCATCCTGCATTTTCATATCAAAGCGAAGGTCCGGCTTGTCGCTTCCGTACCAGTCAAAGGCATCTTCCCAGGCAAGGCGGTCAAATTTTGCAGGCAGTTCATAGTTCAAAGTCTTTTTAAATATGTACTGCATCATACCTTCGGTTGTACTAAGAACTTCTTCGCGGTTTGTAAAAGACATTTCCATATCAATCTGAGTAAATTCAGGCTGACGGTCTCCGCGGGCATCTTCGTCACGGTAGCAGCGGGCAATCTGGAAATACTTATCAAAGCCGCTGACCATCAAAAGCTGCTTGTAAAGCTGTGGACTTTGTGGCAAAGAATAGAACTTTCCGGGGTGAACTCGTGAAGGAACCAGATAGTCGCGTGCACCTTCAGGAGTTGACTTAATAAAGGTTGGAGTTTCAATTTCCAAAAAGCCTTTGCTTGTCAAATATTCGCGGGTAGCAAAAGCAACCTGTGAACGCAAAATAATATTGTGCTGCATTGGTTCACGGCGCAGGTCAAGATAACGGTACTTTAAGCGCAAATCTTCATTTGCAACAACCAAAGTTCCATCCTTCTGGCGAACTTCTTCAATGCTAAACGGAAGCTCTTGAGAAGTTGTAAATACAAAAATATCGTTTGCTTCAATTTCAATTTCACCGGTAGCCATATCCGGATTAATATCTTTGTCGGAACGGGCAGCAACAACACCTTCTACCGCAATACAATATTCGCTTTTGAGGCTGGCGGCAATCTGGCGAACCTGTTCACTTGCCTTGTCTCCAACCATAACCTGTGTGATTCCATAGCGGTCACGCAGACGGATAAATAAAAGGCCTCCAAGGTCGCGGGTGCGGCTTACCCAACCGTTTAAAATTACTTTCTTACCAACATCACTCTTACGGAGCTCTCCGCAGGTGACGGTACGCTTAGTATTTTCCATAAAATTATACTCCTATAAAGAACAGCGAGAAGAACATATAAATATTTGCAGCAAGGAAAACGCAGTTGCCTACAAGATGCATAAAGCGGATTTTGCGCAGATTGTAAAAGAAAAAGCCTATGATGTAGAAGACAGCGGAACACATGAGCATGGCAAAGCTTTGTGTTGGTAAAACCTTATAAAGGGTTACCGGCATACAGAATAGAGAAACTCCGGCCAGGGCGTAAAGTATTTTATTCAGCTTAAGATGCTTTCGTCCGGAAATGGCATAGAATAAAACACCAATTGCAGAGGTTCCCCATACAAAGCCAAAAATAATCCAGCCTGGAAGTCCCTGAATCTTTGTAATTGTATAGGTTGTATAACAAAAGCCCATGCAAAGGAAGGTAAATATATGCGAAAGTCTGTCAAAAACAATCTTTGGTACCATTGCTGTTAATGCATGCTGAAGACAGCTGAAAAGGTACATCAAAATCATGCTGGCAGAAAAGAGCGTATAGCAGACAATGGTAAGATTTTTAAACATCATACCATCGCGTACGCCAAGTGTATCTAAAATGGCAAGGGCGGCAATGAACAGAGCCGAACCAAAGCCCTGAACAATTGCAGAACCAATCTCTTCGTTTGTAGAAAGAGGGCGTTCCTTTTCCATGTATTCTATAGCACGCTTTTCGTGTTCTATACGACGCTGAGCACGAGCCTTTTTCTTTTCTGAACGGGCATAGTTTTCCGAAGCATATTTTGCCTTAAGTCGCTCCGGATTCTTTGAATACTGAATATGAATTTCGCGTACAGTATTTTCGTAATCCTGTCTAAGCTTTCTAAGACGGAATTTCTTTTTGAGCTTGAGCGATTTGAGGGTAGATTTTCGTTTTGCCTTGGATGCAATTTCGTCTTGAATAGACTCTTGTACATCCTGAATAGAACTCTGAACTTCTTTAAGTGTTTTTGGAATAGCCATTTTGGTCTCCTTTTATAAACTTTTTCTATATAATTCATACAGCAGAACGCCGGCCGCAACCGAAACGTTAAGACTGTCAATTTTACCACAGGTTGGTATAGATACTATTGTATCACATTTTTTATGTAAAAGCGCATCAATTCCGCTGCCTTCGCTGCCCATTACAAGAACAGATTTTTGTGCAAAGCTGATACCCGTACAGTTTTCTCCGCCGGCATCTGCCCCATAAATCCAAAAGCCTGCCTGTTTGAGTTGTTCTACTGTACGCACAAGATTTTTTACAACTGTAACAGGAACCCAGGCACTTGCTCCGGCACTTGCCCTGCCAATTACTTCGTTGGTGGCAATACTGTTTACAGAATTATGCTCCGGGACAATTACAAGAGATGCACCAAACTGGTCGCAGCTACGAATAATTGCACCAACGTTATGCGGGTCGGTAATTTTATCCAGTAGAACAACGGTTGCTTTTTCCTGTTTAGAAGCAGAAAACTTTTTGAGCCAGGTGTCAAAATCTACAACATTAGAAGGTGGAGCGGCTTTGTCCGAAAACTCCATAACAATTCCGCGATGATCTCTAAGACTTTCATCAAGAGAACTTACAAAAGAATCCAGCGTTTTATCGTCGGTTTGTTCACAGGTAACTCCGGCTTTTTTTGCTTCCTCAAGTATCTTTTTTACGCGAGGACCCGGCTTACTATAATAGAGTTTAAAAGCGGGAGTTGAGCCTTCTTTAAGAGAACGGATTTTTTCTTCGATACTATGGAAACCTGTAATGATCATATCTAAAGGCCTTGTCATTCCCGACAATGACATAATTATCTACCGCAGCACTGCTTGTATTTCTTGCCGCTTCCACATGGGCAAGGATCGTTGCGGCCAACCTTGGCACCTACACGTTTTACTGTAGTAGGAATAACATTTCCAGCAACATATTTCCAGTCGTCGTTTATATGGCGGAACAGAGAAATTTCGTGATGAACATCGTGCATCTGATGCAGGGTATAATCTGCTTCAAATTCTACAATGAATTCGTCTTCTTTTTCGCCTTTTTCGGTTTTGATGATTCTAAGACCGTTCCACTGAGACTGTTTGCTCCAGTCTTCGGTAGCTTTGCGGTCAATTTCGCCTACTTCTTCGCCTTCTACACAGGAATTAATAATATAATCAATTTCGTGCTTTACATAAGAAGAATAGCGGGCACGCATACAGGCTTCTGCCGATGGAGCTTTGATTTTTCCTTTAATAATCGGTTCGCAACATTCAGAATAAGCTTTTCCCGAACCGCAGGGACATAAATTATTATTTGTACTCATGGTGATTATTTTAACAGATTTATACGTGTGGTACAATATGGATGTATAAAATGGATTGCGTCGCAGAGCTTACCGACATTTTGCTACGCAAAAGTCGTTCGCTGCGATCGCAATGACGGAAGGGCTGCGGGTACAATGATGGATGAGCCGCGGCCCTTCGACAGGCTCAGGGACCACTAAAGACCACGGGCCCAGGCGTAGGTGCTCAAATATGGATCAGGACGAACAGGATTTTGTGTTGCCCAGATTTCCTGAATTTTTCCATCTTCCCTTATGAGTCCTATTCTGGCCTTTCTATTCAAATGTTGATTTGTACCTTCTATGGTAACCTTTCCTTCCGGAGCAATATAAGTCATGTTCTTTGCTGCAATGCGTATAGATTCAACGTCAAAAGAACCTGCTTTTTCACAGGCAGCGGCCCATAAATATACTGCAAGGTAGCCGGATGCAATAGGATCTTCAATTCTTCTATTTAAACCATATTTTTGTTTATATTCGTGTACAAATTTATTATTTAGAGAGGAATCAATTGTTTCAAAATAAGGCCAGGAAACAAAGTGACCTGCAACATTCTGAATACCTATAGAAGAAATTTCGTTTTCGCCTATAGAAAAGCTCATAACGGGAATATCAACAGCACTTATGTCCGCCTGTTTGAGCTGTGCAAAAAAGGCAATGTTTGAGTCTCCATTCAGAGTGTTTATTATTACATCCGGCTTGGTTTTCTTTATATCCTGAATAATCTGACCAAAAGAATATTCATTCATGGAAACGTATTCTTCTCCAACTACTGTACCGCCAAGCTCTTTTAACTGTGCTTTTATAATTCGGTTTGCTGTCTGCGGGAATACATAGTCGCTGCCAATAAGATACATACGCTTTCCAAAGTTTTCAAAGCAGAAGTCTATGGCAGGAACTATCTGCTGGTTAGGAGCAGCTCCAATGTACATAATATTAGGACTTGCTTCCATGCCCTCGTACTGCAACGGATACCACAAAAGATTGTAATGGTCTTCTACAACAGCTTTTACAGCCTTGCGCGAGTCCGAAGTCCAACAGCCAAAAATTGTTGCAACGCCGTCCTGTTCTATAAGCTTTACAGCCATTTTTTCAAAAACACGAGCATCGCTTTCGCCGTCTTCTATTACAGGAACTATAGTGTGTCCAAGAACACCACCGGCATGGTTTATTTCTTCTATGGCAAGAAGCTCTGCCTGCATAACACCTTTTTCACTGGAAGACATAGAACCGGATTGTGAATGCAAAATTCCAACCTTAATTATTTTATCTTCCTTTTTGCTGCAAGAAGAAAGACTCAAAAAAGCCGCAGCTGTAATCAGGAAAAAACAAATATTTTTAATAAGAAGATTTCTTTTCATTCCTGTACCACCTTGTGCTAATTGATTACCTCAAAGGTCTTCATCAAGCCCTTGCCCTTGATTTTACATTCAATAGGCTCTGTAAAGGTAAAGCCTTTTCCATCCAGCATTTCTTTTAAATTTTCTGTAATTCTTATTGCTCCAGGGTTAGCGGCAGATTCCATTCGGCTTGCAACGTTTACGGTGTCTCCCCAAACATCATAAATAAATTTATGGGTACCAATTACACCCGCTGTTACAGGTCCGCAGTTAAGACCTATGCGAATCTGGAAAGGAATATCTGCAGTTTCGTTATACTTTGCAAGGTCTTCATACATACCTTTTGCAAAATTAATCATTATTTCCGCGTGATTTTCATTTGCTTCCGGAACACCGCAGGCTGCCATATAGGCATCTCCAATGGTTTTTATTTTTTCTACACCCATTTGTTTGGCTCGTTCATCAAAAAGAGTGAACAGCTTATTAAGTGCAGAAACAATTTCTCGGGCTGTATGACCACTGGAAATTGTTGTAAAACCTACAATATCAGAAAAGAGCAGGGTAACATTTTCAAAGTGCTCTCCAAAGGCTTTATTTTCATCCGGAGTTTCCTTGAGCTTGTCGGCAATTTTGTCCGGCAAAATAGAACGCAGCAGATTATCAGATTTTATTTTTTCCTGTTCAAGAGCGGCAGTTCTAAGCTTTACCAGTCCTTCGAGTCGAATATTTTCCTTTTTAATTCTTTGTTCACGATAACGGAAATATCCAAAAGCGCTTCCAACAATAATGATTATAAGCACAACCCAAAAGCCTGCCCGTTGATAAAGATACGGCTTTTGCCATAAAAACATTATTTCTTCATTTTTAGATTTTACGCCGTTTCCATTAATTGCATAAACCAGGAATGAATGTTTTCCCGGAGTAATATTTGTATAAGAAACTATGCGGTCCATGTTTGGTGTAGAATAATCGGCATCAAAGCTGGTGAGCATGTGAGAGAACATAATGCGTTCCGGGGCATCAAAGCTAAGGCCTGTAAATTTAATGTCTACACGCTTGGTACCCGGTTTTAATACAAAGGTTTCGTCAACGTTAGCCTTATATTCAACATTATCAACCAGAATTGTTTCTATCTGAATAAGCGGAGTAACGCTTGCGTCCTTTACCTTGAGAGGATCATAAATAGCAATGCCGTCTACCATGGTAAACCACAGGCGGCCTTTGCTGTCTATAATAGAGCGTGCAGTAGAGGTTGGTCCGTCAGAATCAAGACCATCATTCTTGCTGTAGTATTTTGCGTTTACTGTTCTTATTTTGTTGGCAAAAAAATCATCCAGTTCGTTTTTAGATATGGAAGCAATACCGTGATTGTTTGTAATCCAGGCGTTGTCGCTCATATCAAACAGAATCTGGAAAACAGAGTTTGTTCCAAGCCCGTTTTCGGAATTCATACTTGCACTTAAAAAGCGCAGCCCCTTTGAAGCATCAAAATCTTCTATGCGGGTAATGCCGCTTCCGGTACAAATCCAGAAATTATTGTCTTTGTCCTGTGAGATTTTAAAGATAACGTTTCCTGCAATGCCATAAGAGGAGGTTATTCGCGAAAAAACCTCTTCGTCTTTTATAAGATAAATACCACCACCGTCGGTTCCGGCCCAGACAATTCCATGAGAATCTTTATACAGAGCCATAACATATTCGGTTTCCAGGCCTTCGGTCTGCTTCAGGTTTTTTATAGTTCCGTCTGCGTGAATAATGCTTATACCGGTGGTTGTTCCCACATAGTATTCATTAGGAGCGGTTTCTATTGCAACACGAACCTTGTTTCCGACAAGCCCCTCGTCCATAGACCAGGTAGTAATTTTTCCATTATCGTACAAAATCTGACCCGGCGCGGTATAACAACTGACAAGAAGCTTTCCCTGTGAGGTTGTTTCTACGTGACGGATACGAAGCCCCTTTGTGTATCGGGTAAGCGCATTTTCTTCCAGCTCGTCGTTATAGTAGCAGTAAACTCCAGCATCGGTACCTGCCCAAACTCTGCCGTCCGGGGTCTCATCAGCAGCATTTACGGTAACACCAAGCCTGCTAAGCTTGAATTTACCCAGAGTCATTTTTCCAATACCATTACGGTCTGTAGCAAACCAGAGGTTGCCTTCTCTATCCTGAATGATTTTATTAATATTGGAAGAAGCAAGCTCGGGAGCACCCTTATATTCTACAAATTCGCCTTTTGTTAAAACAACAAGTCCTTTTTCCGTTCCAAACCAGAGGTCTCCGTTTTTGTCCTCAAGAATAGTACAGGTTGGAATTGAATCCAGCAGGGTGTTAGTGGTAATGCTTTGGGCAATACCGTTTTCTATGGTACAGATACCCCTGTCGCCAAGACCAATCCAGAATCTTCCTGTAGAATCCTGATAAACGGCTGTGGCAAAATAGCGGCCAAATTTTTCAAATTCCAGCAGAGGTCGGAATACACCGTTTGTAAAAAGGAAAAAACCGTTTTCGTTTGAAATAGTAAGCCAGATGCGGCCAACGTTATCACAGAAAATATGAGAAGCAATTACACCGCTGGCAGTTGTTCCGGGAGCAAATTGAGGAGTTATGAGTTTTCCATCGGGAGTAAGATAAACAACACCGCCGGCTGTTCCAATCCAGATATTGCCCGATAAATCTTCGGCCAGAGCACGAATTGAACTGTTTGGAAGTCCATCTTCGAGTGTGTAAAGCTTGTTGCCCTTATCCGATATTTTTTGCAGACCTTCGTCGTTTGAGCCCAGCCAGATGTCTCCCCGTGAATCCTGTAAAATGATACGGGCAGAAACAAAGCTGTAATCGCTGTCCAAAGCCCTATTTATAGAAGTAAATGCAACACCGTCAAAGCGGACAAGTCCTTCGTAGGTTCCAATGTTAATAAAACCGTCGTCTGTCTGATAAATGTCGTTGGCAGTTGTTCCCGAAAGTCCTCCAAAGGAGCTCCAGGATTGATATACATAGTTATCAAAAAAGCTGTTTTGAGCAAAACAGTTAAGCGAGAAGAATAAAAGAAAAAAACTTGTAAACAAACACTTTCGCATAATAGTTCAAATATATATTATCATCGAATTTTGGTAGAAAAGCAAATAAATTTTTTGGAGTGGACATAGAGTGGACATGGTGTTCCCAACATGCCTGCACTTTGGTATAATTTCAAAAGTTGTGTAAATAGGAGAAAATTTATGTGTGGAATCGTTGGTTATATAGGTCAGAAAGAGGCTACGCCAGTCCTTATTAATGCCTTGAAAAAGCTTGAGTACCGCGGCTATGACAGTGCGGGAATTGCGGTTTTTGATGGAGAAGACATTATTGTACGCAAGGCAAAGGGTGCGCTCAAATTTCTGGAAGAAAAAATTGCTGACGAAACCATAAAGGGCTCTCTTGGAATTGGTCATACCCGCTGGGCTACTCACGGAGAACCAAGTGATATAAACGCACATCCGCAGACAAACGTAAGCGGTTCCATTGCAATTGTTCATAATGGTATTATTGAAAATTATATGGAGCTTAAAAGCTGGCTCCAGGCTCAGGGAATTGTTTTCCGCAGCCAGACAGATACAGAGGTTATTGCTCACCTTGTAAACTATTATTACGAACAGACTCCCGATATTTTTACCGCTGTAATTAAAGCAATTCACAAGCTCGAAGGAAGCTATGCGCTCGGAGTTGTTTGTAAGGATTATCCGGACCGTTTGATTGCAGCCCGAAAAGAAAGTCCTCTTATTATTGGACTTGGACAGGGAGAAAATTTTATTGCCAGCGATGTTCCTGCAGTGCTTGAATACACCCGCGACGTATACTTCCTGGACCAGAAAGAGCTTGCAGTTTTATATGAAGACCACGTAGACCTGTTCACAGACGAAGGTGAAAAGGTTATAAAAGAGCCTTACCACGTAGACTGGGATATTTCTTCTGCAGAAAAGGGCGGCTATGCCCACTTTATGCTCAAAGAGATTTACGAGCAGCCAAAAGCTCTTAACGACACATTGCGCCCACGTCTTGTAAAAGAAAACGACAAAAACGTAGACATTAAGTTTGACGAAGTAAACTTTGGCGACGACTGGAAAAATGCAGGCCGAATTGTTATTACAGCCTGTGGAACTGCTTATCACGCAGGTGCTGTAGCAAAATATGCCTTTGAGCAGCTTGCCCGCATTCCTGTTGTTGTAGATTTTGCAAGCGAGTTCCGCTACCGCAATCCTATCCTTTATAAAAATGATATTTTTATTGTAATAAGTCAGAGTGGTGAAACTGCCGATACTCTTGCAGCACTCCGTCTTGCAAAACAAGCTGGAGCTCGCATTATTGCAATTACAAACTGCGTTGGTTCAACTGTAAGCCGCGAAGCAGATGATGTAATTTACACCTGGGCCGGTCCGGAAATTGCAGTTGCTTCTACCAAAGCCTATACAACACAGCTTATGTGTCTGAGCCTGCTTGCCTTAAAAATGGCACATCTCCGTGGAAATCTTGACGACAAAGAATATTGCCGCCTGCTTGATGAACTGGAATCTATTCCTCAAAAGGCACAGATAATTCTGGACAACCAGTCTGACGTTCAAAAGTTTGCTTCACGCAACTTTAACAAGGAAAAGGTTTTCTATATTGGCCGTCAGTACGACAGCGCAACAAGTCTTGAATGTGCGCTCAAGCTCAAGGAAGTAAGCTACATGCACTCCGAAGCCTTTGCTGCCGGAGAACTAAAGCACGGACCAATTGCTCTTATTGACCGCAGTACACTTGTTGTTGCAACAGCCACAAGCCGCGTTCTGTTTGACAAGCTCAAAAGCAATATTGTAGAGGTTAAATCTCGTGGAGCAGCAACACTTGTCATTACACAGGACAGTGCAGACAGCTTTGGCGAAAGTGCAGACACCGTAATTTCAATTCCGCAGACCGAAGAAGCTTTTATTTCTATTCTTTCTATTATTCCGGCGCAGCTTTTTGCCTATTATTGTGCTGTTCAGCGTGGAAACGACCCGGATAAGCCAAGAAATCTGGCAAAATCGGTTACGGTTGAGTAGTTTGCGGCCCTTCGACAAGCTCAGGGACCACAGTCGAATCTATCGTAACCAAGTCAGTATAAATTTGTTTAACTATGGTAAATATGGTATAATATACCTCAATATTTAACAGGAGTAGATGCTTATGAAAAAGACTCTATTTTTAGCAGTACTCGCGGTTTCTCTGGTATTTTCAGGTTGTAATTTTAAAGACTTTCAAGTGCCGGAAGAAGTAATTGTAAGGACAGACGCAACCTACGATTTTACAATCGCGAACCTTGATTCAACAAAGAACGAAAAACTGGATTTTTCGAAGTATTTTGATATTCAGAAAATGCTTACCGAAAACATGGGAGACAGCGAATCTTCTGATTCAAAGTTTAAGGTATATAAATATAATGACGGTTCATCAAATTTCCAGCAGCTTTTACTGCACATGCCTTTGCAGGAAATTGAATTTGACTTTGGAGAATCGTTCAAGGACATGGATTTTACCAAGGCTGTTCAGGGCTTTGATGTAAACAAGGAATTTTCTATTCCTGATATCACCGCTCTTAATGAAGAAAAGCCTTTAAATCTGGATAATATTGAACAGGCAATAAACGCAGGTGTTTCTTTTTATGGCGAAACAAGTCCGATCCCTCAGGGGGTAGTGTTTAACGGCGGAGATTTATTTACTTCTGTAGAGTATCTTTCCGGTAAGCTTGTAATTGATGCCACCTACGCCGGATATCCTTATCCGCAAGGAAAAATGACCCTCAAAAGAAATGGAACTTTTGTTTCTGAGGGTAATTTCAACAACGGTAAAATTGAACTTGATATTACAGGCAAAACCTTTACGCCAACAGGAATGACACTGGAATATGACGGCTCTGATTATTACACGGCTTTTATAGCTACAATAGATTCTTCGAGCAAAATAAAAAGAGCAACCGGCGTTACTATGGCCGATGACAAATTTTCTATTCCAGATGTAGCAGTTTCTTTCCCATTTGAATTAGCAGATGGAATGGAAGCTACAATTAACGAAGGATCTTTAATCGTATCTATTGATGAACCGGATTCCTGGGAAGGAAATGTTATCCGTGACTATACCATTGCAATAACAGGCGGTATTGAATGTAATATTCATAAGGGCGAATCGACAGACGGAAATCTTAATAATCAGGTTCTTCATAACGATACCATTAATGCAACAGCAAGTGTAACAGTTAAGCTTTTAAATGCAACAATTGATTTTGAAGATGTACCTATGGTAAGCGTAAAAACCGATATAAAAACTGTAACAGCAACAGTTCCTTTACCGGACTCATTTACACCAAAGGTAGAGCAGGATTTCCCTCTTGGAGATTTGGGCAACTTTGTTCAGAAGATTAAATGGAACGAAGCGGGCTTTAATATTAAGTATACCAACAAGCTTCCGGCAGGAAATGATTTAGTTCTTAATATTGAAACACCATTCCTTGGAATAGATGATTCTGTAACTCTTATAGCGGGTGGTGATAATGCTCAGGAAGTTGAACAGAAAATTACAGGTCCTGCAGACTTAGAAACAACTATTGCGGCGGATACTAAAGTTCATGTAGATGCAGAGGTTGTGCTGACACAGCCAACACCGGGAACAATTCTTGTTTCGCAAGTAACTCCGGGAAAAACTTATTCCATTGATCTTAAAATTGAACCAATCTTTGACTGGAATCAGGCTACAATCAAAATGCCGGATGATGTTGGCGACGGTATGAAAGGAGAATTCAATACCGGAATGAACAAAAAGGCAATGTTTGATTCTCTTGGCAAAGATATGGCAGATCAGTTTGCAAACATAGAAATGTCAGAGCTTCCGCTCTATATTTTTGCAGATATTCCGGATATGGAAGCTTCGGAAAATGCAGACTTCTTTAAAAACATAGGCTTTAACGGAGTAATAAAATCCTTCTATGCTACACAGGATGGAAATAATCCGCCGGTAAAGGTTACTGGAGCCGACGAGACCTATCTTCTTGGTGAGTATAATGAGCAAAGTAGTAAATACGAACCAGAAACTCTTGAACTTAATGCAATGCCGGCTCTTGTAAAGAATGACAAGGATGAATACACAACAAAATTCACCGGACAGTATATTGATTTTGCAGATGCCTTGAACTCCACAACAGATAATAAGGATGCAACACTGTTCCTCAGCTATGAACTTGGAATCGGCAACGGCGACGACAATACCATAACTATTGATTCGGCTTTTATAGACAGAGCAAAGAATCAGGGTAAGAAGACTGCTATAAAGCTTGACGTTGTCCTTATCCTCACACTCAAGTTTAATGTAAAGGATACTATAAACATAAATCTCCTGGACATGATGAAGAATGAGGATAATAACTCAAACAACGGTGGCAGCGGTAACGGTGGAAACAGCGGCAGCTCTACGGAAAACAAAGACCTGCTTGGACGTACCGAAGCAACCAAAACAGAAGATATGGAACAGTATCTTGAAGTTATAAAGAATGCAAGAATCTATGTTAATAACCTAAAGGTTCCGCTCGCAGGTAATATTCAGCTCAAGATTTCGGATATGCCGGGTTATAACAACGGAAATCCGGGATTTATAGAGTTTGGCGACGGAGCAAATACAAAAATTGAAATATCGGACCCTGTGGAATTGATCAAAGCATATCCGCTCAATCCAAAAATTGAGCTTGTTGTTGCACAAGGAGAGTTTGGTCTAAAACGGGATTCTTCTCTCGGCGGAAAGGTAGGGCTTGGCGTAGATGCCCGGGGCGATATCAAAATATTCCCGATAGAAAACAAAAATAATAATGGAGGTAACGAATAATGAAAAGATTTGTACTTTCCTTAATTTTATCGGTATCATTACTCGGCTCAGCATTTTGTGAAAATATATTTGCACACAGATTCTTCGAAATAAAAGTAGACGTACCTGTTTCAGTTTCTAACAACCTGGTTGGACTTTCAGATATTTTCCAGAAAACTGTAGTTATAGACCTTCCAAAAATTGCAGACAGCCTTAAATTGGAAAAGGGTGCTAACCTCAGGGCAGAAACAACTCCTTCTCTTAGCATAAATCTTGATATTCCAAAGGGACTCATTCTTGGAGTAAGCATTGGCGCCGAAGCAGACGTTAGCCTTGGAATTTCGGACGATATTTTCCAGTTCCTTGGCCACGGAAACGCAGGCATGGGAAATAATCTTAAGCAGGGTATTAACAATACCTATGTTGATATTTTTGCAAACGTAGGTATTACCGGCGGCTGGAACGGAAAGAAAAACCGCATTGCTGTTACAGGAACTCTTTTTGCTCCTGTTGCTCATATAGATGCAGGTGACACCTATATTCAGATTTTCAATAATGAAGAAACAAACGAATTTGGTGCCAAGGCTGTTGTAGATGCCAAGATGTATGCAGCTGCAGATTATAAAAACGGTATGGATCAGTTCCAGAAGGTTTTGAGCGATGCTTCTAAAGGAATGGGATTTGACCTTTCTGCAGATGTTCAGCGCGATCTGTTCCGTTTCCTTACAGTTGGAGCAAAGGCACGCATTCCGCTTGTTCCTGGAAGATTGAGCATGCTTTCGAGCATTAATCAGGAAATGGAATATGAGATGAATATCGATGACCTCATGAACGGCGAAGAAAACAAAGATGGTTCGGGTCAAACTAACTCTTCTGAAAATGAAGAAGAAAAGGAGTTTGAACTTGGCGATTTTGTTAAGCTTGATAAGCCTTACGAGATTCACCGTCCGCTCAAGCTTGGAGTTTCTGCAGACTTCCATCCATTTGGAACACTGCTTACAACAAGCGGTTATCTTGGAATCGGTGTAAGACATCCGTTTGCAAAGGATACTTCCGAAACCAATTTCTACTTTGATTATTCAATCGGCGGCAAACTGAGCCTGTGGAATGTATTGAATTTTGAGCTTTCACATTCTTATATAGACCAGTTGTTCAGAAACGAATTTGCAGTTGCCGTAAATATTCGCCTTGTAGAAGTTGATGCGGGAATTTCCCTTCAATCTGCAAGCTTTGCAAAGAGCTTTACAGGCGCAGGTCTTGGAGCCTTTGTAACTGTATCAATCGGATTCTAATTTATTACTAAATCAACGCTTTTATCTGCCGATAATCAAACTATGGCAGATAAAAGCGGAAAATCTACGAAAAAATCGGGCCTTGCTCTGGCCTGTATATTACTTGCAGTTCTCTTAATCTTTATATTTTTTCTTGTAAAAAAAGATTCTATCCTTACAAACCTCAAGGAAACTCGTTTTTTTGAACGTGTATTCGGTTCAACTCCGGAATTTGTAGAAAATCACAAGCCGAGTGAAAAAGACGAAGTGAAAATTCCGCTTAACGAAAAATCGGATGATCAGATTTCTATTAAAATAGAACCGGAAAGCTCTGCCGCAAAACCAAAACAGGAAACGCAGGCTCAAAAAACTCAGGATTCGGTGGCAAAGAACGACGCCGACAGCGAAAAAGCTCAGGATTCAACAAAAAAGACGGCTGAAAAAATAGAAACTCCTGCAAAAACGACCGGCACGACAGATTTGTATCTTTGCTTTGTAGAAATAGACCCGGACGGTTCAATTATTCGTAAGCTCATTAAAAGAACTGTACCAAAAACCGACTCACCGCTTTCTGCAGCAATTAATCTGGTTTTGCAGGGTCCCGACACCACAAAAGCCGAAGAGCGTAACTGCACAACCTTAATTCCATATGGCACAAAGCTGCTTGGAGCCCGCGTAACCGACGGCGTTGCCTACCTGGATTTTAACGACAATTTCGAAATAAATACCAACGGCGTAGAAGGCTACAACGGCCAGCTCATGCAGCTTGTCTACACCGCCACATCCTTTTCTACCGTCAACAGCGTCCAGTTCCTCGTAGAAGGCAAGAAAAAAGAATACCTCGGCAGCGAAGGACAGTGGATAGGTTCTCCGTTGAGCAGGAATTCGTTTTAGGGGTGAATTTTTTCTAAAAAATCTTTAAATAACAGTATTTAGTGTTATAATTTAAGAATGGAAAATACTAGAAATAACACTAAAATGAAATCATTAAAAAACAGGATAAACATAATCCTGTCAGTTGTATTTGTTACATTGTTGACCTTCACTTCTTGTAGTGACCCCTTCAACAGTGGTTCCCGCAAAAACACCGGCACCACCGATGTAACCATGCAGATTCCGGCGGAATTGTTTAGGGCTGTAGACGCTTCACGTGATGGGGTGGCAGAAGAACAAAGCTCAGATAGTAAAACTGCGTCTCTGACAATTTATTTATATGTAAATAAAGATGCTCCAATTATAAAAACTGTTTCAAATGTAGATAAGCAAAAAGGAGCAGAAGTAAGCTTTCCAGATATTGAGGTTGGTGCAAGAGTCTGGGCTTACGCAGAAATCCAGATAGGAAGCGAAGAATACAAAGCTTTTTCTGAATCGACTCTTGTTTCAGCAAATGGTACAGAAATTATTCTTACTTTGGGACTATCCAAAATTAATCTGGAGCTTGGAATAGAAGAGGCTTTGGAACAGATAGGCAGCGTTACCGTAAACTGTTATCTCAAAATAACCGGCAGACTGTCAGCTTCTCAGTTGGAAGAACTTTTTTACAAAATGAATTATTTGGATCGTGTACAAATAGATTTAGATTTAAGCGAAACAACAGGCCTTACTGAATTAGAAAGAGGCTGCGCGAATGTTAAAAGCTGGGTTCTGCCTTCTTCCATTGAATATATAAATGAAGGGGCTCTTTCTAATTGTGGTTGGATTGAGGATATTAGTTTTCCTGATGGAAATGAAAGCTATCTTGTAGAAGATGATATTTTATATAATACAGCTAAAACTCTTATAATACGCTGTATTACTTCTAAAAAGGAGGGCGAGTTTACTGTTCCTTCTACAGTAACAAAAATCGGCGATGCTGCTTTTTTCAATTGCAGATTAACAAAAATAAATATTCCGGCTTCTGTTGAAAGTATAGGTGCAGGAGCATTCCAAAGCAGTTATAATTTGACAGAATTTAATGTTGCTTCGGATAATGCAAATTATAAGTCTGTTGATGGCGTCCTGTTTACTAAAGATGGAAAAGAATTGATTCAGTACCCTTTACTTAAAGAAGGCGACACTTATACAATTCCGGAAGGGGTCGAAGTAATTAGATGGTATGCTTTTGGAAATGGATATGAGCTTAAAACAATTACAGTGCCTTCCAGTGCTATTGAAATAGAATACGGAGCATTCTGGTCAGAAGAAATAGATTCCGTAATATTTGAAGCCCCGCAAGGCTGGTATGATTATGATGGTAATTTGATTTTGGAGGATGAGATATCAAATGCTGTTACAACCAGGTGGTCAAGCTATAGCAAAATGAAGACAGAAACTGTAACAGCAGACAGTTTGTATGATCTGATTGATAATTATGAAGCAGAAAGGGCTATAACTTATGAAGTAACAGGCAGCATGACCAATGATGAATTGAATGACCTGTTTAATATGATGGATGAAAAAAGAAGAAACAGATGGGTTAGTCTTGATATGAGAAATGTTTCTGGTATTACAGAACTGGGAAGAGTTCCTAATGTCATGAAATTCGGTATTCCTTCTGGTGTTACCAGCATTATAGAAGGTGCATTTACATATACGGCTGAAATCTTAATCAGTTCTGAAAACGATTCATTTGTTCTTGAAGATGATGTTTTATATACTTCCGATAAGTCAAGGCTTTTATGGTATGGACGGAACAAAACAGCAACAAGCTTTACAATTCCTGATTCTGTGGTAACAATCGACAGCTGGGGAATTTTTGGAAATGAGTTTATCCAGGAAATAAATATTCCGGCCTCGGTTCAAAGTTTGGGATTTTATAACGTCCATAATATGAGTGCAATTTTTGAATGTAAAAATCTGGAAACAATAACGGTTGAATCTAACAGTAAATTTTATGAAGTTGTTGATGGAGTTTTATTTGAAAAAAGATCACGCACACTTATTGCTTACCCACCTTCAATGCAAGGCGAATCGTATACAATTCCAGATTCGACTACGACAGTTATTTACGGTGCTTTTGCTTATGCAAAAAATCTAAAATCCCTTACTGTTTCCGAATCGGTTACCCAATTGGGAGTTAATGTCTTTAGCGCTTCTTCGCTGGAAACAATTGTTTTTGAAGATCCAGACGACTGGTACATAGATAATAATGGAAATAAAATATATGTTACATCAGACCAACTCCAGAATCCAGCAAATTATTCATCTACCAGGGATGGAGGTACCGGTTATTTCGAAAATAATCTATTGAAAAAAGATACAGAGTCTTATTATGATTTCTATTATATTTATTGGGGAGATATTTTAATTGAGGAAAATGGAATCCCTGTCGAAGATTTGGATCCTTTCCTGAATGTGTTATCAACGGAGGAATATGAATATACGATAGTTGATAATAAAATAGTGCTTACGGATGACATTTACGTTAAAACACATTTACAAAATTGGGGCGCTGTTGCAGGTATTGTTTACGATAACAAAATAATCGCAAAATTTAGACAGGCAGATGTTAATGAATTAAAAGAAACACTTACAACAGAAACTCATTATACAGTTGAACAAAAAGACGATTATGAACTCATTTATTTGACAGCAGCGGGTTACGAAATATATCTGGAAAATTTTGCTGTTCAATTTAAAGCAGAAACAACATCAACGGGGGTTAAGCTTACTGTAAAAAATCTTCCAAGGGAGGAAAATGGATTTACGGTCTATTTACTCGATCCAGAAAGTGCAGGTGGAAAGTCTAATCTATTTGATTACAGTAGAAATGACGATGGTATTACAGAAGTTGAGCTGAATGATATTTTTGTAACTCCCGGGGTTGAAAGAAAATATGAATTACAAATAAGTGGATTTTCGGAAACATTATATATAACGTGTACACCTACAGCGGGCTCGGGAATTCTTGATTTTGAAGCACAAAACACAACGAATGGGGTTAGTATTACCTTTGGTAATAATTATAATATTACAAATGGTAATAATGCTTTAATCAGATGGAAGACAAATGGCGATGTTGGATATTTTGCATCCTATGATAGACCAAACACGGACGGTTTTATTGATAAATATGTAAGTCCAAATGTTGAATATGAATACTATATTGACAGTCGTATTCAATTAGATGATAAAACTCTTTATTACCCAACAAGTAAGAGAATAACAATTACACCAACTGCGGGCTTGGGCGAATTTGTAATAACAAATAATCCTATTGCTACTGTAGATTATACTCAAAACCAGCTTGTCTTTAGTGAGATTCCGGTTCTCGGAGTGTCTGCAACAGATTTACCAGATACGATTACTGGAATCAAATTGGAGTTAAGTTATAGTGATCAAGAAGGAAACGTTAGTTTTGAACTTCTTTATGATCTTAAGAAAAATAGTACAACCTTGAGTCTTGTAGATATATTTGATAAATATGTGGATTATGTTGGAACTGAAATAGAATTTAATAATGCATACAGATTCATGGTTGGTGGTCTACCAGAATGTCAATTGTATTATTATGTACAAAGTCAGGATATTCTTTCAGGAATGCCGGCTATAACAATTTCAGAATTACAACCTCCAGAAAATGTTATAACATTAGCATCTTCTCAGATCGGCGCTGCTTCAAGTTCAGATGCTTCTGATTATGTAATGGTATCGTTAAGTCAAACAACCCCTTCTGTAGTTTACAAAATAGTAATGGAAGAAGGAAAAACCTATCATTTTCAGGAAGCAAATGCCGGACTAAAATACAATATTGAGTTAAAAGATAATCCAGTATATTGTACTTTCCAGTTAAGGAATTCTTCTTATAGAAAAGTAGAATTCGATAGTTTTGATAATGACGGAAATTGTTGTATTGAATGCCTGGAAGATGGAGAATACTACTATATAATAACTCTGGAGGACACAGAAAGCGGTAATGCTGCCTTCCATATCTGGGAAGGGGAGGATAATCCTTAATCCTTAAACGTCTTAATCAGCTTTGTGTAGTAGCTGCTTTTCTCTAAATAGCTGTCTTCCCAGGCGGCTAGAGAGAGGTAGCTGGTATAGCCTTTAGAAGGGTTTGTTACGAGCTCTTTGATTACGTAAACTATCCGGTTGTTTTCAGGCTGAGACGAGAGAGTAGTTATCTTTGTAATATGCTTTTTGGAATCTACAGAAAGTTCAAGATTTTCAAAGTCGTTGTAGGTGCCGCCGGTGCTTTCGATTATTCTGCGCAAGATAAAAAGATTGTTGATAGCAGCTTCTTCAAAATAAACGGGAACTGTAGCTATTGTCATAAAAGCTTCTTCGCCAAACATCCACATATTGTCGGCGGCAGAAGTCCAGTTTGAATCCAAAGTTATTGTCTGACCATCCTGTGTTGTGTACTTTGTAGATTTTCCTTTGATTTTGCTTTTAGTTGGGGCATGATATGGCTTAGCTTCCAGCAGTCCGTGAAAATCCTCAAAGCTTGTGTCTTCGCCGTTAATAATTCTTCCAAAGGTGACGCAGGAAAAAATTACAGTTCCGTCAGTTGAATTTTTGATATTGCTTATATTAAAAAGAGGAATAAGGCTGTCAAAACAGATTGTAACTTTTCCGCCAAACTGCTCGTACTCTTGAATTGAAAAAACCTTTTCTTCTTTTACAGGATCTGCCTTTATTCGACGGGATGAAAATTCATACAGAATGTCGTGCATATAATTTAAAATATCTACATCGTCAGATTCTGGATCTACATCGGTAATAATTTTTTCGCCGGTCATATCCATAAAGTTTGATTCAGAATTTACAGTAAAAAGAATTGCAAGGCTTTTGGCGGGCAGTCCCAGATTGCGGCTGGCAGGTGCGTAAAAGCGTATTTGATATGTTGTTTCGTTATAGCTCAAAAGACCCACATAGCTTTCGCGTGCAAAAGAATTGTCCCTATACCAGACATATTCACCGGCGGTGTCCGGAATAAATGCTGTAAAGCCTGGAAGTGCAAAAAGTCCTGCGGCACTGCAAAAAAGAATTATTAAGGTAAGAAGTGTTTTTTTCATGGGTTAGTCCTTGGTGGTTTCGACAAGCTCAACCACCAGTGAATTTTATGAATTAAGCTTATCCAGCTCTGCGCGAACAATCTCCACAGCCTTGGCAGCAGCATCTTCTGCAGGAACCAGCTCCGGTGTGGCTGCATTGCGCAACTTAAGCTCAACATTAGGCAGGTTCTTGTCACCTACTACGATGCGGATAGGGTAACCGATAAGGTCTGCATCCTTAAACTTAACACCAGGGCGTTCGTCGCGGTCGTCAAGAATAACATCAATGCCGGCAGCCAGCAGCTGGTCGTAAATCTTATCTGCAACTTCCTTCATTTTGTCCTTGTACATAACAGGAACAACTGCAACCTGGAACGGAGCGGTAGACATAGTCCACATAATTCCGTTTTCGTCGTGGTGGGCTTCTATAATGCTGGCCAAAGTTCGGTCAACACCAATTCCGTAGCA
>JAEEGL014332690.1_pt1 | contig 20641 bp, 18 predicted proteins | sample 9134231 | NCBI WGS metagenome assembly JAEEGL01 (sample SAMN16246548, study PRJNA631951) | gut metagenome | biome: gut microbiome; feature: rumen; material: fiber-attached | host: Bos | place: Iran: Karaj | collected 2018-10
TGGTGGTGGAATAAGAGCTAATTTATTAGCTGGAGATATAACATATTTAGATGCTAAGACAGTTGAACCATATGGGAATCAGGTTTGTTTAATAAAAACAAAGGGCATTAATATAAAAAATGCTTTAGAAATGGGAGTTACAGTATTAGAAAAATGGGATGCTGAGTGGAATACACCAGCAGAAAATGGTGGTTTTTTGCAGGTATCAGGTATCAAATTTGAGATCGATTGTAGTGTTAAATCGAGTGTAAAAACTGATGATCATGGCATGTTTTTATCTGTAGATGGTGATTATAGAGTTAAAAATGTTATGGTTTATAATAAGAGCACTAAGGCATATGAGAATTTAGATCTTAATAAAGAATATTATGTTGGTGGAATTAATTATATTTTAAGAAATAATGGTAATGGTCTATCAATGTTTAATGATTCGGAAAATGTTGTTGATTATGTTGGTGAAGATTATATGATTTTAGCTAATTATATGGCATCATTTAAGAGCTCAAAAGGAGATGTTGTTGTTAATAATTTGAATTCTCCATTAAAGAAATACGAAAACTATTTATTAGATTATGAAAATCCGGCTGGTTCATCAAGAATAAAGATATTAAATATATAGAATTTTGTAGTATAAATAGTATACAAAAAGTAGTAAAAGATAGAGACCTTGTAATGAGGTCTTTTTTGTTAAAAGTATGAGTAACCTATATGTTATGTGATAAAAGGAATCATTTATTTTTTTATACAATTATTTTTGTTTTAAGTTTTAATATTTAATAGTATAATAATTACTAGGTTTTACTATTCTATGTAAATGGGGTATTAATAAATGAAATATGATTGTTTAATTGTTGATGATGAGAAAGTGCTAGCTGATTCTACAACTGAATATTTTAATCTTTTTGGAATTAAAACTTATGCTTGTTATGATAGAAAAAGTTGCATTGATTTTTTAGAATCAAATATGGCTGATATTATATTATTAGATATTAATTTGGCTGATGGTTCCGGATTTGAATTATGCAAAGAATTAAGAATAAAAACAGATGTACCTATTTTATTTATTTCTGCTAGAAATAAAGATGATGATAAAATCATTGCTTTAAATATTGGTGGAGATGATTATATTGAAAAGCCATATTCATTAGGCGTTTTACTTGCAAAGGTAAAGGTTGTTTTAAAAAGATATTCTAAGGCAAATTCTACTAATTATGATGATGGTAATTTATTTGTTGATTTAAGCAATAATTATATAAAAATAAGGAATGAAGAAATTAAATTAACATCATTGGAATATAAATTATTGAAGTATTTAATTAATAATAGTGGAAAGCTTATAAGTAAAAATGAATTATTTGAGCATGTTTGGAATGATAAATTTACTCAGGATAATACATTAAATGTTCATATTAGAAAAATTAGGGAGCTAATAGAAGAGGATCCAAATAATCCCAAATATATTATTACAGTTTGGAAGGAAGGATATAAATTTATTAGTAGATTATGAGAAGAAAAGCTTTTTTTATAATTTTAGGATTAACATTTATTATTGAAATTGTATTTATTTTATGTATTTTAAATACTAATTATAAAAATGATACTATTAAAATTAATGAATTAGTAAATGAAATAAAGATAAATTATGGTAATGAAAATAAATATCCAAAAGGTATTAATTATACAATAATTGATAATAATGATAATTTTATTTATTCAAATAATAATAAATCAAAATCATTAAATGATGCTTATAAGAATCAGGATACTATAGTTGATATTATAATTGATGGAAATACCTATAAAATATTAATTAAAAATAATATTGATGAATATATAAAATCTAGAAATATCACAATTATAGTTTTTGTTTCTATTGTTTCTTTTATTCAACTTATGACGATAGTTATTTATTATTTATACTTGAATAAAAAAATAATAAAGCCATTTAAGCAAATGGAGAATTTTGCATCAAGAGTCGCAGAAGGAAATCTAGATATTCCTTTGACTATGGATAAAAACAATAATTTTGGAGCCTTTACAGAAGGTTTTGATATTATGAGAGAGGAATTAAAGAAAGCAAAAATGAAGGAGAAGGAGGCAAATGATTCTAAAAAGGAATTAATTGCTAAGCTATCACATGATATAAAAACCCCTGTTGCTTCAATAAAATCAACATCTGAGCTTGGAATAGTTGTAACAAAAGAAGAAAAAATAAAAAATTATTTTGAAACAATTAATGCAAAAACAGATCAAATAAATACGCTTGTTACTAATTTACTTTCTTCTACAATTGAGGATTTAACTGAAATTAATATAAATCCAATTAAATGCGATTCTCAAATATTATATGAATTAATAAAAACATCAGATTATCAAAATAAGGTAAATGATTTTAATATTGTCGAATCATTTATTTATGCTGATGTTATTAGATTACAGCAGGTAATTGATAACATTTTTTCTAATTCATATAAATATGCAAATACAAATATAGATATTTATACAAAAATAGAAGATGATTATTTAGTTTTAGAAATAAAGGATTATGGTGATAGTATTGATGATTTAGATATACCTTTAATTGTTGAAAAATATAAAAGAGGTAAGAATGCTATCAATAAGGATGGAGTTGGCTTAGGTTTATATATTTCTAAGCAATTCATAGAGGCTATGAATGGAATTTTAGAAATTAAAAATGATAAGCCTGGCTTTAGAGTAATCATAAAATTAAGAATTATTTAAGAATTACATAAAGTTTATTAAGATTTAAATTGGTATTATATACGTGTAAAACGGAGGTTATGGATATGAATACTATAATTAAAACAAATAAATTATCAAAATCATTTTCAAATGAAGGCAATCTTTTACATGTATTAAAAAATATTGATTTAGAAATCTATAAGGGTGATTTCACTGTAATTATGGGACCATCTGGTGCTGGTAAATCAACATTACTTTATAGCTTATCTGGAATGGATAAGCCAACGCTAGGTAATATTTATTATGATGACTTAGATATCACAAAATTAGATCAAAACGGATTAGCTTTATTTAGAAGAGATAATGCTGGTTTTGTCTTTCAATCTGTTTATTTAATAGATTCAATGAGTGTTCTTGATAATGTATTATGTGCAGGACTATTAAAGAATAAGAATAAAAAAGAAGTTGTAAATGAAGCAAATGCTTTATTAGATAGGGTTGGCATTGGTGAATCCTTAAGAAATAAATTTCCAAGCCAATTATCAGGCGGTGAAGCACAACGTGTAGGTATCGCAAGAGCTTTAATTAATAATCCTAGAGTAGTTTTTGCAGATGAACCAACAGGTGCTTTAAATTCTAAAACTGGTATAGATGTTTTAAATACTCTTTCTGATTTTAATAAGGCTGGTCAATCTATAGTTATGGTTACTCATGATATTACATCAGCCCTAAGAGGAAATAGAATTATTTATATTAAGGATGGAGAAATATTTGGAGAACTTAAATTAGATAAATTTAATTTAGATGATACAAATAGAAAAGAAAAATTGAATCAATTCTTAAAGGAGATGGGCTGGTAATATGAAGACATTATTGCTTGCGAAATCTAATTTAAGAAAGGGTAGAGGCTTATCTATTGGTGTTACAGCTTTAATTTTAACTGTTGCCTTGCTTTTATCTGCTACATTGATTATAATTTTTGATTTTTTAACTGATATTGATAAACAAAAAACAAAATTAAATGCTGGAGATGCATGTGTTTTAGTCACAAGAAATATTGATAATCTAGATAGTAGCTTTTTTGAAAATGCCTTAAGCGATGATGTAAATGATAAATCAGTTACTGAGGGTATTGGTATTTTATATAGCATGAAATATGGCAGTGGTACTGTTTCAGCATTTTTATTTGCTTCATCACTTGATAGATTAAATAAGGTAAATGTTGGTAAAACAGAAATAGTAGAGGAAGACAAATCAATTGTTGATAATTATTGTTATATCCCATATCAATTCCATACTGGTGGAGGATATAACATTGGCGATAATTTTGTTTTAAAGATGCCTAATGCAGATTATAGCTATAGGGTTAGAGGCTTCGTTAATAATTTTTATTTAGGCTCATATAATAATGGATTAGTTCTTTTAGCAATAGATGAGGCTGATTTAAAGGAATTAGAATCAGAATATAAAGAGAATAGAACAATATATGCTAATTATGATTTAAAGCCTGAGGTAGATGAAGTTAAATTTGTTAATAGATTATCCTTAGAAATGTCTAAGATTAATGTTAAATCTGAGCTTCATTTAGCAACTCTTGAGGTATCTAAAAGCAATAGAACGTTTATTTCTGTAATATTTACTGTGTCTTTTTTCGCAACTTCAATTATATTGTTATTTGTAGTTATATTGATGATTTCAAATATAATTTCAAATTATATTAAGCAAAATATGAAATCAATTGGCGCCCTAAAGGCTATAGGATATACTAGTAATGAAATTAGAAATGCTATATTATTACAATTTTCCTTAATAGCATTTATAGGAGCGGTTCTAGGATCCACATTAGTATATTTAATAATGCCATTTATCAGTAAAATATTAGTGTCTCAGTATGGTATGCCATATAGTGCGTCATTTTCGTTTTTAGCTTTTATAATTGTTATTGCGTTTATATCAATTATAATTATTTTGCTAGTATTCCTATTTACTAGAAAAATAAGTAAAATAGATGCCATTGTTGCTTTAAAGGATGGCATTGAAACTCATAATTTTAAAAGAAATATTATTCCTTTTGAAAAATCAAAACTAGGATTAAATTTAACATTATCATTAAAATCATTTTTTAATAACATTAAGCAGCATATTATTACATTTGTTGTTTTATTAGGATTAACATTTGGTGGTGTTATAGCCTGTGTTATGCTAGAAAATTTTGGTACTAATCCTAATATTAGCATTCTAACATTTGAAACATGTAACGGTCTTGTTTCATCTGATACATCAGTTAAGGATGAATTATATGACTATCTAAAAAATAGAGATGATATAACTAATGTTAAATTTATGGTTCAAATTCCTGTTATTGATAAGGATGATATTGATTTAACATTGTATTTAATTGATGATGTAAATAAATTAAATAATAAAAACGTATGCTACAAGGGAAGATTTCCTAAATATGATAATGAAATAATAGTAAGTGGAAAATATGCTAAAACTTATAATTTGAATATTGGTGATGATATTAAAATTCAATATGGAGGAAAGTCATATACATATTTAATCTGTGGATTATGTCAAACTACAAATAATGGCGGAAGAGAATGCTTACTTACAGTAGATGCATTTAGTCATTTAAGTAGTATTGAAAGCTTTCCTGGTTATTACTGGTTTGATACAACATCAAATACACCAGATGTTTTAAATGATATCAAATCGCTTTATGGCAGTCATATCACTTCAACTATGAATTATGATGATGTCATTTCTGGTTCAATTTCGGTATTTGTACTTATATCTTGGGCAATGATGATTATTATTTTAGTAATGACAACTTTTGTAATTATAATGGTTTTATATTTGTTAATGAAAAATATGATTCATAATAAAAGATATGAGTATGGTGTGTTAAAATCATTAGGATATACATCTAAAGAATTAATATTACAAAATTCATTATCATTTATGCCATCTATAATAATTGGAACTATTTTATCTGCAATTATTTCCTCATTATTAGCTAATCCATATCTAACAATGGTTATGTCAATGTTTGGTATTATGCAGGCTAATATGAGTGTACCTGTAGGATTTGTTATTTTACTTGTAATATTTGAAATTGCTATTTCATTCGTATTTTCTTTAATATTATCAAGAAAGATTAAATATTTAGAACCATATAAGCTTTTACTTGCAGAATAATAGCTAAAAAAAGAATTATTATTGATAATATTGTCAATGCTAAAAGATTTAGCATAAATGTTATACAAAAAGTAGTGAAAGATTTAAAATAGACCTAGCAATGAAGTGAACCCCTAAACGGGCACAATGATAAAAAAGGACTTTTTCTTTTACCATTATAAATCTAGTGCTATAATACTAACTGGAGACTTAGATTATGAAAGAATTATATCCATTAATATTTAAAAGAAAATCATATCATTTATTTAGAAATAATAAGACTATGGAATATTATAAAGATAGTCATAATATTACTGATAATGAATTAAATGATATATATGATAATTTTAAGGATTTAAAACCATTAATAGATAATATTAAAGTAGATATTAAAATAGTGAAAGAAAATGAAACTAGTGCTAATCGTGGTGCAGAATATGCAATACTATTTTATAGTGAGAAGAAGGACAATTACCTACAAAATATAGGCTTTATTGGACAGCAACTAGATTTGTATTTAGTAAGTAAAGATATTGGCACATTGTGGTATGGTGCAGGTAAAACAAAAGAGATGGAATATAATGGTCTACCTTTTGTTACCATGATGTTAATATGCAAGGTACCAACTGATTCATTTAGAAAGGATATATTTAAATCTAAAAGAAAAGAATTAATTGAAATATGGGAAGGAACTAACTATTTAGATATTGCTAAAATAGTTAGGTATACTCCATCAAGCTGTAATACACAGCCTTGGAAAGTAAAAGAAGATAATAATATATTAAATATATATAGATATAGAAAAGCAGGCAAAAGAGGAATAATGCCAATTGATAAGGTAGTATATCAAAATCTAATGGATATAGGTATTTTCTTTTGTTTTCTAGATATAGTATTAGAATTTAATAATTATTCATTTGATTTTGACATATATAATGATAATGAAAAGAATTATAATGAATTAAATTTAGATTTTAAAATAGAGATTAAGAAGGCCTAGAAATGAAGTGAACCCCTAAACGGGCCCACTTCACAATGGGTCTTTTTCTTTTTTTAATAATTAGCGTTACAATTATTCATTATTTTTGCTACTATATTAGCCATTTCCAGTGTTGATTCCTTTAAACCTGAAGTTAACCATTCATTTATTATATTAAATACACCGGCTGTTCTAAATGGCTTATAGTATTTTCCTAATCTTTCCTCATCTTCCTTTTTAACAGGATAGATATCATATAATAAATTATATATTTCTCTATCTAGTCCTGCTTTATGAGTTAAAAGTAATAAATCACTAGAATCCTTTAATAAATCAAATAATAGCTTTGTTTTATCTATGAAAGAATAATCCTTACTCTTTAATACTAATTCCTCATATTTATTTAAATCCTTTTTAAATTCGTTTAATAATACATCTACCTTAGATGTATATGATCTATAGAATGTAGAGCGATTATATCCAGCCTTTAAACATATTTCTTGAATTTGAATTTCTTCAAATGATTTTGTTTTTAATAATTCTACTAAAGCATTATAAAAGCATGAACTAGAAAACTCTTTTGTTCTCATGAAACAAACCTCCTTATTTGTTGCATATAGATTTTTAAATATATCATTTATAAATAAAACGTGATATTATCTAAAAGCAACACGTGTTGCATTTATAATACTATATTTTTATAACATATTAAAGGTGATTAGATGAACAAAATAAAATTAATTGTGGATTCATGCTCAAGCATACCCAAAGATATCGCAAAAGAGAATAATATTGATGTATTACCTGTAGAATTTAGTATTAATGATGAATTAATTAATCCTATTGATTCTAAATTAACTGTAGATGAATTCTTTGATAAATTAACTAAAAAGGTTGATATGAAAACATCAGCTATCGCCCCTAATCTATATTTTGAAACGTTTGAAAAATATGTTAAGGAAGATTATCAGGTTATTTATGTTAGCTTATCAAGTGGTTTATCATGTGGATATAATAATGCATTACTTGCTAAAAATATGATTTTAGAAGAATATCCTAATGCGAAGGTTGAATGTATTGATTCTTTATCAGGAAGTATAGGTATTTATTTTACAATAAGAGAAGTATTAAAATTAATTAAAGACGGTTTAAATGTTTTAGAAATTAAATCTAAGCTAGATAAGAATGGTTTAAATATAGAATCCTTATTCACAATTGGTTCATTATATCATCTTTATAAAGGTGGAAGATTAAGACTTGCAACTGTGGCAGCAGGTGTATTATTAAGAATCAAACCTTTAGTTGTTGCTGATAAAGAGGGTAAGCTTAAGAGTAGCTCTGTTCAAATAGGAAAGAAAAGAGCTTTAGCCAATATGGCTGAAAGAGTAGTTGATAATATTTTAGATGATGAAATATTTATAGGCTATACAAATAATTTAGAAGAAGCGGAATATTTTGAAAAATTATTATTAGAAAAAAATAATAATTTGAAGATAACTAAATATTTAATTGATTTTACAATGATGTGTCATTGTGGACCTGAAACTGTTGCGGTATTCTATAAAAAGAAAAATCCAATAGATTAATTAAAATCCGGAATTTTTCGGATTTTTTTGCTATTAAGAAAAAAATAATCTATAATGTAACTAGCGGTTTGAATTTTTTAAAGCATACGAGTGGGGATAATATATGAAAATCTTAAAAAGAATTGGGTTGTTTAGTTTTTCGTTTTTTTCATTAATTGCCATTTCTTCGTGTAAAAAAGAAGAAAAAGTTGGTGCTAAATATACTGAAAAAGAAGTTTCAGTATATTATGAAAATACTAGTCAAAATCATAAGACAAAATTAAGATTTTATGAAGAGACTAAAGATATTCCTTATATTGGAATAAAGAATTTCTACAATATATTAGTTAAGGATACTGCTTTAGCATCAATGGGTGATTTAAAGATTAGTTTAGATAATAATTTATACAAGGTTGAAACACCAAAAGGTGGCGTTGCTACAATTGATACTTTAAATGATACCTTTTTATGTGATGATTTTGTTTTATTTAATTCAACAAATTATTATGATATGAGTGTTTTGGCTACTAGATTTGAACTAGATGGACTTCCTTTTATTAAATTGAAGAGTATTTCTTGTGATAGAAAGCCTACACCTTTTATAGTTAATTTTAATGATTATAAAATAAATTTGTTTGGTGATGATACTGATGTTTATTTCCCATTTAATACAGTATCTGATTTATTCTTAAATGAGAATATGCTAAATTGCTCATATAATCAAAAGGATATCTATGTATTTACACAATTTGATGATTCATTAACTGATATTGATAATTATATAGATCCTATATCTAACATTGAACTATCTAATGAATATGCTGAATATAATTATATGGAGCTTTGCTTTTTATATGATAAATTACTAGGAAGACCTAATAGATCATCTATTGAAAGAAATTTTAATTTAGAAAATGGTTTGGATTATGCTTTTTCTAATAATGATTTAGGAAAAGAAGTAAAGAAGCTATTATCATCAACAAAGCTATCTGATTATTTTGCAGCTACAGAATTATGTTATTATTTATTTGCTGATGGTGGACATACAGCCTTTTATCAATATTATACATATTATGATTTATTAAATGATTCTGAGAAAAAATCTTTTATTGGATCTCAATTCCAAATGGATATGAAAGCTGCCTTTAGGTCTATTTATAATAAAGGTTATAAGGAATTAATAGATAGTGAACCTCAAGCTTATGATGTTAAAATTATTAGAGCAGCAAGAGAAAAAATGCTTGGATTAAATTTAGATGAATCTAATACTGAAAAAAAATTGATTGGTAATAATAGCTATTATAAGAATGGAGATACAGCAATTATTTTTGTCGATGATTTTATGGGTGAATATAATAATAGATCATTGTGGAATGATTATTATAGTGGAAAAAGAACCGATATTCCTTTTGGAGATAATTTAGGTGGCTGTGTTGGTGCGATTCTTAATGGATTAAAAAAGGCTAAAGAGGACAATATAAAAAATGTTGTTATAGATCTATCATCAAATCCTGGTGGATCTGTTGATGAACTTATATATTTAATATCAGCCTTAACTAATAAAAAACAAGTATCATATTATAATTGTCTTTCTTGTCAAAAAATAACTGCTGATTTTGATGTTGATATTAATTTCGATAAAAAATTTGATGAAAAGGATAATATTAGTTTAGTAGAAGACCTTAATTTGGCGGTTCTATCTTCAAATACTGGTTTTTCATGTGGTGGTATTTCACCAATTTATTTACATGAGGCAAATATATTTACAATGGGAGATAATTCTGGTGGCGGCTCTTGTGCTATATATGCTATTTATGATGCATATGGATTATTACATTATGCATCTTCACCACATGTACTCTATACTTTAAATGGAGCTTGTATAGATGCGGTTAGGAATACATCTTGTGATTTATTTATTCCAACTCCTATAGTTGATGGAGTAAAAAATTATGATGAATTCTTTAATGTTGAAAAATTAACTCAATATATTAACGAGCATTATCAAAATGCATAAAAATAGCATCCCCTTCAAGGGATGCTATTTTAATTTTGTTTTCTTATAAAGCTTAGATAACCTATTATTATATTATAAAATATTTTAATTAATATAATCCTTTATATATTCAATATAGGCTTTACCATATTCTGATAATGTATTATTTTTCTTTTTAATATATCCTATTTCCATTTCCTCATTATAATCTAAAGGCTTTGCGATAATAGAAGAGGCATTAACATCCTTTAAAATAACTCCACTTGATACTGTATAGCCATTTAATGATACCGCAAGATTAAATAGAGTTGCTCTATCACGGACCATTATATTTTTATCAACATCAATTGATGATAAGAATTCTTCACTAAAATAAAATGAATTATAGTTTCCTTGTTCATATGTTAAATATGGGTAAGGCTTTAAATCATCAATAGTTATTATATCTTTATTCGCAAGTGGATGATTTTTACTTATAAAAACATGTGGCTTAGCTATAAATAATGGATGGAATGTTAAATCATCCTTTTTTAATAGCTTGTTAATTATTTCTTTATTCTTGCTAGATAAATATAAAACACCTAGCTCAGATTTAGAATTATAAACATCTTCGATTATTTCATGTGTTTGAGTTTCTCTTAGAGTGAAATTATATTGATTTGAATCAAATCTTTTTACTGTATCAGAAAATGCTGAAACACAAAAAGAATAATGTTGACATGATACAGAAAATTTTGGAGATCTATTAGATTCATTTTTATATTTATCATTTAAGAGATTTGCTTGTTCTAATATTTGTCTTGCATAGGATAAGAATTCCTCACCCTCATTAGTAATAGATACACCCTTATTTGTTCTATTAAAAATAATAATATTCATTTCACGCTCTAATTCATTTATTGAATATGTTAAAGAAGGCTGGGCTATAAATAGCTCATTTGCTGCATCGGTAATATTTCCTTTTTCAGCAACCTTACAAACATATTCTAGCTGTTTTAATGTCATAATATCACCGCTTTTATTTTATCATAGATTTTTTCTATATCAAAGTATATATTTTTTATATTATTCTATAATAAAATAAAAATGATATAATTATATTAATAATTAAATTAGGAGGTCAATTATGAATATTGCTGATATCTTAAATAAAAAAAGAACATTATCATTTGAAACATTTCCCCCTAAAAAAGGATTGGATGATTTAGATAAAACAAAAGAGGTTTTATTTGAACTTAAAAAATATAATCCGGATTTCATTTCTGTAACATATGGAGCAGGTGGATCTAATTCTAAGGATAATGTTGAATTAGCATCTTATATTAAAAATGAATTAGGAATAGAAGCATTAGCTCATTTAACTGGTGGACCTTCTAATGAAGATGATGTTATTAGCGTTTGTAATAAATTAAAGGAAAATAACATTGATAATATTTTAGCCTTAAGAGGAGATAAGCCACTTGATTTTACTAAACCTTATTGTGAAACATTTAAGCACGCAACTGATTTAATGAAATTCATTAAGGATAAGTATGACTTTAATCTTGCAGGTGCTTGTTATCCTGAAGGACATATTGAATCTGATTCTTTATATGATGATTTAAAATATATGAAGGAAAAGGAAGAAGCTGGAGCAACATTCTTTATCACTCAAATATTTTTTGATAATGAATATTACTATCGTTTAGTAACAGAGGCAAGACGTATAGGTATTAAATCTCCAATTATACCTGGTATTATGCCTTTAACTAGTCCTAAATCAATTTCAAAAACTAAATCTATGTGTGGTTCTACAATTCCATTAAATTATCGAAATATGCTTGAATTCTATATGGATAAGCCTAAAGCCTTTAAGGAATTAGGATATAATTATGCAGTTTATCAAATAATGGATCTTCTAGCAAAAGGAGCTCCTGGTATTCATTTATATGTAATGAATAATGTTAATACTGCCAAAGAAGTATTAAAGAGGTTAGAAAATGTCATTGATGAATACTTCTAAATTTATAAAACTAGTTTATTCATATTTAGGTTATAAGCATATAGAAAGATCAAATGAAGTTGATAAACAAATTGATGATGCTTTGAAGGAAGTAGAGGAATTAGCTCAATTTAGCTATACCTTTGTTGAATTTGATTATTTATTAGATTTTTTAAAGAATAATAGTGCATATAAAAAGCTATTAGAAAACACAACATCATATTATTTAGTATTAATGACATTAGGAAAGAGAATTGATGATAGATGTAAATATTATTCAATGGTTGATTTAACTAAGATGGTTATTTTTGATGCGGTTTCAAGCGCTTATTTAGAATATAAATCTGATGAATTTGAGGAATTGAATTTTACGCATCCTAGAACATATCGTTTCTGTCCTGGATATCAAGGAACTGATATTAAGGATATTAGAGAAATGTTTAAATATTTAGATAATGAAAAAGTTGGCGTCAGCCTATTAGAATCAAATTTAATGGTTCCTATGAAAACTATGGCAGGAATTATTGGATTTGGAAAAACTAATAAAAAGGAATGTGGCGCATGCACCCTATTAGGTGAATGTGAATATAGGAAGGAGGGAAGAAAATGCTATTCAGAGAATTAGGTGAAGAAATCTTAATATTTGATGGTGGTATGGGTTCTGAAATTGAGAAAAAGGGATTGTCTGATTTTATACCTGAGGAATTAAATATTACTCATGAAAAGGATATTATAGATATTCATAAATCATATGATAGTGCTGATTTTATTACAACTAATACTTTTGGTTTAAATAGAATTAAATATCATGGAAAATATGATATTAAGGAATTAGCCTTAAAGGCTATTTCAAATGCAAGAACAACTAACAAATATGTAATGTTTGATATTGGTCCAACTGGGGCAATGCTAAAGCCGATTGGTACTTTAGAATTTGATGATGCCTATGAGGCATTTAAAGAAATTGTCTTAATTACAAAAGATTTAGTTGATGGCTATATTCTAGAAACATTTTCTGACCTTTATGAAATTAAATCGGCAATACTAGCTATTAAAGAAAATTCAGATAAGCCAGTGTTTGCTACAATGACCTTTGATAAAAGTGGAAGAACTTTAACTGGTTCAACACCTGAAATAGTTATTAATACATTAGAAGGCCTAGGAGTAGATGCCTTAGGTGTTAATTGCTCATTAGGGCCTAAAGAGCTAGAGCCTATTATTGAGAAATTTATTAATAATGCTCATAAGCCAATACTAATTCAACCTAATAGAGGTCTTCCTACTTTAAAAAATGGAAAAACTATTTATACTTTAGATTATTCTGAGTTTGAAGAATACATAGAAAAATATGTTGAAATGGGAGTATCTATTATTGGTGGATGCTGTGGAACAAATCCAGAATTTATAAAGGGTATTTCTAAATTTAAAGGTTTAAAGGTAAATAAGAAAAATAATCCATATAAAACATTAGTTAATTCAGCAACTGAGCTTGTTGATATCGATAATGTAGTTATCTGTGGTGAAAGATTAAATCCAACAGGAAAGAAAAAGCTAAAGGAAGCTTTAATTAATGGTGATTATGAATATTTAGTAAGAGAGGCCCTAAAGCAAGCAGAAGCCAAAGCTAATTTATTAGATTTGAATGTTGGTGTACCTAAAATAGATGAACCAAAGGTAATGGTTGAAGCAATTAGACATGTTCAAGAATATTGTGATCTACCTTTACAGCTTGATTCATCTAATAAGGAAGCACTAGAAAAGGGCTGTAGATACTATAATGGTATTCCACTTATTAATTCAGTTAATGGTGAGAAGGCTGTTATGGATAAGGTATTCCCTATTGCGAAAAAATATGGTGCGGTAGTTTTAGGCTTAGCCTTAGATGAAAATGGAGTTCCTAAAACTGCAGAAGAACGATATGAAATTGCAAAAAGAATTATAAAGTGTGCAGAAAGCTATGGTATTAATAAGGAAAGAATTATTATTGATACATTAGTTTTAACCGCATCAGCTGAACAAGCCTTAGTTAAAGAAACATTAAAGGGATTAACCTTGGTTAGAACATTAGGTGTTAAAACAGCTCTAGGTGTTTCAAATGTAAGCTTTGGTCTTCCTTATAGACCACTTTTAAATAAAACATTTTTAACAATGGCAATGTATGCTGGATTAAATATGCCTATTATGAATCCATTAGATTCAGAAATGGTATCAGCAATTGATGCTTATAATGTATTATTAGGAATCGATTTAAATTCAGAAAACTACATTGAAAAATATAAAGATGTTGAGGTAACTAGTGTTGTAAAAACAAATGGAACTATAGCATCAACTAATGAACCATTAAATTTATTTAACGCTGTAAAAAAAGGTTTAAAAAATGAAATTAAGGAATTAACATTAAAGGAATTAGAATTAAATGATCCAATCTATGTTATTAATGAAATTTTAATTAAAGCCTTAGCTTTAGTTGGAGATTTATATGATAAGGGTAAATTATTTTTACCTCAATTAATCTCATCAGCTGAGGCAGCAAAAGAAGCGTTTAAGGTTATAAGTGATAAATTCCCTAAGAAAAATGAAACTAAGGCAACTATTGTTATGGCAACAGTAAAGGGTGATGTCCATGATATAGGTAAAAATATTTGTAAGGTAGTTGCTGAAAGCTATGGATATAATGTTATAGATTTAGGTAAGGATGTGCCAATTGAAAAGGTTGTAGAAGCTGATAAATTATATCATCCTTTCGCAATAGGCCTTTCTGCCTTAATGACAACAACTGTTATATCTATGGAAGATACTATTAAGGAATTAAGAAAAAATAACACTAAAGCTCACATTTTAGTTGGTGGTGCAGTATTAACAGAAGAAATTGCTAAAAATATTAATGCTGATTATTATACTAAGGATGCTTTAGGATTAGTAAATTGTTTGGAAGGATTATTGGAGGAAAGAAAATGAAAAAGAAAATTGTTTTAGGTTTAGTAGGAGCATTAGCTTTATTTAGCTTAGCTTCATGCGATAAAAAAGAAGAAAAGAAAGTTGAAGAAAAAACTTATAATGTTGAAGTAATTGATATTGATGGAGAAGTTTTATTTAAACAAGATATCAAGAATACTGGAAAAACATTATTAGAGGATTTAAAGGAAAATACAACTGTTTTAGGCTATGATAGCCAATATGGATATTCATTAACTTCACTTGCTGGTTCAGTTATTGATAATAACTATTATCTAGCAATATATGAAAATGGTGAATATGCTCAAACTGGTGTTGATGGATTAGTTATTGATAATGGGGATAAGTTTAAATTTGAAGTAACATGCTGGAGAACTCAAACGTCAGGTGTTGTACCTTTCGATGAAACTGATGTTTTAGTTGATAAGATTATTTATTCATATGCTAAAAATCAAATGCAGGATTATCTTGAAAATGAAGGAAACTATACTGCATTAGGTGGATATTATAATGAAGCATTTGGTTCAGCTGATTATTGGACATTTATGGGTTTAAATCTAATGACTTTTAATGGATATGATACAAATATCTTTAACACAAAGGCTGTTCCTTCAAATGTTAAAGCTGATTTAGAAGCGTTTGATGTTACAACTTTATCAACAACTCAATTTGGTAAATACTATTATGCTGCTAAGGCTTTAGGTGTGTCTTTAAGTGATTCTTTTAAGACTGCATATACAACTTATTTAAACACTAAAACAGAATATGGTGTTTATGCTGAATATGAATTACCTTTTACATTAGGTATTTCAAAGACTTTAAATGTTACAACAGATAGTTTTAATGATGTTGTTAACACAACTTATAGAGCTGATACATCTTGGGGTATTGATGGTCTTGCATGGGAGCTAGGATCACTTGCTCAATTTGTTAATTTAACAGAAGCTGAATTAGCCACATTTGAAGCAAAGGATTATGGTAATTCTATTTCAACTGCCTTAGCATTAGTTCCTTATGCAGCATTAGGTACTAATCCAAGAGATGATAAGTATAAGAAGGATGGCAAGGATTTAGTAGAAATTTTAATTGAAAATTACTATGATTCAAATAATAAAGTAATTAAATATAATGACACTGAATTAACAAATTCTAACACTCCACAAATTTATACATATTTAATGGCATACAAAGTAGCTAGAGATAGTGGAAGCAAAGCGTTCATTTTCGCCTAAAAAATTATGGAGGATAATAACAACTATCCTCCTTATTTCTTTAATTACAATATTATTTATAATAATCGGTAATCACAATTCGTATGCCAATAGTGATGGATCTATTATCGTTTTAATTAATGATAAAAATGATAATATTGTTTCTAAGGAAAGGCTAGTCTATAAAAAGAATGATACCCTTTATAATTTAATAAAAGATAACTATAGCCTAGATTATGATGTTACATCATATGGCCATTATTTAAAGGGCATATCTAATGATAGCTTTTCTTTAAAAACAGATGGTAAGGATTCATGGCTATGGTTTGAGCTCTTTTATTTAAAGGATGGATTAAAACAAAAAGAAGAAATAGATTTTAATGATTATGATGAAATTACAGTTTCAACAGGAATTGATGGTATCAATTTAGTTGATAATATGATATTTGCCATTAATGAACGTGATGCATTACATAATTCATCAATTTTAAATTCTAATGATATTGTTATAAAAAATAATGATAAATTATTATTTACAGTTTCTGTTGTTATAATATCTGTTATTATTTTTATTGTTTTGCTATTCTTTATTGTAGATATAATTAAAAATAGAAAAACAAAACCAATGAATGTTAGTGATATAGCAATAATGGTTATGCTTACGGCTATATTATTTGTTCAAGAGGAACTTTTAACTTTAATACCTAATATTCAATTTACATTCCTATTAATAATGCTTTATGGAGCTGTTTTAGGGCCTAAAAAAGCAAGCCTAATAGTTTTAGTTCATGTATTATTAGATAATCTATTTATGTCTTCATTTATACCAACAGTAATATTGCCAATGCTTATTGGTCATGAAATAACTATGCTTATAGGATATTTCTTAAAAAATAAGAATACTATTATATTATCTATAGGTATTACTATAGCATCATTAATATATGCATTCTTATTCTTTATAACTACAATATTTATTTATAATGTTAATCCTTTAGCATATTTATTAGCTGATATTCCATTCGATTTGATACTTATATCATGCAACATTTTATGCATAATATTACTTTATAAGCCTTTATATAAAATTTTATTCGAAAATATTAATAAAGAAGAACTAACTCCTGGCAAATGTTAGGAGTTTTCTTTTTTAATTGTGATGTTTTTTCCTTTACCTTTCTAAAAATCGGGCTATAATACTTTTTGTAAAAAGAAGGTGAAGCTTTATGCAACAAGCTGTAAGCGAAAAAAAGCTTTTAAGAAGAGAAGCTATCTTAAATGGTAATCTGTGGAAAACTATCTTGATGGTTTCACTTCCAATTATGATGTATAACCTATGTAACTACATGTATGGTATTTATGATATGATGGTTGTTCAATCAGCAAATATCGGTGATGCCGCAGATATCGTAGTTTTAGATCAAATAAAAAATATGATTTCAACTGTTGGTGGCGCACTCGCAACAGGTGGAGGAATCTTAGTATCTAGAAGATATGGAGAAAATAGAATAAGTGATGCTAAAAGATGTGCAAACTGTCTATTTTCTATAGCGTTAATAGTTGCGGGATTAACTTTACTATTTATTCCTATTGGTGTTCCATTCTTAAAATTATTAAAAACAGATCAATCAACTATAGATAACGCAATGGGATATTATTATGTTCAAATTGCTATATTATCTATAACAACTATAAATAATACATTCATTGCCTTAGAAAAATCTAAGGGTAATACATTAAAGCTATTTATTTTAAATTTTGGAGTTATCATTATTAAGATTTCATTAACTACATTATTCGCCTTTGGTCCTTTTGAAAATGTAACAGTAACATGGCTTGCCCTTGCAACCCTTGCTGCTCAATCATTTTTATTTATTGCAGGATTAATTTATTTATTTATTCCTTCAAATGTATTAAGAATAACTCCTAAATCATTAAATTTTAATAAATCTGATTCATTAATGATTTTAAAATTATCACTTCCTGTATTTTTAGGTAGATTCTTATTTTCATTTGGTAAGGTTTATATCAATTCAACTGCGACAACAGTTTATGGAAAAATGGCTGTTGGTGCCTTAGGTATTTCAAATACAATGGCTGGACTATTAACTACAATGATTAATTCATTTGAGGATGGTGGTTCAACTATTGTTTCTCAAAATTATGGAAACGCAAATGGAAAAAGAATTAAAAAATTCTTCTTTATTAATATGGTATATTTAGTTTCAATGGCTTTAATTGGAATGATTATTTGCTTTGTATTAAAAGAAGAGGTAGCTAAATTCTTCGCACCAGATGATCCTTTATATCAAGAAATGATTGTTAATATCTTTAAGTGGGAATGCTTAGATTTAATATTTACAGGTATTCAAGCTGTTGGTTTATCTATATTCTATGGTTTTGGTAAAACAAGAATTACAATGGCTTTATCTATGTCACAGCTATTCGCATTTAGAATCCCAACACTTCTAATTTGTATTTATTGGATTAAGATGAATTATGAAGCATGTGGTATTGCTATGTTTATGTCTAATATGTTTACAGGTGTGATTGCCTTTATATTAGCTTTTGTATTTATAATGAGAATGCCTAAAATGGCTAGATATAAGAGCTTATTTGAATCAAATGATATGTAATAATAAATAAATACGCCTTGCTAGGCGTTTTATTTTTTACGAAAAACCTTGAATTGCCTATTTTACTATGATATAATTACAAAGCATTTGGAAAAAAATGCCCTTGCCTAGAAAACTTAAGCTAGGCCGAAAGTCCAAAAGGAGGTATACGAAATGAAAAAGTACGAAGTTATGTACATTCTACGTTCTGACTTAGACAACGATTCAGTTAAGGCTGAAGTTGAAGCTGTTAACAAGTTATTCACTAACAATGGCGCTAAGGTTTTAGAAACTAAGGAATGGGGATTAAGAGAATTAGCATACGAAATTGCTGGTAACAAGAAAGGTTACTATGTATGGATGCTAGTTGAAGCTGGTAAAGAAGCAGTAGCTGAATTCAACCGTGTTTCTAACATCAGTGAAAAAATTATTCGTCAAATCGTTGTAGTTGACGGCGAATAATTAGGAGGTAAAACACTTATGAATAAAGTAGTTTTAACTGGAAGAATCACAAAGGACCCTGAAATCCGTTATACTCAATCAGGCATGCCAAATCTAAGATTTAGCTTAGCTGTTGATAGACAAACACGTGATGCTCAAGGTAATAGAACAGCTGATTTTATTAGCTGCGTTGCTTTCTCTCAACAAGCTGACTTTATGTCACGTTATGTTAAGAAGGGCAATATGCTTGCTATAGAGGGAAGAATTCAAACTGGTCAATTCCAAGGACAAGATGGTCAAGTTAGATATACTACTGATGTAGTTATTGAAAGAGTTGAAAATCTTACTCCAAGAGATGCAAACCAAGCTCAACAACCTCAGCAACAACAAAACCCATACCAAGGATATAACAATCCTAGCTATGGTCAACAAAATCAATATCAACAACCAACATATTCTCAATCTTCTTATGAAGATAACAATGCTCCAAAGAGCTTTGATGTAGATGTTGATGATAATGATTTACCATTCTAAAAACAAGGAGGATCGTACAATGCAACAAAATAGAAAAAATGACCAAAGACGTGGTCGTAAAAAAGTTTGTTACTTTACTCAAAACCATATTGAACATATCGACTTCAAGGATGTAGACTTATTAAAGAAGTTCGTTACTGATAGAGGCAAAATTTTACCTAGAAGAGTAACTGGTACATCTGCAAAGTATCAAAGAAAGCTAGCTATCGCTATTAAGAGAGCTAGACATATGGCTTTATTACCATTCGTAAAGGAATAATCTATATTTGATGTGAAGTGACACGCTCACTCGCAAGAAAATGACATAAAACATAAGTATGAATGACCTTGTCAGAAATGATGAGGTCTTTTATTTTTGTCTATTCTTGACATTAGGGGATATATACCCTATAATAAAATTGGAAGGAGATGAAGAATTGCCAACTATTTCGTCGTTTTATGGCATTTTTATACTAATGCATTTGACTAGAAAGGAACATAA